>Ga0210059_1000229_pt1 | contig 61395 bp, 32 predicted proteins | sample Ectturendosymbi2_FD_188042 | JGI IMG/M metagenome (GOLD analysis project Ga0210059, IMG submission 188042) | Ecteinascidia turbinata endosymbiont from Florida, USA - Sample 2 (SPAdes) (version 2) | ecosystem: Host-associated > Tunicates > Ascidians > Unclassified | place: Key West, Florida... | reverse complement strand
TGCAGGAAAAGTTCCCGCCACTGCAGACGTCGTCGCTTCAAGCAAATTGGGAATTGCTCGCGACAGATCTTCGCCCGTTGCCTTCACGTCCACCCCGCTTTGTCCGGACATCAGAGTCGAGCGGTGGGCTCCGGTTGGGATCGATTCGTCGGCGCTCGACTCACAGTCGCATTTCAACGACCACGAAGAGAGTTTAAAACCAGCGTACAGCCCGCGACGCTGGAGCGAGATCTCGATTCCTCAGTTTTTCGGTAACGACGTCGCGCCTTCCGACGACCAACCTCGAAGCTACGGACATTCTTGCTCGCGACTGCTTACCGGCGAACCGTGCCGCCGTTGGAGCGACGCATCGGCGTTTAAAAATGTCGTCGGTGTTGACAGCGGTCACTTCGGACCCCGGACGAAACCACGTTTCAGTGCCCGGGCCAACTCCAGTACCGCGCTGAGCGGTGCCCATTGCTCGGAAAGGTGGAACGGCGACTGCGTCGCGGGCCAGAGAGTGCAATCGCCGTACTTGGGAATTGACACCGGTGAAAGCTTGTTTGCCACCACTGCCCTGTGTTTGAGCTACTGTGGAGCCAGCTTGCTGCGTGCGCAACGAATCAAAGAAAGCGCCTTTTATTTACGTCGTGGTGTTGCGCGTGATTCGATCAGCCTTGTGTTTTAGGTGCGCGATCTCGCGTTTTTAAGCTCTCTCTCTCTCCGCTTGCTGTGGTTGATGAATGGCCCTGGGCACGGTCGCGACAGATGGCCTCTCCTGCATGTGTCTTTGCTCGAAATCTATTTATCGCGTTCCATCACTGCCGCCGTTACTGTCAATTGCGTCCTCCGATATTTTATCGTTACGTGTTTGCGTGTACTCCCAAGCAGACCGCGGGTGGATAACTGCAACAGTTCTGGCTGCTTGCAAAAGGTTTACGCCGTACTGGTGCTTCAGCGATTGCCAGGTTAATTTTTCGAGTGCGCTTGTTTTGCGCTTCTTCTCATCAGCTGCTGGACTTCGTCATCGTCGTAGTATAGAGTGATTTCGCGCTTAACGCGGGAACACTGTGTTCACGGTGCAGGTCGCGACCCTGTGCCGCGTTATCGGCAGCGGAGACCGTCGTCACTCAAACTGCGACGCCACTCCTCGTTCGTGACGCCCGGCTCTTTCAGTTATTCCTTCCCGTCAGCGGCGGCGGGCCCGACACTCCCACTCTCCGCCAGCGGCTCCGAGGGCGCGTTTGGCGCCTCTGTCCGGAGCTGGAATCTGGAAGCTTTGCGTGAAGGTGTCTCCACTGAAGCATGGCGTGACGTCGAGTTTATCATGAGCTCCGAACGGATTTAGCCTTGATTCAATCGTTGCTGATGTAGCGTTCAGCTTGGCGCGCGGTGTGTAATTTTAGCCTTTTTTTGCCAGCTGGAGCATTAGAAGCCATTTGCTTGCTGATGTAATTCATCACAGGCGCCTTGTCGTGGGCGCACAACAGCCGCTGTCCCCCTGGCACGCATTAGAGCCGCTTCCGGCGATTGCATGTCGGCCCTGGTGGCACTTTAGCTGGTGATTAAAATTCGCGATACGCTTCTAACCGTAGTTGAGCGAGCAGCGTCAGTCACAGTCAGCACACACACGGAAGTAACCAGGACAACGCCTGTTGCCTGCCTTCGACGTAGGAAGCGGCGGTTCCGTTTCGGGCAACGAACGTTGCAAAAACGTACACAGTTGCTCCACATACCGCTCAGGCGACGCTACTTACTTCCGTCCAGTGCTTTTTTAAGGCCATGTTTGCATTTCGCTTTGGAAAATATGCACCACTTTATGGTCTTCAAAGAATAGACCTGCACGACAAGGGGTCGCGACCCCCCAGCTGTCAAGAGTTTGTATTGAATATTTTTAACCGGACATGCTGCAAAGCAGTAAGCGTTTGTAGTAGTGGTTCTTAACCGGGGGGACGCGAGCCCTTAAATGCTGTAAAACGTTGAAATTTTCATCAATAAATTTACCAGACAATATATTCGGGGGGGTCTTGAATCAAAGGCAAGTACGTAAGGGAGGCGTGGTAAAGAAAAGGTTAAGAACCACTGGTTTGAACCTTCGGAACGACCACAGTTCATCTGTGCCGGTTGCTGGTCACGTGCCGTGGCATAGAGCCCGATTGCGGTCGCACTGATGATTATCTGCGCTAACAAAAGCGCTTTTTTGCGACCGCGAGAGCGCGCCAGTTTTAGTTTTTGGTGTGCACGTCAAGTGGCAGGGTCATCGATCCGGAACCAATTGCTGCGCCGCGCGGTAATCAAACTTCCACACAGCTGCCTGCGACTTGGCGCGCGGCAGAACCGGGGACTTCCGACGAAATCGACGTTGCAACCACGCTTGTCCCTCCCCCATACTGCGCATTTTTTGAAACGCGCGATCGCCTTTATGCAGCCAAGTGCAAATCACAAAGTTGTTTTTTCGGCAGATGCGTTTGACCTATCGCTTGACCGCCTCTAGACCTTTGATTGATCGGTGAGGTTGAAACGGCAGTTTGCGGTGCTCGCCTTCATGCGCTTCTGTCACTGTCACAGTCTGTCCTGACAAAAATAGCTTTTCGTCGCTCGGGACTTGACAGGCCATTCGACCTTTTGCTCTTCTCTTGCCATCGTTTTGCGCAATGTCCACGCCAGCAGCTGTGTTGTTGCAAACGTTTTAGTATTTAACTTATCTGAATGATTTCGCGCAACTGTTTTATAAATTCTGCTGAAAATTTCTGTCACGTTTATGACGTTGAAGTGAAGCTAAATGTAAATAATGTTTCGCAGCATATTACCAAACCTGTCTATCATCCAAACGCAAGTTTCATTGTTCTTTTTTTGTCCATCCATGACACACTCCCCGATGGGTCGTTATTAGCATACCAGGACAGAGATCATAACAACTGTAGCATCCGGGCAAACAAACGTCAAAATCATAGCTTGACGCATTCTTCGGTTCAAGCTCGCGGCCATAAGGCGTATTCTTGAAAGAGAAAGACTTGATTTTCCGCCACGAAGTCTGCAAAACGGTTCTTAATTTGAACTACGCCAACAGTGCGCGATTATGGCTTTTGCACTCAACAACAGCAACTGGATGCTTTGCGTTTGATGCAATTCTGCTTCGGGGCGCAGACGACAAGAGGTCGCGACCCCAGCTGTAGTAGTGGAGTTATGTTGCGGCAAGCAGTCTGCTTGTCGCGGTTCGTAGTTCGTAGGACTGCATGAGTGATATCTGCTTGCTACAAGCAGTGTTTCGCTCGCTTGCGTTTTATAGTCGCAGGTTGTTGCTCTGTGTGCATGCTGCTTCATGCTCCGCATGCACTGCCTGCCAACTGTTTGACCGTATACTCTTGTCGTGGACTGATCATTTGAGCGTTTTAGTGACTTATTGTGCAGCGCGTTTTTCGCCGATTCGCGTTTTTCGGTTGACTTAAAAAGAGCAAAACCTAAACTTTTATTCAAACCTTTATTGACTTCATCATCTCAAGCGAATCGTAGTTGTAGGCTGCGAGCCGCGCTCTCGAAAAAGGCCACTTTACAGTCTTTGTTCGTTGCTTTGCATTTTCGCTTCGCTGGGTTGTTGTTTGTTTCTGGCAACGAGCCAAAAAGTGGTTTCGTACAAAGCGCGATACTTATTCCCAAATCAATGCCAGACCCAATTCTGCTGCGTGTGCCGTCGCTTACACCTGTTCCTGTTTCCACAGATCGTCCCAACCGAGCAACCGACACTGGCTCTGCAACATACGGGATGATCCCGCCGGCCGCGTTTTCCGCCAACACCGGCGCCTTCGTCAACATAAACGGCGCCAGACCATCCGTCTACCGCTTCGCCCCCACGAGCGGCTCGTACTATTCCGCTCCGGACTTCGGCGGCTCGCGATCCGAGGTCCGGGCTCCGGACGCGTCCGTGTCGGCAGCTTGGAACGCTTACCCCCACTTGCTGCCCCTGCGCCATCAGCATCCGGGCGTCGACTTCCCCGTGCAGCGCGACCCAGCGGAAGCGAACCGCGACCACTTTCCCACGCGCGGTGGCGCTGCTGACTCGACGGAAGTGGCCCAGCAGCGAACCGAAGCCGCGCTGCGCAACGACAGCGGTTACGAGACGTCGCGGCCGGCAGGGAACGCCGGATCGCGCGACTCCTTAAACGACCCGTCAGCGGATCCGCGTCTTCGACCCGCAGGAGGAAACGCGGATCTCGCGGCGCAGATGTATCACCGCCACCCGTACGTGATGCCGATGGGCATGACGTACGTGCCCTACAACAGCCATTCTGCCTTCGCGGCCTCGCATCCTGTACTTGTGCAGCCGCAGCAGTGGATCAGTCCTTTCATGAGACAGCCATATCCGATCCGGGCTCCTGTGGACGCCTCGGCGATGCAGCGTCAATCGGTGCCGAAACGGCCACAGCCGCTGCGATACGACCAGCGCAGCTCGTCGTTCGAGAACCAGCAAGCGCAGGCCGAACACGGCTCCCTGCCGCCGCCGGGCCTCGCCAGTGTCGCGGCCCGCAAAGACCTTCAAGATGAGTGGGAGACTCAGAGCAATGCTTCCGAAAAATCCCAGCAGCGACTCTCCTGATAATGACGTTCTTCTTTCCGTCGACGAAGGCCAAGTCAATGCAAAGTGACCCCCTGAATCGCTGCTAGCGCCTCGCAGGGGCCGATGATTCGTTTCGTTCTTTATCTTCCTTTTGTTGCAATACCACTAGACCCGCCCTTGTCCCGCGTAATAACCTTCGCCTTGTGTCGAACGCAAAGTCGCGATCGACCGTTCGATTTTCGCCGCTGCTTGCAGTCGCACCGTACACGACGCCCCCCCTATTCTTTCGTTCAAGTTTGCATCGCGCCTCAGTCGTGCTTTTCTCAACATTTCGATATCGCTTTTTTTCGCGCGCGCGCGTGTTCTCCGGAACTGTCGGTTGTTGTCGTTGCGCATGGTTACCGTTTACAGGCCCAGCAACCGCGCTGCGGGTCTCTCGGCGAACCGGAACCGGGTTTGTAGGCTTCTGTTTCAGCAACCTGACGCCGTCGTTTCGGGCCCGCTCACATGCGCGCCTTTGTCAGCGCCACCCCCCTCTTGCTTTACACCCTCGTGCGCGTCGTTTACATGTTTACTCCCGCTTGAACCTAAATTAAAAAAAAAACTAACGCTTGTTGTGTTCGGGGCTATGCGACCGCGGGCAAGCGTTGTTGGTTTCCTCGCTGCGCCGTCATTAAAATCATCGTTTTGACGTCTCTGGTCGACTTGGGTTCCTCAGACCGCACTCGAACACATCCTCAGGTTGCACCGCGCAAATGACCTTTGAACTCGCCTGGTCAAAAGCAAAACAGCGCAGAGCGAAACCGAACCCCACAGTGAAACGAAACCCGCGTGTCCCACTCGATTCGACTGCGTCACTTCTGTTTTCACCAGCACCCTGCTTTTCTTCGGGAAAAAAACAAATCGTCGTTGCTTTCAAATTACAAAACGTGAAATAACCTTTTTCGCTTCGAGTTCCTTCGTAAGGAGTTCGTCGAAGGTCGCGATGCAAATATTTTCGTGACTGCGTGTCTATTGTTGGGAACTCGATGGATCGCAATTAAAACTCTCCAGTGGAAAATTGCACTTGAACAGCGATGTCCACCTACAACGTACTGGCATCACTTATTGCCCGGAGCGTTCGTCTCTCGCAGGAAAAGCCGCAAGTATCGGAACGGAGCCTCTGCATCATTCGTTCGCGCGCCGACGAGTTTCTTAGTGGGTCTCGGTTTGAATTTCATTAAAAGCTGCCATCAGGTCGGCTCTTTCGCGCGGGCGCAGCTAAAACGCGAGATCGATTTTCGCGAAGTGGCACTTCTTGCTGCTGCGGCCTCGCCGGCGACTCCTGTCTTTTTGACTGTCGCGCTTCGGTCGGTTCTTTTTTTTTCGTTCTTCACTTTTGCCATTCCGACCGACTGGCCGCCCCACCCGCTCGACCGGCCCAAAACTTGGCTGTAATAAAATTGTTATCGAGTGGAGCGGTCGATGTCGCGCCGCCGCCGCATATCGATCTCGCGATCCTCTGCCGGGAGCTGTGTCGTAAGTGTTGGGATCGATTGTGCGCGCGTCGGCAACAAGCGCGAGTAACCGAACGCAATGTCCCTTTCATCTCGCTTCGATGACGTAAGGACTGCTTGCTTGTTGACCTGATCCGTCCCCGGCAGATTCGCTAAATCTCACATCCGGGGGCGTTCCGCGGCTTTGCGACGCGCACCCACTTTCGGTTTGGTTTAACAGGGTTCAGGTCTGCGTTTCAAACGTCGCTGAGACTTCTGCGCCCGCGATCTCTATTTAATTCTGTGCCGCTCCGGCAAAGGGAAAAACATCAATTTTTTCTCTCTCGTTCTTTTTGCGCGCGCAGAGGAGCGACGGCCTAGTTCGATTTGCTTCTGCTGCTGCTTGATCCGGTGCGGGAAGGAGCGAGATGCAGGGCTTTGCGGTCGAGAGTTGCGTTCGTTTGTTTCGCTTATTTTTTGGAAGTATAATAAAAGTTTGAAAAGGTTAAGCCGGGTGTTTGTTCAGCGAGGCTGTGTGTTGGTGCTCACCACAGATGGTTGCTCGAAGCAGCTGAGCCTTGGGAAACGTCAGCGACAGATGCGTCGTGCTCGCAAGAGAGCTCTGCTGGGGTTCATCTCGGCGCCGAGACGCCTTGCGTTGAATGACCGAGACTAACCAGCTCTTTCCACGAGCGGATCGCTCAGATAAAGCGGGAATCTTTGCGCCACTGTGAGACGTCATGATTTCAAAAGTTGCCAGTGCTTCCCCGAGAGTGCAGGCTTATTTTGGAAGCAGGTGATGCCCTTGAGTGAAACTGAAGTGACATTTTCCAAACCTGTTCAAAGGATAACTCCCTACAAACTTTCCATAGCCATTGGTGCCCCATCTGATTTTTCAGGCAGCATTTCAACATGTGGATTTGTAATTGGCATTAGTTTGCTTGCAGGTGTAACGCAGTGTACTAGTGCAGCAGTGCGTAAAGCCATGCTGGCGCACCGGCAGCTAAACCTTGTGCGGGGAAACGGAAGCTTGCTGCTCAGTTTGGTTTGAAGGTTATTTAGTAGCTTCCGGGAATTCAATTCTATGCCATCAGGATGTTTCTGTGTTTGGATGTCAGCCTCACTTATTTGTTCGCTCTCACTCGAGTAAGTACGCTTTTTTAATGATAATTGCAAGCGAGGGAGCTTTGCTCGACGAAGGACATCAAGTTGCCATTTTGTATAGACCACGAGTTATTTAATGTCTGTTAAATCCTTGACAGGCGCTCACCGAAATCGAGACGTAAAATCTGAAAAAAATGCGCAAGACCCTAAATGATATAGTGAGGGGAAGTTTCATTCGCGTTTGCCAGAGCCGAGAACCTCGTTGGCACTAAACTACTTAACGTGCTTTCTCCGATCGACATGGCATCATCAGCTGAAGCAATTGACCTGGTGCATGCTGAAACCAATGTCGCTGCTCTTAAGTCAAGTACAAAATAACACGGCGGTCGAATCGAGCCGGAACTGCGGGAAACGAAATTGACCGAGGCGCGTGTTGTGATTTGCTGGTAGTAGCGCGTAGTGACTCGAAAATCAATGCCCTCGAAATTAAAATCTGCTGCCGTCGAACAACAGATGTGCTTCACGCAGCGAATGGGCCAAATATAACGCAAGGAGGTTGCCGGTAAAAGTGCCTGCATTTGACTGTGAACCATTTGATCGTTCAAGTCAAATGATTAATTTTCAGTTCAATCCCGGGAGTATTGTTGAGGAGCGGTTTTACCGAAACCTGTTAACTGATACAGAATCTGGAAAAAAAGTTTTGAAGGCCATCAAAACCGGTTCCTTAGACATCCACTCCTGCCCGTTGCTTCCCCGTCAATTTTTGATCGTTTACACCAGTTAACGGCAGACTTTCGTTATGGTGGTCCAAAAAGCCCCCATACTTATTTTTGAAGGCCTATTTCAAACTTAAGCTGTATTCAGTTACTTGTTGCATAACAGTGTAATGTTAATGTCATAAACTGTGTAATGACTAAAGCAATGCTTTGCTACGTCAAACAAAATCAATGTTACACAGTTGTTACATAATCTGTGTTTTAGCCAGGGCTGTGGAGCCGGGCCAAAAACTTTTGGATGGTAGAGCCGGAGCTTAAGGTTTGAGTTCCGGCTCCACAGCCCGGGTTTCAGCCCACGCAACCGGCATTGGATTGTAGCTCTTACGTACCACCCCACCTACAACAAAGTGTTATGCAGCCCAGCAAAATGTGCACGGCCCACAGTTTGTCGACCACTAGTTAAAGCAAATCTGTGTTGGTGTTGATTATGAATTTGATCTTTCATTTACACCCATGTTGGCGAAGGAAGCAGTTTGTCATACAAAATTTTGGAAGCGTGGTCTTAAACAGTATTCACTGGCGTGGCGAAAATTCTCCTGGTATGTCTTGATTCCTATTTTTAAGCCATTCATAATATTTGAAACGTTCTCGAAAATCCATCATCTTCACCCAAGTCCTCAAGCTACCTTGCTTATTATTACAATAATGAGATTCGTAAAGCAGAATATATAATCTGCAGGTGAACTTGCCCGTCAGTCAACGCTGTCCTTGCCAGCTGTGTGCGGAACTCAATGCAAGGCGGCATGTTTCCGCCAACCGGAAAAACTTGCTGATGTAATCTATGCGCTATAAGGAAGTCTAGTGACGACAGAGATAGACGCGGAGAATATGAAACTCATGATACTTGCTCGCAGACATTGTTTCCCACATGTTGAAAGGATTTTCCTACGTTGCATAACCACATTTCGCAGTTCTTTTTTGAATGAAAGAACGCATTGTGTGTGGCGTTCTCTTTGTTACGCGAAGCTTTTTGTCCGTGGGAGGTTACTCGAAGGTCAGGCAGGCAATTTCGGGCGACGAGTTGCAAAGCCACCAGCAGCTCCACCAAGCATGTCGCGAAAAAAATTCGAGTAAAAAAGAAGTATACACTGCGAAATTTTTGCAAGATTTAGAAGCGTAGTTTACACCGGTCTTGTCCTTGCCTCCTCCCGGAGGTAGTGTTGATTTTGGGAAAAGTAAAAAGATAGTTCATGCGCTTGCTTGTGGAACATCCTTATTCCGTGGACTCTGGCTATCTGCAATAGACCTTATGATGTAATGTAGTGTCTGGGGGGAGTGTGATCGTAAAATGGTTCAGCTGTAAGTGATATCCAATCCAGCATCTTAAATACGAACTCCAAGCGTCAAAGGCAATGCTGCAATCACAGCCATGTCGGAAGTTGTTTGTTAAAAGTGAGTCCTTTTGCTTTGTTGTGTGATGTGGTCCAGTTGGTTTCAGTTTCATTTTAGTATAGTTTGTTGGTTTACTCGTTAATCTTAAAGTTTAAACCTAAAAGACCTCGACCTCTTGGTAGATGTCTTCAGTGGCAGCGCTTTAAAGCGGGAAGTGTTAAAGGTATCATTTCAAAGCAAGAAAGAACAATGGGCTAAAGTTGACGTGACCCACATCGAAAATTCAGTTCCAGTTGAGGACTTGAGGGCAAGTTTTTCGGTCTGCTGCCCTTTAAAACATATTGAACTCCTCTGACCGCTTTTTATGTTAGATTCTAATGTGTGTGCGGTTGCGGTTATCTCGTATCAAGCCACTTGGCTTGAATAGGTCTTACGCGCTAGGCGCTAAGTGTTTGGGTTATTATTCAATGGCTGAAGGTGATGTATGACGGTTCTTTATGGAACGTATGGAATCTGTGCTTGTGAGATGACGGAATTAAGCTCTAAGAAGATCGAACTACAAATAGTTCAAACTTTCTTGAGGCTTCAATTTCCTGTGTACAAGCATAACGGTGATTTAAAATCCTCAACCGCGAGCAGAATACTCACTGATAACTTCAAACACCGCTGAAGTTACTGTAACTACAGCTTCATATACTTTGATTGTATCAGCTAACACTCTCAAACTCTATTGCCGGGAGCTTGAAGTAAAACGTTGTCGATAATTGAGAAACAGAATCCAAGTAAATTGCTTCCTTTGAAAGTGTTTCAATCATTTCATGCTCTTATCCCAACAATCCGCTCACGAAGTCTGAGGCAAAGAAAGCGTTGTTGTCAGTGACTAATCTAGGGGGAAACTGGTACAATAACTCCCTCCCAAATAACTACGGAGCCCCCGAAAAAGTAGCGCTCTTTTCATAGTTTAATGATATTCAGTGATATTACACCCCTTTCGCTTCGGAGAGCATTTTCTACACGATTAGGATATGCCATGCAGTTTTTTCTTTTTGCTCGATTCGGGAAAAGAAGGAAAAGTGAAGAAAAATATCAAGGTTGACAGGGTGACGCTGACTTGTTTCAGTGCTGTTCTGGTTTGAAAAATAATCGATCACATTTTGCTGCTCATTTGTTTTTCAAAGAAAAATTACAAAATTTTGGGAATTGCGAAAGTTCCTTGTGCTGACTGAGCAAGTACCACAGGTTCAAACAACGTATGTCGTCGCCCATTAAAAAAATACTTTCCACAAAGGCAAGGTCTCGATTCGTTACTGGTTGTTGCCTCGTCAAAAAACTTCAACCCTTCAGGATTTTTCCTGGTTGGTCTCCTGCCTATAAATGATGCAACCACACCAAGGTATTGCTGAAATCATTTGTGGAGGATGAGCAGTTTTTTTTCAATAAATCACAGGAGTCTTTCCTAAGATAAAAACAAAATTTGCAAATTTGTTGAAATGATGAACTTGAAACGATTGAATGTTTTCATTGCTTCACCTTTTTGTGTATTGGAAACAGTTTAAGATTTAAAATATATCAAAATAGCATCTATCCGCTTCCAGCTAACCACTGACTGGGCGGCGCGAAGGAGGTTGTTTTGGTGATGGAGACCGCAAGAAGCTTTGCCCGCGCAACAGTTCAAGTGGTTCTCCTTGTAAGTCACGACGAGCAAGTCTAGCAAACCATCAGAATGCCTTTGGGAATTAAGCTCTGACGAGCTTGTCAAGCTTCAATTCAGCGCTCTGCATTAGTCAGCGCCGTTTGCTATGACGGAGTTTGTTGTGGCAGTGACCTTCATGCTACGAAGCTGAGAAATGACATTTGCCAGCAGACACCATTGAGCAAGCAGACAAGCGAATTATTGTGAGACAAAGAGCGAGGAAGTTAGGTTTTGATTCATGTTGGTTTGAGAGAAACTTTGATCAATATTGCAACTTTACCGGGATCCAAACATTACTGTTTATTTTATTTCAAGCTCAGCCAAGTTGAATGAGATGGAGGTCACTTACAGCTTAGGCAGTGTGAAGTTTTTGCATTTATTCTCCCAAAATTTGTTCATTTGCCGTGGTTATACTGACTTTCGGCTGAATGTTTATTTAGGCCTGCCTACTACAATCACAAACCTCAGCTAGAGAATAGAGTGGAGTTCTAGGAATTCTTTAATAATCACTACTGCATCGGTTTAACCGATTTCCCACTCGACTTCCTTAAGTGTTTTTTGCGAATCAAAAACTTTTTCAGTTTGTAGTCTGTAGTCTTAGCCGTATGGATAATGCAGTTAGCATCTACAAAAATCGAAGAGTGACTTAGCAACTCCAAAACAAAAGCACACGAAAGATTCTTTAAGAAACATTTGTGCTGCAGCAATGTATCGTCTTATTCAAAGCGCCCTGTTCTGGCATGACATGCACTTTCGTCACCAATACTGTTTGCTGCTTGTCCAGCTACTACCATGTTACCATCACATGAGATTAGCCTACTTCATTAATATCCCACACATAAAAACGATTGTTCTATACTATATGTAACGCTTGAAAGATTGCTTATGAAGTTCATTAGACAGGTCGTTGTGGGAATCATTGTCTGCATGCCTTATGTTAACCACAAGTACGTTTCTTTTCCAAAACGTTTTCAACTTTCTTTAAAAACGTGTTGACGAAGTTTCGGTTACAGAAAAACGCATATGTCACCGATGAATAACGTCTGCTGAACGTTTGCGGTTATGGTAAAGTCAGTAAAAACATGTTGTGAGATATCTTCGAACGTTGTAGTTGTACAAGGTCGTATTACGCTCTCATTGTGAAAAAATACTGACATGCTTCGAAGTGTGACGAAGAAACTTTTTTCCTTAGATATTGTGGCGTCTTTCCTGGGAGCTTCCCGTAAAAAGAAAAACAACAGGATTTTGTGGAATAATGAGAGAGGAAAAAATGCACCGGTTACAAGCTCGAGTATTTGAACAACAGTGTGCATGAACAGTGTTGTCTAGTACAGTTTGTACCTGACAGGAGGATATTCGACAAGCCAGTTTTGATTTTCCTTCATGTAAAATGACTGTTGGTGTAATCCCAGGTGGTAAACAGATGTATCGAGCTACCAGCGCACAGGGGCTGTCGTCATGAAATATTGAAGAAGTGGTCCCAAGTTTTAGTCGATTTCAAATGCAAGGAATGCAGTGCTTGCCTGCCAACTCTCCTTCGACGCGTGATTACATTTTACTTTGCTGTCACCCGGCTTTATTTGTCACGTTTTGGCGACATCCTCTTCGGTGCATCCAGAAGATAGTGAGAGCGTGTGGCTATATAGCTCTCGTTATAATTACCGTCAAATTTCGCAAAACCCTGAGGGCGAAGAACATTTGCAAAACGCACGTCAGATGTTCCTTTACGTTTTATGGTTTCAATAAATGTCACCCTGCTACAGCCATCGCTGCAATGCCTCCTGCTCTTCAGAAGTTAATAGCGTCTGTGATGCTGGCAGACTAATCTCCGACTGCGCTATAAATAATAACTATGGAGCCTTGTTTCCAAAGCAAGCAGTCGAAAGATGACTCAACTGCTTTCAACATTAAATCAACCCTACTCGCGCTGCAGACCACCAGCCGAGAGAATTGAGGCTGCTCGATTTGGCAAGATAAGGTGCTCAGATAAGGTGCTTGTTCTTCGAACTAATGCAGCGCAGTATGGCAGCTAGTGTCATAAAATATTTTCAAGCTTTTGTAATCTGTGCTTGGCTCTCTCCTTAACAGTCATTTACAGATTTTTCGACCTTCACGTACCTTGTCTCTTTTGTACAAATTAGCAGGTGGATCGAATAATGTAAAACGATTCTGTAGGGCTCCATACGCGATTCTCACCGGTCATGTAGATGGTTCGATAAGCTGGCCATCTCTCTGAAAATGAAAGTTGTGTCTCTACCAATCAACCAGATCAATTGGCTGACACAAGGCACCAGGACTATTGCAGTCGGTCATCGTTATACAGAAGCGTTACACATGGGAGAAAAAAAGGGAGATTTGTGAAAAGCATCAGACAGTTGAAGTAAGTGGATAATAAAGTTGAGTGAAGCTTAGCAGTGTTTAAGAAAGGCAAAACATTTTTTGTAATCAAGACACCACATGTTCTGACGAAAGAAGTAACTTGAACAATTCGACGTTATTTCACAATCCCATACAGGCAGGACAGTCCTTGTTAGTAGTGAGGATCACTGCAGAAATAAACAACGGACTAGACTTGGATTGGACTGGATCCGGAGTGTAACGAATTTTTTGGATTTGGATAATTTTCTGGATTTGGATTGAATCCAGACTGTAAATCGCTTCAAAAATTTAGGATCAAGACCGGATTTGGACTAAGTTAATGGAAAAAATTGCAGCATTTTTGTTGTTGAAAAGCTGTATTTTGTCATTTTTTTGAACTTAATTTGGACCTTTCATTTTTTAAATATCTTGGACTATGGTTGGACTTGACCTGAGTTTTAAAAATTCAGGACTGGATCTGGATCGTAAAATATCACAGTCCGCTCATCTCTGGATCACTGGTAGTTGCAGCTTGCCAGGATGACATACATATTTCGTAAGACAATGGACAATAGTTTATTGTTTCATATGACAAGCACTACAAGAAGCCATTGCACTAAGCAAACCAACCATTAGTGAACATTAGAGCAAATGAAAATGCAATGGCGCAATAGTTGATCAGTGCAAATAAAGAGGGGTGCTGTGTTATATAGGATTGGTAAGGGACCATGGCGGTTATCTAGTCAACCAACCCTGTTTTTCAGTTTTTGAGAAGTGTTGAAGAACAACACTTGGGAATAAAATAAGCACAATTAGGAAAACAAACAAACACAGAGCATGGTGAAGAAATGTACAGATGAAAGAGCATGCCTATGTACACAGACGAGTGTATCAAATTTAATTGAAGGAATTGGGTGTGGTTAAGAATATGTTTAAACAAAATATGAAAATAAAAAAGTAACAAAAACTAATTAATGAGAACTGATTTCGGGGCTTTGCCGACGAAAATAATATTTAACAGGAATTTTCTGCCATTTGTTTACAGATTTAAAAGATGATACCCACAACCTGACCTTAATTCCAAGTCTTGAACCTACTCTTCGAGTTGACAAAAAAAGATTGGTTAAAACGGAGTGCAACTAAAAGCGACTGTGTGATTCTTAGCATAGGCGTACGGGATGGCATTTTACTGGAGTGGCGGAAAAAAATTGCCCTGAAAATAACAATTTGCCCTAAAAATAAACAATACGCCCTGAAATTAACTTTTTAAATTTAATCCGAATTGGGCCTGAAACCTCTTGTAAATCTGTTCTATGTAGTTGAATTCGTTTATAACGGCTTCGTATGTAACGTCGATTCGCCTATAACATTACATGTTGTTCGGTGCCGATGGCATTTTCTACATGCATTTCAATTCGCTCATAATTTTATTTCGGCAATGACGTGCTTTATGCAATCCCCTAGAGGTGCCGTTATCGGAAAATTCTGTAGTTACCTTGCTTGTTAACTCAAGGGGCTGAAGTTCCTTGCGTATTGTGTTCTCCCAGACAAGAAACTTTACGGTAATTGCCTTTACTGGCTGAATGTATTGTATTGAAATTTTTTTCATCTTGCCCTGGAAAACAGAGTTTGCCGTGGAATTTCCACTGTATTGAATATATTTTTTACCAATCAGGATTTTTGAGCAACTTGCGCTTGCCCGGCAACACAGTTTTCCTTGAAAAAAATTTCACTGTTTTGAGTATACTTTCACATTCAGAATTTTTGAGCAACTTGCGCTTGCCCTGAAAAAACAGAGTTGCCCTGAATTCACTGGGCACTGTATTGAATATATATTTTTTATCATTCAGCATGTCTTAGCAACTTGCGCTTGCCTTGAAAAACAGAGTTGCTCTGAAATTTTTCACTTTATTGAAATATTTTTATCATTCAGGATTTTTGGAGCAACTTGTGCTTGCCCTGAAAACAAAGTTTGCCCTGAATTCACTGTATTGAATATATATTTTTTATCATCAGAGATTTTTGAGCAACTTGCGCTTGCCTTGGAAAACACGAGTTGTCCTGAAAATTTTCACTGTATTGAAATATTTTTATCATTCAGGATTTTTGAGCAACTTGCGCTTGCCCTGAAAACAGAGTTTGCCCTGAATTCACGTTGTTGAATATATATTTTTTATCATTCAGAATTTTTGAACAATATGCGCTTGCCCTGAAAACAGAGTTTGCCCTGAAATTTTTCAAGACGGTGGTCGGCCGCCCTCCCGCCTCGTACGCCTATGATTCTTAGGCTAAAACTCCCTGGCCAATACCGAAATTTCTTTGCTTCGTTGAAACTCATTTCAGCATGTCTTTTCGTAAACCCTGCTTCCGGGCTGAAGCTCGAAAATTTATCAGAATTACGCATGCGCAGATCTTGTAATGGAATTGTCACATCAAATGACCTTGACTCAATTGCTTCTTGTTGGTCTCCAAATCTGTGATGGTGTTTCACATGCTTTTAAAAATTACTTCAGCAAAATTTTCTGGTAATTTTCGGATTTAATAGAGTCAATACTTTGGTCTCCCAAGTAGCTTGTTGTGCTTTAACTATTACACTGTGCCTGCCAATGGCGTTACCTCCCGCATGCAGACACGACACGGTGTTTACGGTGATTCGCTGTCGACAGGTTCGGCCGCATGTGAGTGGTCGCGTTTGTCGTCCAATCTCTTTCGAAGGGTGAAACGCGTTCCGATACGTCTTGATGAGACGCCTACCTGTTGCCGTCTTTGTTGTTATTTTTGTTAAAAAAAGTACTCAGCTGTTTTCAGACTGTAGCTAGCTAGGAATCTATTTTTTTGTAACAAAGCATTTCATCATCGTTTTAGCGCTACACCCCTGGAGACGAGCAAACGACATTAGACGCAAAATTGGATGCTGCTAGCTTCTGCAATTATACGGTTTTTCTTCCAGAGCTTATGCGCTTGTTATCGCGTGCAGAGCACGTGACGGCGATGCAAGCAGCTTGCGCCCAACTACTCCGAACTGGTCGCATGCAAGGTAGAGAAGAAAACATCCTTACTTCATCAGATAAGCTGGTTGCATTTAAAAAGAAAGTTGCAATTTGGAAAAACTGAGCTAAAGATGGCAGCTTTGATATGTTCCCTTTGGTACGAGAAAGCTGCATAAAGAAAATGAGTCCCATTGTATTTCAACACTTGACAACTCTGGAAGAAAAATTCAACTTTTATTTCCCATCACCGAAGACTGATGAGTACGACTGGGTTCGAAATCCTTTCATAGAGAGTTCATCTAACACTGGTCTTCTATCATGTGAAGAAGAGGAGTTGGCATGTATTACTAGTGACCGCGGACTTTAAAATCAAACAAGTTGAGTTACCTATAGATGCATTTTGGATTGCTGTAAAAGAAGAATACCCTTCATTAGCTAAGAAGGCTTTGACCATTTTGATGCAGTTTGCAACATCATATCTATGTGAACTTGGATTTTCAACACTCCACAACATAAGCCCAAAAACGAAAGTGGCTATGTTGTGTTGAAGAAGAAATGAGGGTTTGTCTCTCTGAAATACGTCCTAACATTGAAACCGATGCCAAACAACATCAAGCACATGTGTCTCACTGACAGATTTGTTGCAAATTTACAAATTCAAATAAATTTTTTTGTCAAATTTTCGAAGTGCGCCAAATAATTTCTGTTTTTTTCTAAAATGCGCCTTGAAAGAAAAAAGTTTGGGAACCACTGCAGTAGGACGTGCCTCGCCAATCTTTACTGGGACTTTCTGGACACATGTCCCGAACCAATGTACCTGGAATCTCTCGATTTGGAGAAGTGGTTCGACATTCAGGGCTTTGCGAATTTCACAGCTGCGCACCTTGTCGCGAAGCGTCACACCATGAACGTCGGACAGGGGGTATGACGGGAGCATTGACCCCTTACCTTTCAAAAGGGGGCCAACGAGGGGCAGAGATGCCTTTTGAAAGCAGTAGGTTATCACTGGTAATTTAACGGTTTATCAAGATAGACTTTAAACAACTTATTGCAACTATTGCCCACACAGAAAATTCAAAATGGGTTTCTGTAACCTTTTTAATTCTTTTTGAGGTAGACATTGCTGCTGATCAGAAACAAGCATAATTGGTAAAGATATTTTTGTTTTGTATAAGTTCCCATTGCCTTCAACGCTGTCAAACCCCTACCGCTGTTCCGGCGTTGGACCTCTTCGTAAAATATTTATGCTTCTGCAACAAACCCTCCTGACCATGGAATATCTATGCTTCTAACAACAATTAGATCAGCCTTGGCATTTGATTGGAGAGCATGTTGTGTTATTAAAATTTTTCTTTAGCTGTTTTCATTTCTGCTCAGTGCATGTGCAAAAATTGTCGCATTGGAGAAGTTGTACAGTAGGTGGGCCACGGACCATATGTTTGGTTATCAATTGGGCCACGCGATTGAAAAGATTGAGAACCCCTGCTTTAGACTACATGTTTTGAAAAGAATGGACCTTCTATAATGCAAAAGCATATGCATTGGAATGGTGTTTCGAAAGCATATGCATTTGAATGGTCAAACAAGACGGCGGTAATCGAGCAGAAGAAAGCTTGCAAACGGACGCTGCAAAGTCACCTACCCCCACTGTGCGCAGGTCCACACGGCCAAGAAAACGTGCGGATTGCTATGGCGTTGTATCGCATTGTTAGACTTCGTTTGAGGGGGGTGAATATGTTGCAATTTGATATTATTGTTGTTTTTCTTACTACGAAATACCCATCCTTGACTGAAGTTATTTTGACTATTTGTATGGCACACGCATTCATAAAACTTTCAAAGAGCTTTTATATTTAAATTGAAAACGATAGCTAACATAGTGATGCGCTCTTGTTTTTCTTAATCAAACAAAACTAAGTGAAATTTCGCTCGTAGTAAAAAGCGTTTCGAAAATGCACATGCATTTAACGAGGCCGCTGAAGTTTCATAAAATATTTCTAGTGCAAAACGTTTTCGAAACCACTTGCAGTATATCCATGTTATGAAAACTGGCTGCACTGGGTCATATATCTATCAAACATGAAAACGCGTTGCATTTGACATAAAACTGGTTGCAAAAGGCAAGACTTCCTGGGATCACGGACCACAGCATGAAATTCAACGGAAATACTGAAATGAAATTTGTCCTCTCAGTAGAATGAAAACACCTGCCCTTTGACACAGTTCAAGAAGAAACAAAGTTGCAGATCAAACAGTACACCTTGCAGGCCTGAAAAGCATGGTGTACATCATGCCGCACTCTTCGTCATATTGCCTACGTTTATAGAAAATTCGTCTGCTTTGACAACATACTGCCTAAGAAAATAGGTTTTGCTTTACTCCTAATTTATGCTTTTATATTGTCCTGAACTACGCGTTACAGGCCTCCTGCTGTATGTAACTACACGTTACATACAGCACTTTTTGTTACTGGGAAAAGGATGTTGCGCGCCAACATGCTGTTGTCATCATGAATCAAGGCTACTTGTAGAAAGAAAAATGAATTTCAAAAAATACGCCAGACGATGTTCCACTGGGCCCTGCCCCTGCCCTTCCGAAGATTACTTATATTACATTCCATAGACACTTACGAAAGCGCGTTACACATTCACGTGAACATAAGTATCAGTTAAAGCAGCGGTTCGCAAACTTTTTCTGATCGCGTACCATTTGTGAGCCCTAAATTTTCACGGCGTACCACCTTGAAAACACCTTGTTCCTGGAAAACTCATTCTACCCAATATCATTCGATCAAAGTTTGGCAAACCAGACTTGACACACATGCGGCATGAATGAAATGGCTGTGAGAAATTATAATGGCCATTTTTCGAAACTAATAAGGGAAGTACACAAAAATGCAGGATTTTATTAACAAAACGCGATAAGGAAAAACAAAATGTCTTCTTTCTGTGTAGAAGAGCAGAAGGGTCTCGGGTACCACCTTGACGGTCTTCGTGTGGGAACCACTGACTTAAGGCGCAGATGCCAATATGGGCCTGTAGGTAGGGTCTGGAGAGCGAGGGGCCCTGAGCTCCAGTCCTTGCCGAAATTTTGAACTACAAATTTTGTCAATCACGAAATATTATTTTTGTTCTGAAGAACAGAGCGGCTGGTGCTAACTTCTGTAGGTAGATTTTCAAGTGCGAGGTGTTCAAACGTTCTCATGACTTAAAAGCATCACACCAAATAAAAAAAGTTCAAGGTACCAATACTTAGCCCCATCCCATAACTTTTCTGTTAGCTGAACGAGAAAATTTACCATCTACGCCGTTATCTTTTAAAAAGCAGGTGAAGTGCCGTTGTTTGTCCATTTTTACTTGTTACAACCGTTTTTTTATGCGATGATGTCTGATGCATCGTAGGTTTTTCTTTATTGTACAGTAGGCTGTTTGTTTGCTTTTAGTGAAGAAGACCTGCAAAGTTGGTTGTGCTGTTTGCTAAGATGTTTGCTGGTTTTACTGGGTGTGATTTGGATTGCAGCCGAGACAAGTACTTGCAGATTACCCAACTGTGAAGAATATCCCTAGCCAGCCTTCAAAATGAAGCAGCATTTGAAAATCGTTTTGGCGATAGCAGTGGTGATGCTAATTTTTATTTTGTGTGCCGAGGCAAGATCCAATAGCCGGAGAGCAAGCGGACACAAGCAGAAGAGCAAAGCGCATGGCGACAGAAAAACTGCTCACAACGGAATGCAAAGATCTTCAAGAAGAAGAAATTCGCTTCGTCATTCGAAACGCCATCGGCCTTCAATTTCATCCACGACTGCCGCATCTACCTTGGCTGAACTCGATGAAAAAGACTTTACTACTTTGCAGGACGAGGCCAGCGGCCACACACTTGACTTCAGGACGGTTCCTGATTGCGAGTCCTGTGTTGTTGTCCCGACTGAAAGCGGAAAAGTGCGAGGAAGGGTCGTAGAAGTCATGCTTGGTAAACGTGTATCGACATTTTTGGGCATACCGTACGGGGAACCGCCGGTCGGCCAGAAACGATTTAAAGCGCCCACTCCTGTCAAATCCTGGGAAGGCACTCGTGACGCTTTCGAATATCCTTTTTCGTGCTATCAGTGGGCAGATTTTTCGTTTGAGTCATACAAGAAAGGCAAGTTTTTCGTTTTTTATTTGATTTTTTATTTCGTTACCAAATATGTAATCAGGAAATGCACTGTACATACAGTAGAACGCTCGTTGTATACGTTAGCCTTACAATGTTTTTCCTTTCAAACAAGATGCTGGAAGACACAAGATTTCAATCTAGGTACTGCTAGGAACCCTTCACAAGATTCTACAGTACTTATTTCACAGCAATTTTCAAATATTACCATTACCTGCCACGAAAAACTAAAAAAGAGCAGATAAACACCAAAGGGCAGAAATATTAAAATGTCTTCAACTCTGTGTTGATTTATGCCATCAAGACGTTTTAAGTGAAGAGGAAAAAGGAAGTGACAAAATGCACTAATTTGAACATCCAACATAAGTTACTAGCAAAGCACATCATCACGAAGAACAAAGAGCACAGAGAGAGAAAAGCATGTCTATGTACAGGAGTGTGGGGTCACTGGGGTAAGCATATGGAAAGATGAAGGGTACACAGAAAGAAGAGGCACTATATACAAAGTTACAAACATTGGAACAAACATATGACTCAAGAAACAGCTCGCATATTGGCAAGAGAACAAGATATTTTTGCATTGCTTTCGAAATGTAAAAGATGAGAGAGACTTAAAGATTTCATGAATTTCGGACGATATTCTGGGACAAATACAAAGAAGGCTGAACCAGAGATGTTTTCATTCTGGGTAAATGGTATTTTTGCGAATAAGAATCAATCATTTTCTTGATAATTGCGAATTGATGCAATCTTACAAAAATCATTGTCAAAGTGAAAGTGCTCAGACAGTTTACAGTTTTTAAACGAGGACATAAATTTGACAACTGATAATTTAAATAAATCAGACATTTTTACGATTTGGTAATTACAAGAAAGCAAATCCGTGTTGTTACGGCTATTATAGATTCATTCTGCAATGTTATTAATGGAAGTAAAATAGTTTTATTCGCTCTTCCTAATTAAGTATTGAGTAAGTTAGATAAGAATGAAAAAGGGCAAAATTAACGGATTTGAATAGTGAGATACTGCCGTAGTGTTTCAGTTTGCACAAAATTTCACATGATTTAGGAACTGATGTTGCCAGCGTTTCTATTTCAGGCTTCCAATTAAGTTTTTCATCAAGTACAATTCCAAAATAATTTAGGTTACTTCGTATTTATATCGGTTGATTAAATCAGTAAAAACAGAAAAATGTCTATTTTTGATTTTATTCATGAGCATGAAATTACTTCGGAATAACTGATACTAAATTTGTTAGCACGAACCCAGTAGTTAAATTTTTAAGCTCATCTTTTACACGTTTTTGTAGTTTTCTTTCCTGAAATATGAAGACTGATATCAACAACATTTTAAACATTATTAACATTGGGCGATGTTACAATATCTTTAACATATGTAAGGAATAGTAAAGGCCCAAAGATCCCTGAGGTCCACCTTATGTGGCGTGTAAGAAAGATGTAATATCTGCTTTTTTAGTGCACTGAACCCTGTTGTCCAAGTAGGCAGCAAGTTGTTTTATGGGTACTTCTATTACTTCGTAGTAAAACATTATTTTAAGTTGAATTTTATGATCAACACAATCAAAGGCTTTACTCAAGTCTAGGAAAAAATACATGTAATTAATTTGTTATGTTTATCACAAACCAAGCTGCCATAGGTGGTAGTAGTTGCTATTTCACTATAATATTAAAACAAAACCATAGGCTTAGCATGCAATTACTTGAAAAACGGTTACCATCTGTTGCAAATCACTTTTCCAAATACTTTGGAGAGGTTTGAAAGCAGTAACATTGATCTGCAGTCATTAGGAGACTTGGGAATGGTTATTTTAGCGATGGGTTTAGTTTGAGAAACATTTGAAAAGCTACGAAATTCACCTTATGCCATACCATTAATAAAAAATTCAGATTACCATAACGATAAGGTATTAGCAAATTTGTTTTATAACATTTACGGGAATGTTATAAGAGTTCGATGTTGTTTTGCATTTTATAGATGATATTAGTTGGCTTACTTCACCAGCAGTGGTAAGAGGAAACGAATACAAATTAGAAACTGACTAATTAAGAAAGTCAATAAAAGGTGTAGGGTAGAGACAGCTATAAGGCTTGGAAGATACATTTTTGCTAGTATTGTAATAGTGCATATTTTGTGCTTCACATTGGTTCTGATCGCTAAAGTCAATATTGTGGGATTCTGCCCCTACATTATTTTTTAACAGTCATATATGTTACAAATGTAGGTGAGCGATTCGTGATACCAGGACGTTGTCCCAAGGGCAAGCTTGAGGAAGACAGAAAGAAAAGTAGGGTTTTGTTAAACCGCGGCCTTGAGTTTTGAAGGAGAATGCGAGAATGCGAGTAGGTAATCAAAAGAACTTGAGGATGGTAAAACAAACCAAACATGTTTACACTGTAGAAAGAGTTATTCTTAGATGGATTTTGATGGCAATATATATTTTTCATGGGTTACCGACGTTCACTGCAACGAGGTTTGACGTTAGAAGTCTGTTATTGCTTATAATCTTCGAAAAATCTGTCGGCCGTCTTCTAACTTCTTATCTGGTCAGTCTTGCCACAAACTTGCATCTTCTTGCGTTCTTTGTCCGGTGGATGAAAACTTTACAAATTTAGAAAATGCAATTCATGAGTTAAAGTCATGCATTTAGATAATATGCCCTCATATTACAAACGGATTGGAACGAACAATTAAATGTTACACAAATCCACACAACACTCCAAGTCTAATTGTTATCAGTGCACACTGCAGGTGACAGTCTGACAAAGTAGCCTCATGACTTTAATACACGTTACTGACAAACTTTCATCGAGCCTACCCGTGTGTTCACAAAAGAGATTTAGGTGTTGGTTTTATTTTTCAATCTATCCACAGGCGTAGATCGATGATAAAAGCGTTCAATAAAGATTAGGACATAGGCGTAGCCACGGGGGAGCTCAGCGGCGTCCCAAACAAAAAGTCAAACATTTGGCTCCGCTCAAATTTTTGCCCATCCCCAATATTTTAGGCTGGCTACGCCACTGGACAAGGATATGGGATTTATCTGCACTTTTTAAGCAGCTGGTGGTAGTTCTTTAGTTCTTTCTAACAAAAGCTATTTTAGCTACACTCATCTGCCAACTGACAAGAATCAAGTCATTCATTGCGAGTGGTGACAGTAAGGGAGTTTTTGAAAGGTTGTGGTAAAAAATTGTTCAAATAAACCCGGAGCTCATTGCATTGAGGTTATCAGATATGATTTCAGCTGAATGGACGTGTGAAAAATGAAACAAATGTGAAGGATGCCTCACACACTTTTTGCCTTTGCAGGGTTCAGGGGCACGGCGATGTGGAATACCAATACCCCCAAAAATGAAGACTGCTTATATCTCAACGTGTGGACGCCAGAGCTCGTCGGCGACAATTCCTCACTGGCAGTGATGGTCTGGGTTTATGGTGGCGGCTACTACAGTGGCACATCGTCGTTGGACGTGTACGATGGCAAATGGCTAGCAGTAACTCAACAGGTAGAACTTTGCCTTTCGCAATATGGGAATTTTTTAAAGTGGTAAGCCGATGAAGTACCAACATCCGCAGAGCTGTACTTGTTACATCAAACGCCTGAAAAGAATTGAAGTCCGTTTATACAGCGTTCAGTGGTTCAAATCATATCGTTCAGCTTCGAAATTACTATTTTATATCTACTGTGCGCTGCTGGAGATCACGCCCATGCAGGGGAGAAAAAAACGGACAGTTGTTCCCTTTCAAAAAATGCGGTATAAAGCTTGCGTTTTCGGATAAATTTCAACATTTTGCAATGTTCTTCAATATTTTCAAATTCTTCTCCGAAATAGTCCGCACACCATCAAAAAGTTCAACTGATACTGGCTCTGACGGAAGTGGTGAGCTTCAGGCGGTTGAACTACGCCTCTGGCGAAGTACAACCTTTCCCCACTGACAGCAAAGCTCAGATACGTTTCTCTTCCTACTGTGCAATTTATATGTTTGATATACACCTCACGATTGTTCGTTTTTGCCGTGAAGGGGCTTTTCCAAAGCATTTAATGAACGCTGAAAGGATTACTCACCCGGAAATGCTAAGTTGGAGAAAGGCACAGGAGCGTGGCAGAGATAACAACAAAATTTAAAATTCAAGTCCAAAAACATTGAAAACTCGAGTTAAAATTGAGTAACTTAAAAAAAACAATAATTTTAAAACTCAAATCCTTGTCCAAAACCATGCTCTTAATTGGTTCGTGATGGTAACAAAAATACTCGTATTTTGTTCATTAAGTTCAGCGAAGGAACCTAAGTGACGTGTGCAACTCGAAATATATCCAGTGGAGTTTATAAAACAAAGTTTGTGCGTAAATGTTAATTACATAAATATTCATTCGGATAGAGCTAGTTGGACCCTTTCGCAAGGTATTGTGCATGTTGCGAGCTAGCACATATGGTTCTTCCAGTAATGCCGCCTGGAAACCAGCTGCTGCCTGGACAAACACTACCCGAACAGATGCAAATGCCGTGGTGTGCTGCAAGTCAAAATGTTTGAGATGTAGGAATTTACCGTTCGCTCGTAGTCTATTGTAAAAATATTAAAGTTAAAAATATATCAAATTAAAGAGCTTTTCTTTGATAAAAACAGCAAAGACGTTGTTTTTCGTTTAAACCTTAGGTTATCAGACGTGATAACTTTCTATTGTGAGGCTTAACTCCGCCAGAATAACTGAAAGCTTCAGTAATCTTTTTCCAGAATCCCTGTTTACTTGAAAATAATGGCTGCAAAAATGTGGCTACTTAAGTCAGTCACAAATTGTTTGTACTTGGCATGTAAAACTGGAGAAATTTCTTGTCTTATTCTAATAGCAAAAATTTTACACTATGCCAAAAGTAAGTCACGTCAGTGTCTTTGATCTTTCAATGTGTTTCTCGGTATATCCACAGTGCCTTCTCAGCATGTGATAGAGACAGTTCAAGTAATATCTAACTTACACGTTTACTACCAATCAGGCGCGCAACCAGCGGGGGAGACATTTGGGGCATTTGCCCCCCCGAAATTTTCAAAACATTGCATAGCAATTTTGACATATGCAAAAACTTTCAAATAATGAAGTCAAAATTTTGCATTCTAACCATTTTTAAGAGAAAGTTTTACTTGAATTTTTCTTTGTCTTACTGGTTAATTATCTCCTTACAGGATATATCGTGAAACAGGCAATCTGATCGAAAATTTCCTGAATTATTGGTATTTAACCACAAATATGCCGGAATTGAGAGATCGTTTAAATTGTTGGTAGCCTATTTCTAAGGTATTTTTTATCGTTTTTTTCGTGTACCACTCTGAAAATTTTCATAAATGCAGTGTGTGTACGCTTTGATTTTGTTTCTTGCCATCTTTTGAGGGAGAGAGTTTGCATACACTCTTGAAACGTCAACGATAAAAACTGCATTGCTATCACAGGATCAGAACTAAGTTTGCACCCAATAGACTATGCCCGGTGACAGAAACAGCATAGGCCTGCTCGTATGTTCATATTGTATTAGCTTTACGTTTGCTTGGGGTTACTGTAGGCTACTATTTAAGCATTTTTGCATTTTATGTTCAGTGCTTAACCGTTACTGAGGTTTCACAGCCATGCTCTAACGTTGCAGGCGAAATTCGAATTTCAAAAGAGCCTCAAAGTTATTAAGTGTTGTTTGGGCAGTCCTAGTAAAAGTGGCTAGGCCCACCCACATCTGGTGGCGAGCCTGGCCCAGCCCAACCATTCGTAATAAAGTTAAAGTTGCATTCCTGTTGCATTCCTTTCAAGAGTATTTCACTTAGCAGACGAAGTCTCGCATCTACAATTTAAACTGTAGCATCAGTGGTATAAGCAGAAAATTTTGATGGGAGGGTTTTCATTCAGTGCATATGGTGGTCATTTGTATTTGGTGTGCGATGTTTGTGACGTCATAATTGGACAGCATATTCATGTTTCTAAGCCAACGTTTTGACAAAGTTTGTTGACATAATATACATATTCTTCTACACCCATTCCCCTTATTTTATGTGTCATTGCATTGAATACAAACTATTATCGCTCCACGTTAGGATATTGGAGGAAAATGAACTCAACCCTACGACTCAGCAGTTCATCATTGCAAAAAACATCAGGCAGTGCGTTAAAGCAGGGGAGTAAAACACACTCATCGCTGCGTCAGAGCAATTTACAACCGCAAAATGAGGCTATGCTAATGTTTTGTCGAATACGAGCAGTCGAGCACAGTGGTGTAGCCAGCCTAGCAATTTGGGGGGGCAAAAAATTGGGGGGGCCAAAATGCTTGAATTTAAGCGAATAACCCTATTTTGTTTGGAAAAACTCCTCTCAAAGCACAAAATGACCATATTTCCAAAAAATTGGGGGGACCATGGCCCCTTTGCCCCCCCGCCTGGCTACGCCTATGGTCGAGCATAGACAGTGTGCGGCTGGACTTGCTGGCGCACACCCCGGTTTGCAAGATCGAGTCTTGATAAACTACACAAGAATCGAGAATGCGCATGAAGTACGCAAGAAAACTTTCAATTTTTTTGTTATGTATAGAAGTCCAGTAAACTTTTATTTTTATTTTTCCTTCTGAGACATTATCAATGCCTGAATGCTTCTGTGTAAAGACCGCTGTTTTTGAGCTAGCTCGTGCAACAGTTCTATCATGCTATAGAAATTAGTAATGTAGTCAATGCGGTCAGCGCTTGCGCTGATCAGCCATAGCAGACAAAAAGACAGTTGTTTCGGATAAAGTGAACTGTCGCGGAACACAATCTTAAACATGCGAAGTGGACGAAAGGTCTGCAAAAATTGGTGAGATCGTTTCTGGACGCAGACGATAACCCAGATTCCCAACAAAACCTAATTATTACTCTTTGGCCCATTTACAATGCTCTTTCAAATTTGCATGCATATTTTTTGCGTGTTATTTTCATTAAGTCGACAGATTAACAAGCAAAAAGTATGCGAAAACAATTAATCTCCTCTGCGCAAGTAATAAAATTTTTGTAAAATATCAAGCTCAAGGAGTTTTTTAACCCAACCTCCCCTTGCGTACGCGCTTGAATAGCATCATTGATTAAATATGTCCTGGCAATAGTCTCTTGTATCTGACAGCTTCACCTCTCGCACTATCATCTAGAAATTATCTCACAACAAATATATTCAACTAAAGTTTCAAAAATCTTGATAAACGATTTGATGAAATTTCTAAAAGCCATGACTGCACTAGCTGAATACGGAACCAGGTGTTTGTATTAGGCTACTAATTTTTACTCTGTCCTGATCGTTCGGTCTGCATCTTGATTAAAATCAGGCCCGTAAGCAGCTTGGGACAGCAGAGGGGGCGAAGAGTTTCTGGGAGGGGCCCAAATTTTTAAACTATGTCCAACAGTTTCAAATTATACTATGTCCAACACATTTTTCCAAGTGGGGCGAAAAAAATTTTAATGGGGGCTTCACCCCCCTAGTTACGGGCCTGCTTTAAAACTAATAACTTCTCATTTTCGGAAACGTTGTGAAGAGAACTTTACCTGTGCCCGTTTGCGAATAAGTTGTACCACGGTTGAATATGCACGATGACGTCATGGAATGAAAGTTCATGAAAATTGCCCCCTCCCGAAATGAAGAGCTGGTTGCGCCCCTGCTACAAATTAAAGAATATCCGAATCGAAAATTCCGCCCGAATTTCCTATCCTTTCGTGAAACTGAATCACGCCACAACAACTATCGCGAACTATTATCCAAGTGTTCATTACGTTTTTTATTTACAATTGTCCACATCCGGTTTTGCCTTTATGGCATTTTTCCATGTGGGATTTGTCCTACAACCGGAATTGAATTGTATTGCACAACGTCTTCACTCCCACACGCAACGCAGTAGACTTAAATATACATGGCAGTAACAAAGAACACACAGATACTTGAAAGAACACGAAGATACATATGTGCCAGTAATAGCAAAGCATACGTTTAATGGTTCTAATACGATTGTTTCGAAGAAACACAAACATAGATATGTGGTATTGATAAAGAGAACACATTTGCTACAATGTTTACTACCGTTGCATGGCGCCACGATGAGTTCCAAGTAAACCGATTGACAAAGTGCATGGTGGAGTGGGAGGCTGCGATGGACTAGGGGTCATTTAGGTTGCATACCTCCTGAGTGCTAGGTTACTTATAGTGTAAATGGAACAGTCAATAAGAATTAAATAAAACTAAATAGCTCTGATGATAATGTGTAATATTCGTACTGCGTTTCGAATATCACAATTTCCATGATAAGTGGGAGCAAATGGAACCAGTCCCAGCAAATAGTGTTTGTCGATGGGTGTGTCAGATGATGCGAAAACTTTTGGTAGCAGGTTTAAAACATCATAAGTTACGACTATTAACAGTAAATCCATTTGCAAAGAAATAGAAGTGACAGTTACGTTTAAGCGAAGTAAACCAAGTAATGTTGTTGTGGTGAAAGTTGCATCATGAAAAAGTGCAGTACCACTGGAACAAGGATTATGGCATCACTTTCAACTAGATGGGCGTCGTAATTTTTGAGATATAGGCTAACAAATTGAAAGTTGAAAAAAGTGACAAGGTGGGATGACTTTCCTGAAAGTTTTGAAGACTTCTAACGTAGGCGTGCGGGGGCTTTGGCTTTTGGGGAAATATTTTTCGATTTACCCGAATGTTACGCCATTAACACACAATCTTCAACAGGAAAGGTTTTGCAGACCATGATTCTGCAGTTTTGCCTGAACTTTTTTGAATCTTTCCCGAATCTGGGGGAACAATTTCTCCCCCGCCCCATACGCCAATGCTACCAAAGTACTTGCTTGTTTTGAAAATTTTCTGAAAGGTTTATAGTTACTGGGAAATCTGCAATTAATTTGCATATTTCTTTCATATCAAAAGAGAGCAATTTTTTTATCTTTTCCGGGACCTTAAAAATCTGCTCTCATCAGCGGTTTGTGTTCAACACCGGTGCTTTACTGTAATATGATTTAAGTGTAGGAAAAAGAGAGATGTGTTGAACAAGAGTTTAGCAGCAGAACTACTGTACCTTAGAAAATCCAGAAAAAGCTCTAGAAGAGTCACACCACAGTGAAAATGCTTGTCGTGCGCTTCATAACACGTCAAATTGTATTTAGTAAGGCAAACGCTCTTGCTAAATAGCCAGGTGCAATGAGTCGGAATGTTAGGGACTATTTAGGACAAGGAGAATCACCTACAATCACAACATAAATTTTCCCCGAAAACGAGAGTGATGGGACACAGCTTCATAAGTTTCACTGCAAGAGTACTGCCAACTAGTGAAGTGGTAGGTCGTTCCTTTCGGATCTCTTCTCACATCACCGATTTCTATCAGTATGACTTGATGCTCCTCAAAAATTTCTGTACACACCACTAAGCGGGGCCCCGCAAAATTGTCTCCAATCGGGCCCCGCACTTGCTAAGGCCGGCCCTGACTATACATATCTCTGACTGATTTTGTGCGTTTTTTTTAGCCAGCAAAACAATAAACAAAACTCTACGTTTGAATGTTATTCCCATTGGGACTGAAGGTCAGTTTTGACAGCATTATGCTTTTCCCAGGTGGTGGTTGTCTCCATGAATTACCGCGTGGCGGCGCTGGGCTTCCTTGCTGCGGATCACCCCGAAATTCCCGGAAACGCAGGAATGCTTGATCAAGTTCTAGCCCTTGAGTGGGTTCGTGACAACATCCGTTCCTTCGGCGGAGATCCGAAAAAAGTTACTCTGTTCGGGGAAAGCGCTGGCGCTGCAAGCGTTTCTCTTCACATGATATCTCCATTGTCACGTGGGTTGTTCAGGTAAAAAATATTGACCGATCTCTCAAAACATTTCAAAAATACAGTAGAGGTGGAGAACTGTTACGAAGAGTTGAGTCCGGATTCTGAGTTTAGACTTGCTTATAGTGTTTGTAGAGCTAAGCGAACTGAAAGGTACACATTTATTACTATGATTATATTCTCGATTGTCAATTACTTTAAGCATGTTTTATTGCTGTCTCCGTTAAATCATGTGCTATAAAAATGCATGGCTTGAAACAAAATTTTTTAATCGGCGAAGCTTATTTTACCTCAAAACAGTTCCATTAGTCCTAGGAATAAATTGATTGTGAATGTAAATTAGAAGAAAGAAATCACCACATTTTTCTGAAACAAAGCGCAGCTAGAATTTAGAAATTCTTATCCGATTATTATTGACCAAGAATTTTTACAGAAAATTCTGCAAATTTTTATGAAGAATTTATGAGAAAGTAGTTGAAGCTCAGCATTTATGGAAAAACAGCTTTTCTAAGATTTGTGCTTTCGTAAACTTGGCCTTTTTTCCTTGTTGTTAGGGCAGAATACGAAATCGTGTGTCCAGAACACGAAATAAAGCTTTTGTTATCCTACCTACGGTTGTTACGTGGACGTTTCTCAGATTCTGTTTCACATCACGTGTTGTTATCCGCAGCAATGCTATCTTGCAAAGTGCTACGGCGTTCAGCCCCTGGACACTTATACCTTTGGAAGAAGCACACAGGCGAACACTTGCTATTGCCGATACCATTAACTGCACAGAAATTAAGCGAGTTGGAGACAAAGGTAGCCCTTAGAAGATTGACGTATTGTTTTTATATTTCTCCAGTGGATTAGATGGCCGCGTCCAGCTCTATTTCCAACGATAAATTTTTCTGCAGTAAGCCATTTCGCTGCTTAATTTATCTTTTGCAACTGGGTACTCAGAAAATAAGCACCTGACTTTTAGACGAGTTTATATGCAATGATATAAACTGACTTTTGCAAATTTGTAAGAGAGCCAGGAGTTCGCGCGATTTGACGTGCCTTATTTTTTGGAAAGTGTAGCTACAGTCAACTGACTGTTTTCAACAACGACTTAAGCTTATGCCGGGTCAGCTCATGAAAAGTGAATTGGGCGACAAAAGTGCTTGACAGTGTGATAGTTGGGGTAGGTACAATAAATAACAACGTGACGATTCCACGACATAGCAAAAGTGCGAAGCGAGATACCGTGCGCAGCATGATTACTCAGCAGACCCGTAACCAGCTTGGAACACCAGGGATCGAGAGTTTTATGAGGGGTCCAAAATTTTTAAACGATGTCCAATAGTTTTAATTTATATCCACCATATTTTCCAGGGGGGAATCTCCCCTGAGACCCCCTAGTTACGGGACTGCTATTTTGCCACAACACATTTCAGCTACGCGGCAACTGGACGACAAGGCAACATTGTGCCAGATGAAGAGAAGCCTGCTGCGGAGTTCTTTTAGTCGAAATTTATTGTGATGTGAACGATTTGTCTCGTGGTCACACTTTCATCCCGCAATACCTTCATGCAATTAAATGAAGGATATGACAAATCCACTTACTGAAAAATTGAGGATCTTGTTAATTTTCAGGCTCAATCGAACGGTCTATCAACGTATCGTGCCTTCAAACGACAGACCCGCAAATACTGGTCGACGTGGAAATGGGACTGGAGGACTGGGGGACAGCAAAGTTTCCGAACGCACCCATTGTTGACGGACATTTCTTAAAAAACGACCCTTCTCACTTGCTTGATGACACAGAAAATGAGTTGCCAACCGTTAACGTCCTTGCTGGCTTTAACTTGAACGAGGGCACCTACTTCCTGGTTTACGGTTCACCTGCTTTCAACCTCAAAAATGAGAGCAAGATCAACCGATCACAGTTCAAGGCTGGACTCAGACGTGCTCTCAGAAGCGTTACTGATCTCAAGTCTGACGAAGCGGTCAAAGTTCTCACTGATGCAACCGAGTTCGCTTACACGAACGGCATCAAGCCCAGAAACCGAACACTCGCCATGCGTCCCATCGACAAAGACTGGGTGAAAATTCCAGTTTTCCCGTTGCAAAATTCTCCACCTCCCGACGTGTTTTACCGAAATTTGCTTGATGACATGGTGGGCGACGTGAACTTCGTTTGTCCTGTTATCGACTTTCTCGATGAAATGCTTCAGCTTGAGCTTTTGACAAAAGTGGCCGGAAAACGCTCCAAGGTCTACTTGTACAATTTCGTGCATCGGAGCAGTCAAAATCCGTGGCCTGAATGGATGGGCGTTATGCACGGCTACGAGGTCGAATTCAATTTTGGCATTCCGCTTGACAGACGCCTCAACTACACTAAACTAGAAAAAGAACTAAGTCTTTTGATGATGACGAGATGGGCCAACTTTGCCAAATACGGGTGAGTCAGCAGTTTGCAAATTCAGGCAGTGCAAATTTCTTGGAGTTCCCAGTTTCATTGATTCATTTGGTGGATTTTGGCTCGAAGCTTTCGAAACAGCATTAGGTACAAAAATTACAAAAAGTTCCGAAGTTTCCGGTTCAAAACTCTGGCACTGCGTCTGTTCAATTTCTTTCTCAAATTCGGAGTGGCCATTTCTTTAGTAGAACTCAGGAGTCTTGCAGAAGTCAATAGACCACTTCACTTTTAATTTGTATTACCAACTACTTTTGTGATATCTACAACCTTAAACAAACATGGATGTTGTTGAAGAACTTGATCCAAATGTTGGTTTGCTCCGTTGAAGTAGAATGAACAAGTTTGGAAAGAAAAATTTATGAACGTTTGACTCAGTCATCGAAAAACCGCAAAAACGAAATCCGGCATAACGTTACACGTCACCAAGCTGTAATCTTCATCTGAAAACAAGTGTTTTGCGCTATCCCTGCGAGTATCAAAACAAGCTTTGAATGTTGCTCCAGCAACTCCTTTCACTAAAAAGAAAAAAGGAGTGCGTGATTTTGGTTTCGAGTATGCACTTTTCAACCTATAAGCATTTTACAATCCGTACTTGACACAATGACTGTGACTAAGTAGAGTGTTTCACCTACAGTTTCGCCAACATACAAACGTATCCCATCATATTATATGAGCAAAAGATCAAAATCATGAAATTTTCACTGAGCAGGGTTAACATGAAATCTGCTTTTATGGCCTAAGATTGAGAAGTGGTTGACATGATGGGTATTACCGCCTTTTGCTGCATGCTGTAAAACAATGATTCTAATGGCAGTCCTTTCTTGACGAGCAAGGTGATTTACGTCTTATGCATGTTTCACAGAATTATTGATCCGATCTCAGTTTTTATAAACGGTTTGTTTCCTTTGAAAATATATCAAATCAAGTAAAACCAAAACACTACCTTGAACACCACAAGCTTTTCTTGATTAATTCATGAAATGACTGGACGTTCTGTGGGAAGCCACGCACGCATGTCACAACAAGCTGAATTAAAGGGATCTGTCTTGTGCGGAAAAATTAACTAACATGCGTTGCATCAGTTGTTGCCTGCAATCGCTTATTTTACTGGTGCGAACAAACCGTTGAGCAGCGAATAACCAAACTGTTTTATTTGACTTTGTGTTTTTCTAAATATGCCATATTTCTTGACAGAAATCCCAATGGACCGCCGGATTCTACTTTTGAAAGTTGGCCAACCTATCAATCCTCCACGAAATACATTAATTTGATTGGATACCGCGGAGGTGCAGAGTTAGAAAACATTTCGACGCTGTTTTCACCTGTATTTGCTCACTACAAAAGCCACTGCGCATTTTGGAAAGAGTTTTTTCCTCAAATGGAATCAAACGTTGGTAAGTGAAAGATTACCAGGCATCTTTTTTGTTTCATCGTCAGTGACGTACGCAGAAAATTTTCATAGGGGGGGGTTCATTCAGTGGCGTATGGTGTCACTTGTATTTGGTGTGCGTTGTTTGTGACATCATAATTTGACGTCATATTCATGTTTTCCAAACCAACGTTTTGAAGAAGTTTGCGCTGATCAGTCATAGCAGACAAAATAAAGACAATTATGTTGGATAAAGTGAACTATCGCGGAACACAATCTTAAACATGCGTAGTGGGCGAAAGGTCTGCAAAAAGTGGTGAGATGGTTTCTGGATGCAGACTATAACCCAGATTCCCACCAAAACCTAATTATTTCTTTTGGCCCATTTACAATGTTTCTTGAAATTTGCATGAAAATTAATTTCGTGGTATTTGCATTAAGTCCACAAAGTAACAAGCACAAAGGATGCGAAAACAATTATCCCCTTTGCGCAGGTAATAAAGTTTTTGTAAAATATCAAGCTCAAGGGGGGGTAACCCCACCCACCCTGGCTTACGCCCTTGAGCATCGTAACCAAGCAGCAAATAGTGGAGAAATTACTCTTTGATGTCAAATGATAACGAATTACTTTTTAAAAACAACCCTCTTGACGTGCTGTAGATGATTTTCGCACACATCTCATTCAAACAGTACTTAATTCATATTAATATTTTAAAATGTTTTCTGTTGCTTCCTAATTATTTGCAGAAGTTTTCATATTGTTTTGGACAAGTAAAGTTGTTTCAACCCCTGACTAAACCACGCAAGAGCTTTTTAATGCTATAATACATACTAAGGTTGCTAATGCGTCGCTTGAGTATAAAGAAACTTAACGTGCCATTTAAATATTTAAGAAATTAGAAAGCTTTAGCCTTTGAATAGGAAACGATGAAGGTAAATGTAAGTAGCAAAGTTTCTGCCAAAACACATTATTTCTTCGAAAACTTTCTCACAGTAGATTTACACAAAATGTTTTGGAATTGAACTTTTATGGGAATTGTGTTGTACAATATTTTTGTTGCAGGTTCTGTTCTTTCCGACTGTCCGAAGTCTTTTGGATCAAAAACAACCGAGTATCATTTTAATCTTTTAATGGCTCTGACCATTATAACGTCTTATTTACTGATGCGGAAGCAATAATCTTTCGTCATTTGCTGTATTAAGATTTTTTATTTTGTTTTGCACTTTAAGTATAGGAAAATGCTTTACTTGTACGTATTCGTCGTCACAGTCAAGTTTTCTTCAAAGGTTTATTGGATGACGAAAGCAGGTTCAGAAAAATCAAGTCATATTTAAACATAACCTTTGTGGGTAAATTAAGTCTTAACTTTTTATTTAAAACTGCTGTGACTTCAAAGTTACTCTCGAAGAAAAAACTATACATAAAAAGCATTCTATAAACCAGTTGCTTATGAAGTCTAGTTTAGTTTTCAAATGCAAAATAGGTTAGCCTTGACGTGAGTTTTCAAAATCCGTAAAAGGGTTGTTGCTTGAACGCAATCCGGTTTTGTTTCATTGTTTACAATGTCAACCGCTATAGAAACGATGGCAATCTTGCAAATTACATAAGGCCAACTCACTCATGATTTTTTCGGTTCATGAGCTCACGTAGGAAGTTAGTTTCTCTTACTTCACTGCACCTTGCCAAGAGATGCTGTTATGCGCATAAGATAATGTCAAATGCGTTTGACTGACAACCGATTTCAGGCAAAGTATATCCTGTACTGCTCTATTATTGCGAAAATTATGCTTGTCTATGTGCATGCACTGTATGCTTTAAGTGTCACTTGGAAAAGTTGTTTCGCACGTTTTATCGCAAACCATTACTTGTGCAGAGGGGCCTTGTTTGAAACAACCACTTTAAACAAGCGCCAGAATGCATTTTCTTGTGATTTTGGCATTGACATCATCGTAAGAGGTCCGTTCGACTAGGATTCATTGGAATAATATTGCAACAATCCAATGGTAGGCAACTTACAAAAATTGCATCCGCCTACACAACCCACTGTGCAAAAATCCCAAGTCAAAAGTTTTCGTCTCTGTCTGATATCATGTATGTTTATTTCAACTCTGACGCCTGATGCTTAAAGTGGCTCTTGAATCACGGTCAGACGATTGATTTCTACCGATCAGCCATTTAACCGATCGTTGCCCTCACTTTGTAAAAATCGATGGCTAGCTCTTATGAACCAGATCAATGTAAATCCTTTATCAGTCGCAGCAAAAATGCCCCCATTTTCCCTTAACCTGTCTGAAACTGTCTTGCGCGCCTTTAAATCGACCTGTGCTTTTACAGTTTTGCATTCGTAAGTGTTACGTCATGCTTTCCACACTTACTGTTTGTTTTTGAAAATGCAGTCAACAAACTACCGCTCGCGTTCTTAGCTGATCAGCTCCGGTCGAAGGAAGGGACCACTGAAGTTAGCTAATCAACTTCATGGTTTCTGCAGAGGCGCACTAGAAGGAAGGTTCGTTCTCTGCTAAGTGCTACCGATAAAAGTTATTTTGTCCTAAACGCACTTGCAGATAGGAATCAACGAATGTTTCGGCTTAAAGCTTCTGATTATAATCTTCCATAAGCAATAAGAAGATAACATCTATCCAGAAACACTCGGCTGTATCCGGCAGAAGGTTCATCTTTTCGTCCGGAGCTTTGCTTAATTGCATGCGTTTTAGCGCGAATACACCTCAGACTAACTTATCTCTTCTGCTGCATTTTACAAGACATGCCAGAAAAAAATTGTCGCTTGAACAAATGAGCAGGGAAGACGGTTTTCCAACGTTTTCACTACAAAAGAGTATTTTAACTAGAGTGTGAATCAGATAAAAACAAATAATAATGACATTCGCTGCAAGTGTAAGTTGTTATACCTGCAGTGATGTATCAAGGTAAAGTTGCGTCATGGGACCAACAGACCCTCGGCTCTCCGGAGTGTGTCCAGTACCAGTTATTTCGGGAGTTGCGGCGGATCCAGGAGGCAATTTAGCGCAATTCCCCCAAAAAGACCTGTGTCCCTTTTTTCACTAATTTGGCGTTTCCTTTTTCTTCCAAGTGTGCATCACATAGTTAACAGTGGCAGCCTTTGCAAATTTCCAGGGTAGAAAGCAGGATAACTCGGTAACGGTCTTGTTCGGAACAAAGCGGACAAACTCTTTGACTCTTAACTTTCCTTCGTAAAGAAAACGTACGGATAATATTGTTCTTCGCTGGTGAATTATTCAAGTCATTAACTGTTTTCGAAATCGCTGAGCAATTAACCGTATGACTAAGGCAGTGTGAAAAAAGCGCTCAAAAGTGGTAATGCATTTTGCGGACCGTTTGCATACACCCAGTCACCCAATTCCGAACCTGTATCCGGATCGTCTCAGGAGCGAGATCTACGGATTCTCTGCGTTGCTCACCAAAATCCAAATCAGAGGTGCTGTTGTATTGGATGTCCGAATGTTTACCTTCGGTAGAAAATGCTACCTATGCCTAACCGCAATCTGAGACTGCCACCATCATAAAAATTTCGAGTGCATTACATTCGTTTAATTTGCAAAAGTTCTCTACAGCCAGCGGTTGGACTGTTCGAAATGCTTTATTTGCATTACCAGGTGAAGTCAGGAAAGCAAGCCATTGAGAAAACAGGTTGTGATCAGAAAAGCACACGCTGACTCATTGTTAACAGATTTTTTCAGTGTCTATTCCTGAACACTGAGCAGTTTTCTACAAAGCCGATGACATTCTCTTCCGTCGTGACTGATGATAGTTTTCTTCGTTTTCTCCATTTCGTGAAACCATTCCGTTTAACAAATCAAGTTGACTAAGCGTTCAAAAAATGTAGGCAGCAAATACGGTGAATTGCTTGGTTTGCTACAGAGCGGGGAAAACATGAAAGCTGCTTTTCAAACGACCCTGAGTGCATCAAACGTCTCTTGTACATCTCAAGAAGTCCCTCCCTATGTTGGGAGGATTCGGAACTACGAATCTCTACTCGGAATGCCATGAGTTGAAGTAAAAAAATCGTCAAAACAAGCAACAATTTTTGGGATTTCGAAGGTCGATCGGCAGCTTAGATCTCGCTAAATTGATGTGTCCCGACGCAGTTAATCAACTCAAACGTTAACGTGGTGGGCAAGCCGTCAAGACGTGACCAGCGCGAACCAAAAGCAATACCCTTAAAGATATCCCAAAAACGCCCCTTGTATGTCGAAAAGCTAGAAGACAGCAGCCCACACTAACCTTCAGCAGCAAAAATTGGTAAAACGTCGTAATCTAGGAATATACATCTCAATTATGCAAGTGTCTTTTTTGTCATTCGTTACAAAACAGGAGAGTGCACGTCACTTGTAGTGAAGAGGTTAATTTCCCTAGGATGTGGGAAAAGCCAACAAATGGCCTGAAATTGACAAGTAAATGTATCCTAAAGTGACCGGTAAAAAGTAGTTTATCACTGTTATGCAGAAAAAACGCCACGATGTTTTTCCGACTTTCACACTTCTCGTTCTGTTTTGCCTATCATTTCTACTTTGAGCAACGCTAAACCCTTGGCTCGACATTCCTGACTGGCACTTATTAATTCTACGATAAAGAAGAAAAAGTTGAAGGGATAAATGCTGACAAAGTAACGTGTTATTGCAACAGACAAATTTTGCAAATTTTTGGAACAAAAATTGATACGCAGTACAACCTTCCACTGAACCGCACGCCGTCTACAGGGTCTCCAGTGGCAAATCTGGGGGTCCCCACAAGGAATGCCAAAGTGTTTTCTTTTCACCCTCAGATCAGTAGCGTAACTGACAGGAGGGCAAGGGGGAGCCGCCCCCTGGAAAGCTAAATATAAAAACTGGGGCCCCTTCAGTTGACATTTTGATATTTCGTATTCTTCAATTTTATTTTGGGTTTTTCGGGGTGTTTTCTTATTTTTTATGTAGTATGGACATCCAAGACATCCAGAGATTCACTATCATTTCTTAACCTTTTTCTGAGTTTTGGCAAGTGTGCCCCCCTACCGTGACCAGTTGGCCCCCTCACCTAAGCTTTTCCCCCCCTGGCTCAAACCTCTAGTTACGCCACTGTCCCAGATGCACAAACAACAACGACAACCACTTTGACCGATGACATGACCGCAGACGAGGGGTCACCAAGACAACATCTTGAGGAATAGGGTCCCCGAGGTTGGAAAGATTAAGAACCATTGGTCTAAACGAAGGACAAACAGAAATATTGTAACGTTTAATGGCGTTTATGTAGCCTTTGTTTCATGCTTTGAAAAAAACTGTCATGAACATCTTAAGGGCTATGGTTAAAAGGCCATTTTACAATATGATGCCTGCACTATGGCGGTGGGGTTCACCATAAAATATTGTTTGTTGAACCGTTCTATGGATCGTTTTCTCAGTGAAATCTAGTTTTTTTCGGCGTTGGATATGCGAGGGTACTTCGCTTGGTCCGCTCCAGACGTTTGCTTGCGAAAAATAAACCTGGAAAAATGCAATGCGCTGGAAGTGCTCTGAAGTCTCGCCTGATTTATTCACAGATAAAACTTTGTGCTCAGTGGTTGTAACTGTTTGTAGGTAGTACCTATCAAGCCCTGCTAATGTACGTCATATTTTTAATGCTGCTTGTTTGGAACTTAGTGCGGTAATCTAGAATAACCCTTAAAAGCTTATTTTTTTGACCTAAGATTGCAGAAGTGTTCTTTTCTGGTATAGAAGCAAAAGATAAATAGGTTTTATGACACAATGAATTGGTAGCTGCAGCATGAGGGCTAGGCGTTTTTTTGGAATTCTATTCAAAATTTACTCAGCATCAAGTATTACTTTGCGTAAGACGTAAGTTATGTTCCATGTCATGAAACCTCTGCTATTGATACAATCTATGGGGTCAAATCCTCAACACACAAAATAATTGAAACTGGCTATTCAGTCCTTTCGTTTTTCCTATTCTTTATGTTAACACGCCAAGGCATGCTAACAAGAAAAATATGCATCTTGCTTTTTAATAAAATACATAATAGCTTAGGTTAACTTTGGGTTGACGGTAATGACATTGCACGCTCAAGGATATGGCTCATGAATGCAACTCATACGGTAAACTCTCAAACGAACGACGGGCACAACTGCAACAGTGCGTCCGGGAAGAGCAATTTACTGCAATACTTCGTCTAATCGACCGCCGTGCCCTTTCAAAAATACACTTTACCGAAAATCCATTCCATATCTTGCTTCAAGGCCTATATCACACATCATGGTGTAAACACCACTTTCTTTTTTGCTCCTTCCCTCAGTGATTCACCCAGAGGCCAAGTCTTCATCCATTGATCTAAGTAACCAAGTTAGACTAATGGACTAAATTTGTTTTGAAGGACGATATACATTAATATCTCAAGTCAAGTATGTACTTTGCACGACGGGTGTAAGCAAGGAATCGCTCAGCAAATTTTTAATAGGTAATCGATTTCACGTAAAATTACACATCCTCAGTCCTGAAAATTGCGAGCAAAGTTTACGGGTGAAAAGTTGAAAGGCTGAAGTAACAGCAGAGAAAAAACAAACTCAAGACTACAATAAGCTTTTCTCTGGCTTCAGCACATTTCAAACATTTCAGGAAAGCATGGCGCGTCGAGATTAATCTCCCTGTCGGCGACACTTAAAAGCACTAGTGTTTCTGCTCTTTTCAGATCAGACAAAAGCTGTCAGTCTTACATTTGAAACGTCTTGTTTTTGCTGAAGTGAGACATTTACAACAAGTTTTGAAACGACTGAAAAAGGGGTGAAAGTGTTTTCGATCACCACAAAAGACTGTAAGCCAGTAGTTACAATATACAAAGTCTTTTGTGAACTTAAAACACAATCTTTAATTTTCAGATTGAAGTTTATTGACATCATCAAACTCGTATCTTTCAAGGAAAAAGCACGATGAGACGTAACTTTAACAGTAAAGCAAAAAAGAATTACTGTATAATGTTTTTGCCAAGCTGCGACAAAATTCATTAAAAACTGTATGCAAGTGTGGGAGGCTGCAAATGCCTTTAGGTCAATTATAGAGTTGTCCTGATACTATTTATTCCATTTTAGAAGTGCTTTGTTCCAATGTCTGTTTCCCTCAGTTGTCCTGTTGTTCCGAACGAAATCCGTTGTCCTCTGAGCAAAAGAAAATGCTTAAAGAAAGATTTTTAGATTCTGAGAACTTTTAAAGAAAACAATATCACAGCCATTTATTGATATCTCCGTAACATATTTCACATCTTCGTAACAGATTTATTTACAACTTGACGTGTCCCTCTTGATACGAAGATTTAATCCCCCTGAAATTTAACGCCATATTCGATTTGGGTCTCCAAGGCAGTGACGGATTTACGCATAGGCCAAATAGGCCATGGCCTACGACCCTGCGCTTTTTGGGGCCTCGCGCAGCTCCTTCCTTTGACGACTCATTCTTAAATTAACATTTGTGAAACTGCGCAGAGGCACAACTTCACAATTTACTTTGAAACGAGCGAAAATGCAAATGTCTAGAGTCCAGACTCTTATCAGTACAATAACAACACGTAATATTTTGGCTATGCAATGTAACAATTACAATACTGCTTTTCATCGGATTTCTGCAGTGTCTGGCGGCCTTGGTTTGCTGCGAGCTTTTTGTCAGTGCTGATCGCATCGATAACTAGACGATATTTTCGAGGGCGTCAACAAGGTCCCGCATGAAAATGTATTTATCCGAAAAATAAATCTACAAAAAACGCTAGAAATCACTGAAATTTTACGAAATATAACTTCTGAATTAGTTCCAAAAAAATCGCATTGCCATTTGTTCTTGAGAAGAATGTAGGAAAGTCTTTAATTTCTGTTGAAGATCTAAGGCAGGGTTTCTCAAACGGGGCCCTCGGCCCCCCTTGGGGGCCACGGAAGAGATTCTCTGGGGGCCACGAGCAGAGGCCTGCGCTAGGTAGGTTTGCCGTGATATTACATAACCCAACTATCACGATATATTAAGTATTCGCCAGTAAAACACAAATTTGTAGTTTTCATTATGACGTCGTAGACCACTCTTGTGACGTTCGGTGACGCAATTTTCTGGAACATTCTTGAATTATCCGGTACATCGTAGCTTTGTTTAAATCTGTCGCATTACATAACTAAAATGATAAAGTCTCTATAAATTGTAATGGAATCTTGTGATAGCAAGTTGCAGATTGTGACGTAATCCTGGTTACAACTTTAAGAACGCCTGATCTAAAGCAATCGTAGAACCAAAGTCGGCACCACAAAGTATGGATTTTTGAGGGGGCACTACAGTACTACACATAAAAGGGCATGTTTTCACGCTTTTCAGACAAACGTACAAATAGGCCACACCTGCGTGGGGCCCCAAAAACTAAGATGGCCCAGGGCCCCGCGCTCCCTAAATCCGTCCCTGCTCCAACAAATTGAGCAATATTCGTTTGTTTTGTGCAAGGCCCGTGACAGTTTAAAGACTGTGCAAATGATTTATGCCGAGTGAAGGTGTAAGCTAATTAGACGCCTCGGATGAAGTTCTGTAATAAGCCTTCAAGACGGTTGTATCCACAACAATATCACGTGGAGTTTGCGTGGGACAGCATCATGTAAAAGACCAAATACGTTGTTTGATAATTGTCCCATAAGATTGCTTTACAAGAAAAAGATGTAAGGGTTCAAATGTAAGAGCGAAGAGTCAATAGAATACGAAAGTTTGCCTTAAAGAAATCTTTGAATGAAACGTCACTGCTAATTTTGCGAAGCAAAAATAGATTTTTTAAGGGATTTTCACAGCCAAGGTAGTGATTGTTTTCAGTTGCTCCATCAGGAGAGAAATTTTACCAAGGGGTTACAATAATAATATCGGTCACCCTAGCTTCTGGGGTCCTCGCTGAAAATTGTATAGTCCGTTTGTATAGCATTCGCAATATTGATAAAACAGCCGCCATGCTAAGATTTGCAATATAGCTGCTAGCGCTGCACTTGGAGAAAGCGACAATCAATTATGGCCTTGATATACGATGTACCTCTTGTACCCCCTCTCGTAGGCTCTGCTCCTCATATGCAAAAGTAAAAAATGGCGAAAAAGAACTTTGGTTTGTTCTTTTGATCTATTCCCTACATTTAGCCAAGTGTTCAGTTTTCGTGAACATGGATCTACAACCAAACAGCACAAAAAACACTCACCAAGGCTTTGCTTCAATTTTGGAAATTTTATTTTCCAAAAAGAGCATTGAGTTTGATAACGCGGAAAAGCAGAAGACAGTGAAAAATTGCTTTCCAGACTCTCCAATTGTTTATGGCCCAAAACATTGATGGTTTTTGAATAAAAGTTGAATTTAAGCCATGGACCCGACGTTCCTTCAGGTCCGTTCGGATTTCTATGCGAAAAACAAAAAATTAGTTGCTAAAATCTTGTACTTTTCCAAAACCCGAAAAAAACTTGAAACATTTCTACGCAGCCTTCCATATATCCATTACCGATAAACATAAAACGAATGGTGCCAAAATCTGTCTGCTTTCTGTAAATGGTCAAATAACTTCAGGAAACAATGTTTCCATTTCTGTTACTAAGCGAAACCATCTTGTTTTCATATATTAGCAATCGCTTGCCATAGTCCAGTGACGGCATGACTCGACTCGTGTCACGATTTTTAATGACAAAAGTCACGTTAAGAAACGTTGTTGTGATGACTCGACTTAAGTCATGACTCTTAAGTCACATGGAATGAATCGAGACTCGAGTCACAGTCATTTTTACAAAATTCCCAAACGTCTTATTGACAATGAGTTAGTTAGCGCACGAAGAAATGAGCTTTTCTCGCTTCAGTGACGCATGCTTAATATTGGCGCAAAATTTATGTTGTTTGTGACTATGTCTACTGGTGGTATTGTAGCGGCTGTACACAGTACAACACAGTGGCTTGTGTTGTTGAACGTCGACTGTCCTTGCGACACAATACCGTTTGTGCGCGCCGTATGCACGTCTCACAATCGGTATACGTGTGTGCGTGCGCCTGGCAACGTGAGGGTTTTTGTCTAACACCTCGTGTTCCTCTCCTTGCCGAAATCCAGCCTTTTCGTTTTTCTGCTCTGAGACGCAAGCTACGCGGTATTCACCAAGGAGAACCTTTTTGTCACCGTGTTACTGACGTGCTGTTCAAATAAAAACGAACGCAGCAACAAACAAGCACAAGGAGACTGGCTCGTAGATAATCTCCGCATAATAGGTTCCCAACCGGGAATCCCTCAGAGATGAATGGATTCATGTTTTTCAAATCCAAATCCGATCCATAAATATCATTTCAAAATTCAATCCAGATCCGAAAACTGACAGTTTAAAATCCAACTCCTGCTTAAATCTCATATCATTGTTGTTAAACTGCAACCAACCAAGAACCCTGCAAATGTAATGTAACTCAAGATTAAAAAACAAAAACACAGAGTAGAAGCTACAGTAATTCCAGTTAACTTATGTTTTAGTTTTGGCTCACAAAACCATAACAGTTGATACATCAAAACTTTCAAGGTAATCACTATTAGCAGCAATGAGAAGCTCAGTTATAGAGTGTAAGATATCAAACCAGAAAGGTTTACAGGCATGCAGTAAAGCGTCTCATTAGCACTGGGCTGCACGTAAATAGTGACGAATTGTCCTAAATGTCGCTAGGTAGCAGATATTACTGTAGGTGCAACAACCATTGGTCAAGAAAAGAAACCAGATCATTCAAAGTCCCATCAACTGCCTAACCTTGGTGACATGATACATCAGTGAGCAAACTTGTATCACTGCTCGTAGTCAAGGACGAAGATTTAAACAAAACGATGTACAATCTCGATGGGCGTGCGAAATTCCACTGAACCAAATTTCACGGATTAAATACCTTAATCTGCAGTCCCGACTATTATCTGAAAGTTACGAAGTTTATAACAAACTTATTAAATCCAAATCTGGTTAAACAGAAATCATAAAATCCAAGTCCTAAAGAAACTAAAATATGGCAGGAATTAAATCCAAATCCTTGTTCATCTCTGGAATCCTTACATAAATTGTTCCCAAACCAGGAATCGATGCATAAACCATACAATGTTATGCTAGTTTTCTGTGGTAGAGCTGAGATTTTGATTTTCGCCGTGGAGGCCAGCAGCGCACAATACATTGGACACATTACGGTCGTTCAGTGTAGTATTTACATATCTTGATCGTGGCAATCGGCCTCATACTTTTACTTAGGGTCTTATTGGGCTATGTGAAAGACAAGGAGGTATGCTTGTTGCGGAAGAGTTAGGGTTTAGGCTACTGAGAGTGAATTAGAGAAGTGAAATATAAGCGAACACAATAACATAGGGAAAATACTTAACTTTATTTGACTCGACATTGACTCAAGCTTGCAAATTAATGACCACATTTTTGTGACTCGATTCTGACTCGACCAATTCTTGACTCCACACGAAAAAATCTTATAGATGACTCTGACTCGACTCTATTCGAAGGACTTGTGACTCAACTCGTGACTTGACAAATATGACCCGGCTGCATTACTGCCACAGTCAGTATACTTTGCTTTTCGTGTAACACTGTAATGTACATACAACATTGAGCAGGTACTTGAAATGAGGTAAATACAAATTTAGTTTGGACAATGCAGCATGCAAATCGCAACCTCACAATTTTCAATTAATAACATTTGTTTTCGCAGAAATAAGCAGAAGAACATATGATATAGTTGTGCAAAGATGGGATTTGATCAAAAGTGGGATTTGACTCACCCGTGCTTGGCAAAGTTGGCCCATCTCATCATCATTAACAAGCTTAGATCTTTTTCATAAGTTGTGTAGTTCAACTTATTGTTCAGCGGAAGACCAAAGACAAATTCGATTTCGAATTGATGCATGACGCCCATCCAATGTGGCCACGGATTTTGACTGCTGCGGTGTGCAAAGTTGTACAAACATGTTTTCGAGTCCTGTCCACCACCGGAGTGACTGACAATCTCGTCGAGTAACTCCACGGTTGGACAATTAAAGTTAAGATCACCTACTATGTCGTCGAGCAAGTTTCTGTAAAACGATTCGGGAGTTGAGCTGTCTCGCAAAGGAACGACAGGAATGGTTAGGTTAGCATATGTATCGTTGGGGCCAATGCCGTTTGTTTGTGCAAACTCTATAGCTCGAGTAAGAGTTTCCAGTGCGCTGTCGGACTTGAGGTCAGTCACAGACTTTAGCGCCCGTTTCATACCGGCTTTGAACTGGTCTCGGTTGATGTTGCTTTCAGTTCTCGGATCAAATCCAGGAGAACCGTAGATTAGGAAAAGATAGCCTTCGTTCAAATTGAACCCTGTCAGAACATTGAATGAATGGTTTGTTTCTTTCAGAAGCTGACGAGGATGGTCAGTTAGGAAGTGACCATCAATCACAGGTGCATTCGCATACTGAACTGTTCCCCAGTCTTCCGATGCGATTTCCACGTCAACCAGTTGTTGAGGATTTACTTCACGGAGGCAAGAAATGTCAATGGCTTGTTGCACTGTCGCTTCATTGTCAAGATCTGTAGAAAAAGAAATTGCTGACAAGTTGCACACCAAACCAACAGAAAGAATCGACAAGCTAAGGACATTGCAACAAATTATGTGGTGCGAAGATTATTCGTGTCAATCGTAACCAATGAAGAAAACATGCAGTTTGTTTAGAAACTCTTATTTGCGTAAAATCTGCTGCAAACCGCTGATACTGATTTGGGGTTACTCAACTATGCGATGTGCGGTTCTCATTTTCTTGCAGCCGAGCATAGGCATAGCCAGGGGGGCCTAGGTGCTATGCCCCCCCAAATTTTTAGGACACATATCATTTTGTGCTTTGAGAGGCGGTATCCCAAACAAAACGGTGTTATTCGTCTGAAATCAAACACTGTGGCCCTCCTAAATTTTGTTGGCCACCCTAAATTTTTGGGCTGGCTGCGGTACTGCAGCCGAGGTCGATCGGCGTTCAACTCTTAACTCGCTTCCGTGTCATGTTAATTCTTGATATTCCTGCGGGGAACAAAGAGCTGCTTTCCCGCTACCCTCCTCAGAAGAAATGCGGGCATGAAAATGAATTAATGTATAGAACAAGATTTAAAGAACCCAACAGGAAAGTTTGCAATATACATGATACTTGGAACAGAGTCTGATGTCAAGCCTGAGGACTTTCATCTTTCGCAGACTTTTCATGTTGGCCATGATAACTAATATAAGACGAAGTCACTATATTCAATTCGGTGATATTAATCGATATTTTCATCAAATGCAGTTTAGGCTGAGGTCCACATGATTATCACAGAAAACCGTTGATAAATCGAAACAACCTTTGGGCTTTAGGAGTCAATCACTGGGACTTGCCTTCTTGTTGTAATGGATCTTTAAAAATACTACAAGACTTTTAATTCATGAATGATTTCAAAAGATCACTGCTTTCAACCAAGGTGCATAAATACCTCCACTGATTAGATCTTTTTGCCAATATCATGATCAACACAAACGGTTGATGATACGCCACCTGCTGTGCTTTCGCTTGTTTTGTTGAAAGTACACCCGAAGTAGTGTGCGAGGTAGAATGCTCGTCGGCGTCCTACTTCTTATGGCAAAATCATCGAAGGGTAAAGTGGCGATCCACTTTGCAGAATCACATTCCTTCCGGGAACCCGAGTAAAAACAAAAGTTCACGAAACGTTTCTTGTTTTGCAGTGTGCTCGAAAAACGTATCTAAACTTGCTGCATCATCACTAAGATTTCATTTATATCAGTATATATGTGTGCTTATTGCCTCAAAAGTATTCGTTTCCATTGAGGTATGCTCGATAAGTGTGTTTTAGGTAACAGAAAATTACCCAACAAAAGTAAATCCACAACAACTGAAGACATTGTTTTATATTGGGAACACACTAACAACGTGGACAAACTAGGACACTCTTGCATGGTTTGTACCAAAGAGTGTGAAGAAAATGTTACCAATGCACAACGCTTTTTTCCGACACACAATCAGGGACGCCGGAGCGGCAGCAGGGCACGGGAACAGTGAAAAAGGCAAAGGCAACTTCTAAAAACTAAAAAAGTAACCAATCTGCTTGTTTCTTTCCAAAATAATCTCCATTTGACAAAAGACAAAATTTTTCAACTGGAAGACTTTTATGAAAATTCCATACAGCTAGTGAACAGGAGTATATTTGTTGTTAGAAAAACAACCAAAAAGACAGAAGCTGTTTCACTTCTTTCTGCTCTCAGCATAATAAAAGTAAATATGGCTGGTCTACATCCTGTTGTGATGAACGAACAAGATAGCTGGAGTGTGTGGATGATTTTTGTCGCCATGCGCATTGTTCAGTTTTTACGCACCACAAGTTAAAAATTGTTTAGTTGAGGTCAGTGCGAAACCGCAGTCATGATTGTGATGACTGTCTCATTTAGATGTTCCGCAACAGTTATTTATGGCTTCCAAAATAATAACACAGAAATTATAGAAATTCATTTTCAAATATCCGGATAGGCGAAAAGCTGCAATTGTTTTATTTCAAGTCGAACTTGATGGACCATGAAATAACCATGTCACACACTTTGTAAACAAGGTAACTCCATCTAAGTTGATCCTTTTTGAAAGGGCAGGGAGGGCAAGGCCCCCGTCAACCCCCGCTCTCCAGCGTTAATGCATACAACCGTAAGCAAAGGGAAGTGCAAAAGGAATTTTTGCCAAACATTTCCCCCAAAGGTTATTGCTTAGCTTAAATTTTATTTATTTTTATTTTTCTGCCAATGATGACGACACCTATTTAGGAGAATGGTCTTGATCCGATCTGATTTTAGATCAAATCAAGTGAATGTATTCAAAAAAGTATAAACTCAGTTACAAAAAGAATTACAGTACAAAAGTAGGATACAAATTGAAAATTGGTTATTTACCAGTTATGGTTTACATCCAACATCCAAGCTTAATTTTGAAAGAGTGAATGTTATTTCTTGATAATTCAAGACAAAAAATTGCGTCAAGCAAGTATTATTGTAATTTTTTTATCTGTTTCAAAATTAAACAAAAATAGATCTGTTGAACAAAAGTTAAAGAACAGTTTGCATGTGGTCAAGCATAGACCCTAAAAATGCAAACTACAACAATATGGTGAGCATTGAGTTAAATGAGTGTGACGTTTCGTTATTTTTCATTTATAGGAACGCAATAAGTAAAAGCTTGAAAAGCCTTTTAACACACAATTTTTTGGAACAGACATATTCTTAGCTTCCAAAACGAATGTATATTTAAGCATTTGAAGCCAATTCTGTTTTCTTTTAACGATTAAATTTTTTTACAATAAGTTTTTTGATTAGACATTTTTCCTTGAAATAATTTGTTTAGGAGTATATGGAAAATACACATCTTCAAAATTAACCAGCATTGGCTATCTATATAATCATCCCACCTAAATAAACCACGTGACAGCGGTGAAAACAAGTGAAGCGAAGCACTCATAGATCCGGCGCTTTCCCCGAACAGAGTAACTTTTGTCGGATCTCCGCCGAAGGAACGGATGTTATCACGAACCCACTGAAGGGCTAGTACTTGATCCAGCATTCCTGCATTTCCTGGGATTTCTGGCTGATCTGCAGCAAGGAAGCCTAGCGCCGCCACTCGATAGTTCATGGAGACAACCACCACCTGAAAAGAAAACCAACGGCACAAACAAATGCAAGAATAAAAATGGCTGAGCGCATTGTAAAAAAACAAAACAAACAGGTATCATGCAGCAGGGCGCATTTCATTTTGTTGAACATGATTTACAGAAAATTTGCGAACAAACTAAGATCAAGAAAAGCAAAGTACAATGCACATGAATTTGAAGTGGCCCGATTCAATATTCCGTGCTAGCACCAATGCTTTATTGTATAATTGCACAAGAGGAAGGATGGATCTAAATGCGCGATGTTTTGATGAAAGGTTTCTCCTGTCTGGCAGAGGTGATTGGATTCACTTTCTTGACCCCTGCTCCTGTTCCAAATAAGTGACTCTAGCTCCTGCTCTGGGACTCCTTGAAAATTTACACCCTGACTCCTGTTTGCACTCCGAAAACTTGAAGGTAGTGTCTATTTTGTCTCATGAGGCAAAAATACTCCAGGAGTTATTTTGCCTTTAGATGAACACGATTGATTGAAGTGGTGACATGAACAGTTCAGAACGTATGACCTGCTTAGTTGACCGTGACATCTGTATCGGCACAGTCCGATGGACTAGTGTTGTCCAGTGCCGGATTAACAATCGTAGAAAATGTAGCATTTACTACGGGCCCCGCGCTTTTCGGGCCCCCGCGGTCCTTTGTGTTAAATTTGTTTTTTATTATATGTAAGAGTGGATATTAGAATTTAGGTGGGTGAATTTTTCAGTAGGTGGCCGAGACAAACTCTCAGAAAGGGGGCCCCAGATTTTGCACAAGTTATACAGATACTTTATTCGCTGAAAACAAGTTAAATTTTTTTGTCTGGGAATTAGCTTCTGCGTGAAAGTCTATTTCATGTTGTCAATAGTTTAAAGTCAGTTGGTTTTAAATTGTTCTTTTTCTGCACTTTAAACTTGTTGAGTGGCCCCTTTTGGCACATTTGCACATAATTTTTGTTTTAATTTGACAAATATATGACTTGTTTTAGAGCTTAATGTATACCTCTAGACAGATTAATAAGCCTTTTAACACAGCAATGCAAAAATCTTCAAAGGGGGTCTCAAGGCGATCGTCTCATTCGCCTTTCCTAATATCTACCCCTGATTATTATATGTGTAGAATTGTTCCAGTGCAAGGAGTCGCTATTTTATTAAATTTTCCATAAGCAATTGAGCGAAAGTTTTTAAATGAATGCTTTAACATTTAACTTTTGCGATTTGAAAATTAAACTATTTTACATTTATTTGCAAAATAATTGGAATGTTTAGGAATAGCCTGAAGCAAGCTGCATTTCTGCTGACTTGGCTGAAACTACACTGCTGTTTTTGCATTTTAAAAATACACGCACTGTTGTCTTGTACATATCACTAAAAAAAAAATTGTGAATACCGCTTAAATCAAGATACAGTGCAGACGTAAAACTTCCAGTAACTGACATATCCACAAAATCAAAAAAACCCAAACTCTTCCTGTGACACAGCAATCAAGCATTGGCTATGTGCCAGACAGAACTGAGCCTGCCACTCTGCCACCGTCCCTAATTTTCAGCAGCTTGCACTGAATCGTTTGCTAGTCAATTTAACCAAGAGAATAGAGCCATAACATCACTCAAACAATTAACATGCCAAAGTAACCTTTAATTTAATAAAAGCTAATCTACTTCGGCTCCTGAAAAAACTGAAAAATTCACTTATGCTATAGCTCCGGGTCTGGTTTTTACTCCAAATTCCAAATCCGGAACTAGCTCCTTCTCCGGCAAAAATTGTAGACTCCGGCCTAAATCCACTCCTGGTCTGCGATCACCTCTGCTGTCTAGACATATAAGCATTGCTAGTAAATATTTTTTCCTTAGCATATTTTATTCTATAAGTCATGCTTTTGCTCATTTTATAATGACAAAAAAATCCATATTTGGTATGAATCCAAATACCATTTTGTCTTGCTTTTTTACATCACGTAGACGTAGATAGTGTAGCTAAATATGTTGATCGCTTCTTAGTGTTGCTGAAGGGATTATACATGTCCTAGAAATAGTTCCATTGTAGAAACCAAAATGATAAGTAGATGGTTGACTACAATTTGTAGGGAATGAACCATCATTTGGGAAATGATTGGTGGTTGAAATTACGAAACCTTGTCAACTCTTTACTCCGCCGCGATTATGACATTGCCAGTTCCTACCATAGGCGTAGCCAGGGGGGCCAAAGAGGCCATATCCCCCCAAATGTTTAGAAAATATTGTCATTTTGTGCTTTAAGAGGCGTTTTTCTAAGCAAAATAGTGTTATTCGCCTAAAATCAAACATTTTGGCCCCCCAAATTTTTGGGCTGGCTACGCCACTGGTTCCTACGTACTGGTGCACACGGAATTTATGAATATTAAGCGAAAGTTATCTCACAACGGGGACCCCTACGTTTTTTGGACCGTTGCATTCAGCAATTCTCAAACAGAAAACACTGTGTCACATGACAACGTGGCTCACCGGCAGAACCCTCTCCTTCATCCAAATATGTTTCATTACAATTACCGTATTTGGGTTCATTATTTAACAACATACGGCAGGAACTCAGCAGTTTTATAAGACACAAGGCTGCAGTGAACGTGAAGCTGCGTTGTTTTTAAAACACCCGAAAGCTGGTTCTCGGTTAAGGACCAGCAAACTAACCGTTTTAATGTTGTGTACAGGCTTACGTGCTCACACGGTGGCTCCAACATCAGGAAAACGCAACGCAATTTGATAAATCGTATGGAAAATCGTGCACCGAACTTCACCAAGCTCTTCAGTCTGCAGATACTTGCAAGCCAACCCAGACCATCGGGTTGACTTTCACAACCCCGAGGTCATTAGTAGTGACAACAATTGGCGGCGGCTGCAGATTCATGAATCTTTACTGATTCAAGAACACAAACCAGAGCTGAATGCAAACATCCCATTGATGCCTCTATGCATTTTTAATTTGTAACAGAGCTTCATGCCTCACCCATGGCGTCACGCGCCATCACCATCAGCACGTATCCAGCTGAGTCATGTATCTACGTATGCTTCGCGCCATTACGTCACTACCGAAACAGCCCTTCACGTTTTTCATTTTTCACAGCGCTTTTCTCCTGACTGGCCATAAGAACTTGCAGCATGATCACTGCAGTTTAATTTGCAATGCCCTGATGATGATAACAGGAGTTATCGAAACGTTTGCAATGTCGTTGATATCGTTTTCATTGGCCGTGATTTTCAATACAAGGTTATTTAACACTTCCGCTTTTCGTGTACCAAATAACACTTTTTGACCCCAAAATTTTCGTTTGGCCCTTTGGCTCTTTTTTGGCCGTTTTCCAAGTAAGTAAGTTTTATTTCCTTACCAAAATTAGATCTGGCCACCCTGGGTCCTGTCTGATAAACCACTTTTTTGACTAATGGATTGCAGATTTTGATCAAATTATTTAAAAGTTTAAGGCTTTCGATTACAAAACTTTGTTAAGAACCTTAGTTCTAAGCTCAGTAGACTAACTGTTACTTGCTACAATTGTAGAGATAGCAGTGAGAACTGTTGCGTTATTGAACTTAGTCTATGGAAGAAATCGTTTCTCAGCAAAGAATCAGACACTAAGATCTTACAGAGTATATATTTCGCCTGCGAAGTAGGCATCTTCAGCCCTTATTCAAATAGAACCTGAACTTACTGTTTTTATTTGGTCAGGTGTGTTTCTTTCCCAAGATACACGTGTTTGTTTACTTTATTCAGATTGTTGTTGATCCTTTAGCACTTATCGATGATAAGAAATTGATTTCGGTTCATGGCTACACAGGGAAATTAAGTCAGTCTCTTACTATTTTTCATCATATGTTGAGCTCGAATTGTGATTGAGGAGCATTCCCATTTAATAAATTACTACATACCCGTTTGGGTTCATTTGACTTTGTAACTGCTGTTAAAATTGGAAAAAATAGTTGGCCCTTTCATTGGCCCCTTGCGTTAGAGTTTGACTCTTTGTTGGCGCTTTTCTGGAGTAGATTTGGCTCCTTGGAAAAAAATAGATCCGGCAACATAGGCGTAGCCAGGGGGGACCAGAGAGGCCATGCCCCCCAAATTTTTGGAAAACATAGTCATTTTGGGCTTTGAGGGGCGTTTTTCCAAACAAAATAGTGCTATTCGCCTAAAATCAAACATTTTGGCCCCCCCAAATTTTTGGGCTGGCTACGCCACTGTCCGGCAACCCTGCCAATTACAGTTACTATAAGACGGCCACTGGTTAGAGGCAATATTGAGTGGTGCGTCCACTGTACAGATGTTGGGCCTTGGGCATCTCTGTGCTCTAAACAGTGTAAAACATAAAGCGGGTGTAGGACATACTACCTGGCTGTCCGTATAATCTACAGTTAATATCTCTCAATCCGTTTGAAAACATAAGTATTGCTTCTAAATAAAAGGAACTTCTAAGTAGAAAGAAGATACAGCAAATTTTAGCTTACAGAAGGGAGAACGTCACTGGCGTAATTACGCGCCACGTCCAGTGCAGAAAAGCATTGCTTCGTTCCTCCAAAAATTCCATAATTTACGTACACACGTAAAAGCGATTTCAGCGCTTCTATTCCTACTCTAGTCCAACACTCCCGCTAACAGTGACATGTAACAGTGAGTTCACTGCTCTTTTATGGGTAGTATCGACAAATGACACGCCCAAAAAGCGAGTGGCGTTATTATCGGTTTGCAATTTTTTATTTCGCAATTTGACCGGGATTCTAGATTACCAGCTTCGATGGCGCGTTTTCTATCTCACGAGGACACTTAGCCGGTCAAATTTCTTGAAGCAATGAACAAAATGTTTAGAATTTCTAGTCTATTTTTTGCCATATTCTCATTTTAAAAGAGATTGTTGCTTTGCCTGCATCCAATTACACTTTGAAATGATCAACCAAAATTCCCATCCAGCTTTGTGATCAGTTGTAACACAACCACGTAACTAGAAGTTAGAGTTAGTCAGAAGTTCCGTGATTCAGTTTTGATACTTTTGCAATAATCTAAGCTTATATTTCGAAACATAAGCAAATTGTGTTTTTATTGATATAATCGCCTTTTGGGATTCAACCAATACGTGAAAAACATGTGCAGGCACTCGAACCTCATGTATGCAAACATCTTCAGGCGTTTACATGTTTGTTTAGCTGTAGAATGGAAATTGAGAAGATCATCGAGGAGTCCTTATCTGCCTTCCATAAACAAGGCGAGGTAGGTTATTACATGACGAACGGTAAACCAAATAAAAAATCAACACCTTCTGTAAAAAAAACATCAGAAGTGAAAAAACAATAAACTAAACTGCAACAAAAAATAAGCATTTTTTGGGAAAAGGTTTCCTATTTTTCGATTTGAAAAGTGAAATTCATCAATTAAAATAAATGTTTCCAAAAACAAAATGTTTTTAAAAAGATTTATTAGCTTTAGAAGCATTCTTTTTGTGAAAATATATTTTAAGTGTTGCTTATAAATGCAACAAAATTTTTACAAGGGCAAACGGCCCACCATAAATATCTGCAATATCTTGTTTCTGTTAGAGTAGTTTGTGCTGTTTTATGTGTTGCCATAGTTTCATGCTGTAATGTTACGCTGTATACCACACTCATGCTAAATGTTTCAACTGTAGGTACGAGGGTATTTTCAAACGTGAAAATTATCCGTCATAATTTGCGTAAACGATAAAGCAAAATCTATGCCATAGTGCAAAATACAGCTTTAAAGAACGTTAATCTTTCCTGCCTGCTGTCAGAGTTAAATCGTTTCTAATGTGATAGCCATATGCTTTGTTTTACAAATGTTAGAGTGTAGCATGAATGCATGATTTAGTGAAACCGCAGTTACCAGTGAACATCGTAAACTGTCTCAAAAAACAGCAAAATAGAAAATTGCAAAGTTGTGAATACAGTAATAAACACAACGTGAGATTTTTTCCTTGTTTTATAATAATTGTACCTGCTGCGTGGCAGCCAACCATCTCCCATCGTAAACATCTAGGGATGAAGAGCCACTGTAGTAACCACCTCCATAAATCCACACCATCACAGCAAGTTCACTGTTGTTGTTTTTTTCTGGCGCCCACACATTAAGATTCAAACAGTCCTCACTCTTTTCTGTCTTGGCAATCCACATGTCGGTGCCCTTAAAACCTACGTATAACGTATCGAGTTCACGGCAAGTACTGCCAGTGCTTTTAGTTTGCAGAATGCCAGAATATCATCTGATGAGGAAGATTTGTTAGCTTTGAATTTTGATTGCAGGTTTGGGTTCTCCCATAGCAATCTGCCTTTAAGAGAAAAAATGAGGACATGGCAAAATGAGGTGCAGTGAAAGTAAAAGAGTTAATTTAGCAAAAATTTGCCAAAAGAGAGTAATAATGGTGGTAATTCTCCAGACTGTGCGCAGAATCAGTCCAAAAACGTAGAAACTTGCAAATATGCTTCTAGCTATGCCAGGGGTTCTTAAAGGGGGTATTGAGATTGACTGTTGGGGGTATTCAACCGTTTTGGGAAGTGAAATTTAAATCCGGCTTCAAGCCCTCTTTCTGAGAACTTGGTCTTGCTTCCACCCAAATTGATTTTGACTTGATACCCGCTACCTTTGCAGCGAATCCTCGATTGTTTTGTTTCTTACAATTTTTTGTTAGTAAACCTTGTTGAAAAAGGGTATCACATTGACGAAAAGTTGACTTAGGGGTACTGAGGCGTTCAAACTTCAAGAACCACTGGGTTATGCTAAGGCCGTTTCACATCACTGACATAACTTAGTTTTCAGGGTTGGCTTCGTGATTTTGTGGAGTTAAAAACTCGCTATAAATTGCCGTGAAATTGAGCAAAACAATTTTGTTTTATTGGAAGAGTAAAACTGAACGCGTTTATTTCAGTTTCCGAAACACTGTTAAGTTTTTAACTTCAGCCCAATCATCGTTTGCAGATAATGATATCAGGTCCACTGCATAAAGAATTTCAACTCTGAATCCAATCGGATCACCTTTGGGTCCAATATACTGGGCAGGGCTGTGACCAGCGGAGCGAAACCCCCTGGAAATTTGTCACACAAGACCAAAACAGGCTTATAAATAAATGACATGTAATAAAAGGCTTATAAATAAACACCAAAACAGGCTTATAAATGACATGCCAGCAAACAGATTTTATTGGTGACCTGTCATCGGAGAGTTTTTTTTCAATTCAACAACTCTATAAATTGAGTCTGAATAAACTTGTTCCATTTTTATATAGTCAAACTTCCTCACTCTCTACAATGGTCTCACCTTTTTTGTACCAGTCAAAATATGTATCTTTCCATTGATAGCACGAAAATCCATCTTCCAGAGTGTCCCGCGTACTAGTTCATGGTTCTACGGCTCTTGGAGCTTTGAAACGGTTCTCGCCAACAGGTGCTTGACCGTACTGTACACCACGAAATCTTGAAACACGTTTACCAGGCAAAACCTCGACCACCTCTCCTCTTATTTGGCCACTCTGGATCTGAACAGTGACGAAATCGTTGCCAGTTTGACTCTCGTCTTGGTTTCCCTCAACGGCATAGCACATGATAACTACCAGCTCTGAAAGCACAAAAATTTTTCTTAAATTGTGCATGTTGGCTTAACGTGCGAATCAGTTGGTGCTATAACAAAAAATAAAGTCTTTTTGTCTTCAAATGAAACGGCAATAAAACATATTCTGGAAAAGAATTCGAAACTTGAGATTCAAATCACTGCTTTCCTGAAGTAACCACCTGCCAGGAGCAGTGCACCCCGCCAGTCACTAAATCAATTTCTTTCAGCACGGATCTGACGAATCCTTTGAAACAAGCGTTGGCAAACAGGGTTGAGGCCCGGTGCTGGACCATGATGACATTGTCACCGGGCCTTACGGAACCAAAGCCAAGTTGGTCCAAAAGTGACTGGAGCGACTACATAAGGAACACACTGCGGGTGCCATTGACTACCATAATCCCTACCGCTCGGCATCTTATTGTATCTTATTGTAGCATCTTATTGAGCATCTTACTGTAGCAAAGCAAGCCCGGATGTCTCACTGAAACATTTACTTGGTGTCCTACGAGTTGTATTAAATTTACACGTGCCAAACATTAATTATTTTACTGAGGGCTGGTCCTCAAAACAATACGTTTCAACAGAGAACAGTGTTGCCAACCTTGCGGTTTTCCAGTGAATTTTGGCTTGTTTTTTCATGTAGTTGCGTTTTGTTGAAGACTTGCGGGTTGTTTGTCTTTGGGCTTGTTTATTTGAAAGTTGGTTGTTTTCGGGTTCGTTTTGAGCAGATTTCAGATTGCCTTTTTTTCAAAATTTATGGCACTTTTGCTGTTTCAATATAATGCAAAACGCAATTTGAGCGTTTTTTTGTGAAAATTTGCTCAGTTTGGCGTATTTTTTCGAATTTGCCTGGTTTTGTTTTTAATTTACCTGCTTTTTGTCCAATTTTCCTACCAAATGCATTTTGGGCTTGTTTTTTGGTTAATATGCCTATTTTGGGCTTGTCTCTCAGATACACTTCTTTGTATTTGCAAAATAACCTGGCATCACTTCCAGAGAGTTTTTATACCGTTGCATGCAGACCACGTTGCTGTTCTGCTGCCACGCCATCTTCGAAATATTTCTGGTTGCTGCTAATCAGAAACCTCTTGTAAATAAAGGTTTGTGCACCAGGAAATCTGTCAAAACGAACTTGGAAAAGTGTGAGAGCTAACGCCTTGCTTCAACTTGGCAAACTAAAAGGTCAGGTTGTGTATCCCGGAGTCAGAATAGTACTCATACAAACACAAGGCTATACCTCGTAATCCGTAGCATATGCGAAAACCAGCAGTTCTGCATGCAACAACGACCTTCCTCACAAGCAACCTTTACGTTGGCTACCCAAACCCCTACAAAATCATTTTCCGGCAATCTTAAGCACCTTTTGATTGTGTAAAACGCTTGGTTTTGATGGCCTTGTGCACAAAGCTTGACCCTTGTTGCTTGACCAATTGCTTCCGCAACTAGAATAGACTTATGGTCCGGGTTGTCAAATGCTGAGTTTATCAAAGAATATGATAACTGTTGGTCCAATTTATGACAAACTTTGGCATAAAAGTTTTGACAATGGCACGGTTACTGGCAAAATTGGCTTTGTTTCTTGCAGTAGGACTAATGATTTTTACAATTCATATTTTCTCCATCCTTTTAATTTTTTGAAGTTTGACATTAAAAAACTTAATTTAATGGGAATCAAGACGCCTACTCGGTAGGCAAAACATATCTCCTGCTTAGATCGTTAGTCTCTGATTCTTGGCTTCGAAATGATTGCTTTTGATTGATTGTTAAAACCTGGGAGTAATATTTAATCATTATTTACAGAGTCATTACTTTAAATGCACGCAAACCTAAGCATAGCAAGACCTGAAACGCAGCAACAGCAAGTCAATTTTAAAATAAATATACAGTTAAGATCAGTTGCGAATGAAAGGTAACACTGCAATGATTACAGAAGTTCTGCAATCACTACTCGCATTCAGACATCCTATGTGGTACACCTGTGGAAGATTCACAAAGATCAATTTTGAGGTGTATTTTCTCTGTGAAGTTTAGGTATTTATTTGATAAATCATCCAAAATGAATTGTTTTTTCAATGCTGACAATTAGGGATATGCATTATGGAACATTTACAGGTTCCGGAATCTTTATTTCGAACCCAAAATATCGAATCTTGTTTTGGAATAACTTGTTAGGAGCAAAATCGCGCAGAGGTTGAGAACCCCGATCAGCGATCACACGACATGTTAATTAGCGCGTTACGTTACTATGCAGTGCCGTGAGCTTGTTGAGTGTTTCTCTCTTTCTCTCAGGAGCGTGTTTCTCTTTTTCTCTTTACTCAGGAGCGTGAAGAGAACCACTACAAAATTTATTGAAATTATTTGTTTTGCCATCTTCGCAGTTTTTCACGCTTATTTGATCCAAATTTATTTCAAATTTAAATATTTGAAAAAACTCTGATTTTTTATTCGAATACTGAATGATTCGAATCCATAGGATTCGATTTTCCATTATAGGCTATGAATGCCAGTGACAATTGGTACTTCAAAAAATGGCAAAATTTTGGCTTATAAAAATATTGCCAAAAAAGGTTGGCTAATTTTTTGGAAAACAGTGATTTTGGCAATATTTTGCCGAATTTGACACCATCTGGCAACCCTGCTTACGGTTGGCTGGTTTAATTACCAGCTTTGAAATCGGCAGAACTCTAGCGATTTCAGTGTAGTAGGTGGTAAACCTATAAGCGACCATAACTTCTGACCAGAATAAGCTAGAAAATCACCGAATGTGTCGTTGGATCCGTAAGACATGCCTGCACATTTTGAGATATGTCGCGACCACCTGCGACGTCATTTTCGAGGGAAAACCGTTTTTCGCGTAGGCTACAAAACTTTGCTGCGTCCTTTCAGTAGGCTAAAGAGTCTAAACCAAACACGTTGGAAACAAACTTTCTACATAAAAAAATGTTTGTGAAGACCTTACTTTTGTAATGATAATAAAAAGAATTAACACTTGTATTGGTGGGGGGTCCAAGGGGGCAAAAACCTCGGATTTCGGGTGTATTTTGAGGTTCAAACCACTTTTCTGTCAGTCAGCATTCACCAACCCCACCAACCTTGCAGAAAAGGTGTATTTCGGTGTTTTACAACATCCCAACAAATTTCAAGTCAAAATAATGACAGGAAAATTTTATTTGGGAACAAAATCAAAATATCCATTAAGTGGCTGAGCAGTTTTCAGGGTCTATTTTTGGCCATAAGTCTCCAAACCCTTAGGCAAGTAGGCTAATCAAGGTCGCTGAAACTTCAGAATCGCTCCTAGAACATTTTAAGCCACTCAGCAAGTTATTACCATCTGTATTTTGTTCCGTGGGCCCTGAACAGTCATCTAGAAGTCAATTTTCCTAACCTCCACTTTTGGACCCCCTAATTTCCTCCCCAAAACGGCCCCTCCGTTGACTTTGGGCGTGTTGTGTTTGTGTATTTACTTGTGAATGGATTTTGTGTAGGACTAAGAACAACTAGTAACATATGTGCTTAAGTCAGTGTATCGTAGATAGAGGGTGTAGTGTAGATAGGGGTCTTTGAGGGCTCACAAAACATTGCATAAAATTGCTTAAACATGCTGGCATAAGTTAATGACGTCATATTTCAATACTTGTGACGTCACAGTTGCCAATTCAAACTATTTTCTGACGTGCACTTGTTCACCCTCTGTGAAAAAGGTTCCGCGACCCATGTCTAAAACAACAGATTCACAAGATTTTCAGCTAAAAAAGGGAGGATAAGTGAGTACAGGGTGTTTCACAATTATTGAAACAAAGCGGCAGCTTCTAAAACCTTTATCGATGACCTTATTCATTTTTCTCTTTCCAGATTGTCATAGGGAAATAGTTAACCTTTCTATATATTAAACAAAAAATAGTCTAATGCTGCCTTGGTCGATGGAGCAGAAGATCTTTTGTGCAAAGACATATTACGAAACGAAGTCTTTCCAGATTGTTCAAGCAAGGTTCAGAAGGAAGTTCAGCTTCAACAAATTTCCAAACAGGAGTCAGATTTTCAAGTTGGTCAAGAAGTTTG
>Ga0210059_1000228_pt1 | contig 61602 bp, 42 predicted proteins | sample Ectturendosymbi2_FD_188042 | JGI IMG/M metagenome (GOLD analysis project Ga0210059, IMG submission 188042) | Ecteinascidia turbinata endosymbiont from Florida, USA - Sample 2 (SPAdes) (version 2) | ecosystem: Host-associated > Tunicates > Ascidians > Unclassified | place: Key West, Florida... | reverse complement strand
TGTGAGCGGCAGAAAAAAAATGTCGAGAAAGTTCGTTAATCAAGCCGCTAAAGTTGAATCAAGCCGTTTAGTTTGTCAATTTGAGCGGCAGAAAAATCTCAATAGAGTTCATCAGTCAAGCCGCTATTACAAGTTTGGTTGTAAAAAAACTCATGTAGTCTTTGAACAGCTCGACTTGAATTTCAAGTAGCAAAAAAACGAGCTGATTGATAGCAAAAATGAAAGTCTTACTGTGTCTGCGACGATCTATCCAATCTCCACAAGAAATCCATGTCAGATGCGTAGAAATCGCACGTCAGAAACTTTCCAGAACAGACGTAGGAAGTAATCCCTTAAAGCTGTACTTTAGAAGCAACGTTGGTGTCCCGTAGACACGTCGAACAGATTCACGAAGTAATCCGAGAAATGCGCACTTTGCTGATAGAAAGACTTAGGTCTTACCCCCATTGTTTATCCGTCGTCAGTTTCAAAACAATGGAAGGCAAAAACGCCTTATATCGCAAATGCTGTTTTCTGGATTTTTCAAATCATGGTGAAAAAATTACTTTCAGAGGTTTCAGGCGGGGCAGTCGCCCCAATCAGTCTCCCCTGGATCCGTCCCTGGTTTGGTTTCATTCTTAGTGGCAATGCGACTTGTGTCACAGAACTATATCATGCGTGACCACTTGGCGATAGATTCTTCGATTTCAATTGCTGCAGAAATGAACAAAATGATGCAGTAATCTTTTCAGAATGAACATTGTTTAGAGCTTTCAAAACACTTTCAGCCCTATGTATCATACGCAGAACTGTAACTAGGGAGAGCGAAAATTTTCACATTTAAAAATATCACATTTAAAAATATTCTACCCCTTGATAAATTTTTATACCCCTCTGGAAAAATGTCTTTGACTTAGTTTAAAATTATTGGACTTAGTGTAAAAAATTTAGGTTATCTCAGGAAGCTGTTCGCTCGGCCTAGTGTTCCCAGCTAGTTACAGGCCTGAATGTTTGTTTCAAAACGTGCTGTTTTTCGAGCAGAGTGTCAGTGTTCTTTCTGAAACGTAGGCTACTTCAGTTTTTTTCTCGCCAAAAGTGCCATACAACAAGCTGTACCTGTGCACGACTGCACGTACGTTTTACAACGTCCAAGTCTCCAGCTATTGTTGCGTAACGTGGTACGTGACACGTACAACGTCTTTCTCTTAATTCTCACTTGTGGTGAAGTTTTGCAGCCTAATCCTTTTGCACGTAGCAAACATCTGGGCAGATAGCTTTGCTGTGTCGGTATTTCTCACATTCCTCAATACTATAATTGGGTAGGGAGGATGCAATCTATTCTGCCCCGGGCACATTGGTGAAATAACCTTTTTGAAAGTGGGGAACACAAGTGCAGATGAAAACATAGCAATGTTTGTGGTTTGAATTGGCAACTATGACGTCACAAGCATTGAAACACGACCTCCATAACTTTTGTCAACATTTTAAGGAATTTTGTGCAATGTTTTATAAGCCCTCAACGAACTCTATCTACTACATCCTGTCTATTTGCGCCACACTGACTTGAGCACATGAATGTAACTAGTTGTTCTTACAGACTGTGTTACTTTTGTCAAGGCAAAATTTGAAATTTAAAACTTGAGTGCCAGGATACTCCAGAAAAAAGCTGGAGCCTAGGCCCATGCTGTCCCACCGGTTCCGCCACCTATGCCCGGGCAATCGGTCATCATCAGACCTCTGCACGGCGCACGCCCTTGGGATGAGGTGGGAGGCCGAAGTTATGGCAGCAAAAAGCGTTGAAAAGGAAAAATTGCTTGTGATTAGAATAGCTAAGGAAAGTACATACTTTGTGGATAAACAATTGACTGTAATCAACACGAAAACTGGGGGGCCCTTCCAACTAAACTGCCATCTTGTTTCTTTGATATTCTTTCATACTACACTAGTACATTAAATGTCAAAATGAACTGTAGGCCTATACCTGCACCACAGTGATCTCCTAAAACGTCTAAGATAATTTGCAAGCTGTTAGCAATGTGTAAGAGTATACACGTAAAGCAAAAATTGCGATAATGCTCTAAACAGCCATTGCAGCGATTTCTCGCTACTGGCTAGAGGCCGGGTCGGAAATTCCTGATCGCCACACCGATTCCTTACTGACTTACGAACCCGCAGATGGGCAACGGATCTGTCTACTAAATACTGAACCGATCCTGAGAAATCCTACCTGTTGAGCGCAACTTAAAAAAACTCCTTTGGTTCACACAACTGCTGCCTAACACAGGCTAGTCTGTACCCACACGTTACAGAAGCTGCAGCGAAGTTTTCGAACGGCAGAAAGACACAAGCGTTTCGAGTTACGACCACAACAGTTCACACGGAAGATATCCAAGTTTCGCAACACATCAATAGCAATCCGCTGTACACCAAGTAAAGCTCGTAGAGGTGGGCTATGCCCAACCAACGCAGTCTCGAATCAACTTAGCAATATTAGGAGTTTTTCTGGACCCAGTCTACCAGCGAATGCCAAACCCAACCGAACCACGCTGTCAAAAAAACAAGCGACCCCGCAATTGAGATTTTTTGCAGGCCGCCTTGGCTGTCAACACTCTTCTTCCTACGGCAAAACTTGCTTTGCCGCTTCCGAAGCAAATGATCGGTTGGTCACTAATCAAATGGCATCAGCGCTGAACTACAATCGCATGTGAATCTAACAGCCATGACCCTTCATAAAAACAAAAAGGCTTGTGCAAAATCTAGATCCTCCTTGTGTAGATGATAAACATGAAAAACATCGCACACAGCAGCCTAAGTAAAACTGCTGCAAAGTTCACATTTAAAAATATGCAAACAGAGTGGCACATTTTTCAAATATTTCAAAAAACTAATTGACATGAGCTCAATACAACAATATGTGCGGGAACTTCAAATCCACTCCTCCCTAGAGCACAGCGTTTCAAAGAATTACAAGCAAAATCCTCAGCCTCCGCAAACCACAGATAAAGGACTTCACAATAACTGGATTTGTATTTTAGCTGCAGAATGACTGACAGTGTAATCAAACAGCTAATTTAACACCAGTGGCGTACGACGCGGCTTGAAAAATTCAGGGCACACTCTGATTTTCAGGGCAAGCGCAAGTTGCTCAAAAATCCTGAATGCAAAAAGTATATCCAATACAGCGAAATATTCAGGGCAAACTCTGTTTTTCAGAGCAAGCGCAAGTTGTTAAAAAAATGTATATTTTAATACAGCGAATTCAGGTCACATTCTGTTTTTCAGGGGAAGCGCAAGCTGCTCAAAAATCCTGAAAGATAAAAATATTTCAATGAAGTGAAAATTTTCAAGTCAAACTCCATTTTTCAGGACAAGCACAAGTTGCACAAAATTCTAAATGATAAAAAATATATATTTAATACAAATTCAGGGCATACTTTGTTTTTCAGAGCAAGCGCAAGTTGCTCAAAAATCCTGAATGTAAAAAGTAAAGTCAACACAGTGAAAAATTTTGAGGGCAAACTCTGCTTTTCAGGGTAACCGCAGAGTTGCTCAAAAATCCTGAATAGTGAAAATATTTTCAATGCAGTGTGTTCAGTGTGTATTCACTTGGGGGTGATCCGTGTTATTTTGGCTAGTGTAGTGTGTAATATGGACCAAAGTCGTGACTGGTTATAATGACTTTGATCTCGACCAAGTCCTCGTTTTTTTTAATGCCAGGTTTTTCGTGCTTTATTTAGAACCCTTCTGCCATTTGTTGCAGCATTGATCTTAACATCAAATTTTACCTGACTGGCGGAGGCAGGAAAATTTTGACGTTAATGTCGTGAATGCAGTGTGTAATTTGGACCAACCCTGGCGGCGATTTGTGTAATATGGACCAGTGTTACAAATGACAATACTTGTATAAAGTACTTGGAAAGTGTTTTATAGGCTACATTTATAAGAACATCGTACCGTACTGCACATGGTACGGTACGATCACAATATACGAAGACGATACAATAGGTATAGGCACACTGACACATGTATTTTTAGTGTGTGTTTCATTTCCCGAGGTACATTCTTTAGTAGAAGCGTGCCGCACGGACGTGCAGATTGCTTGGCCCCTTTGAGTACGCCGTGCGCGTCTTTAACTGCCTTGCTGAAGCGCACAGCAACGATTACAGAGAAAGGTGTAGGGTGTCAGACCCCTCGATCTGGAACTGTCGCTTTTAACTTTCATGTTGCGCCATTGAAGTCGCGTATATTTGCATCAGTAAAAGCAATTACTGTAAAGTTTCTTGTCTGGGAGAACACAACATGCAAGGAACTTCGCCCCCTACAGTTAACAAGCAAGGTAACTCCAGAATTTGCCTATGACGGCACCTCTAGGGGATTGCATAAAGAACGTTATTGCCGAATTGACGTTATAAGCGAATTGAAATGCATGTGAAAGATGCCATCGGGACCGAACAAAATGTAACGTTATAGGCGAATTGACGTTACAGACGAAGCCGTTACAAACAAATTCAACTGTATAGAACAGATTTACAAAGAGGTTTCAGGTTCCATTCGAATTAAACTGAAAAAGTTACTTTCGTGGCAAATTGTTATTTTCAGGGCAAATTTTTTCCGCCACCCCAGTAAAATGCCTTCCCGTACGCCTAAGTTTAACACCAAAGTCTGATCAGCGCCTTTCACTCGCAATAAAATCTTCAACAATTTCGTCCTTGTTGACCGGGCGGTTTGTATGCACTGACATAATAACCAAGCCACTGAGGCGGTTTCCAAAGTTGTTCTCATATAGGTCTTCCGGCGTCTCAGTGTGCTAAAACTTCGTTCAGCAGTAGCTGTTGAAACAAAAAGTGTGGCTAGTATTTGAAGGAGATTCCTAGGTAGGCCTACTGTTCTGACACCCCTGTCAATGAAAACCTTTTGAGGCTGCTCACCCTGATCTCTTTCATACGAAGATGAATGTCTTTTTAATTTCACCACAAACTTGTCCATTTTACTGAACACTTTTGCGGACTATAGAGCGGCGTGCAACTGATTAGCAGAATAGCGAATTCGTTCGGTCACTCACACCTCGCACTGCATATCTTCTGCGTGTGCACATTAGGAACAGGACTCTCACAGATATAACTCCAAAAATCCCTAGAACAGGAGGCCTACCAAAAAATCCAAAAATCTGTGGTAGTGCAGCAAGTAGGAGGCACATTTTTGGGAAAGCAAAGGATTTTTGCCAGAATTCTCCCAAACTTGCCCAAGAAAAACTTCGACCTCCAAAATAACCTCTTCATGATCTTTTGGGCGCCGTTGTACGCCATTTTTGCTCATATTTTCAGGGGTTTGCTCAGATTTTCAGGGATTTTGTGAAGGTTTTCAGAGATTTTGCCCAGATTTTCACGGATTTTCACCAAATCAAAACTTTTGTTGGTGCGCTTGCAGTGATGTAGTCGAGACCGTAACCTTCGAGGCCGAGACCTGGTTAAAATTTCGAGACGAGACCGAGATCGAGACTTCATCAAAAACTCCGAGACTCGAGACTTGAAGTTCGAGACCGAGACTCGAGACTTCAAAATTTGTGCATTTTGCCGAATTTTTTTTTTTTAAATGTCTTGATCACTTCTGACTTGAAATTTTTTCAAATTTCTGGCATTTTTCCGACGTGTTTTGGTTGTTTCTTATCTGTAAATACAACAAACAAAAAGTCGCCGAATTATAGAAGTTTTAATAAACCATTTCTTTGCAATATTCAGTCTCGAGACCTGAAACCACCGAGACCGAGACGAGACCTGAAACCTTCGAGACTGAGCTTCGAGACTCCATCACTGTGCCCTTGCACCCCCTGTATCCAGGGCCGTCGCCAGCGGGGGGGCTAGTGGTGCCCGGCCTCGCAATTTGAAATCGGTGCCCCCCATTTCACGTTTGGCCCACCGGTTGCTGCAGATATCCAATACTGTATTTTAAAAATGTGGACCCCCTTCTGTTTTTTTGCCCCTACTTCTGGTTTTTGGCCCCCCTGCTGCTAAATCCTTGCGACGGGCCTGCCTGCATCCCCGCCTCTTACACCAGTGGTGCAGCATAAAATCGGAGCGCTATGATAAATGTTAAATTTAGAACCAAATATGACCAAAATAAACTGAAATAGGTCATTTTGCACATTTTCATGCTTTTCCGAAAATATCTAAAAAGGGTCAAATGTTCCAATCTAGGGATAAAATCCCTATAAGTAAGAGCACTGATTACGAAGGTCCCAGCTTTGTGACGTATTAACTACGCATCAATCGACCCTGTTAGCAGTTCAATATCCAGCTTGTTTCGACGCTAGGAGAGCATGGTACACCCAGCTTTTGTTATAGACGGTAGTACAAACAACGCAGGAATGAAGAAAGCTGCTTCAGCATTTCTCAAACCTCGAAAATTCAAAATCGCCTGGTTTGATAACAAATGTGTTGCTACGCCTTGTGGTACTGCTGAAGAACATTCTGCAATGCACCCGATCTCGACTTGCAATGTTGGTGAAAACTAAGAAAATTAACATCAATATTCTCATTGCTATAGGGGCATTAGGATCTTCAGCCCCCCGTGGCTGCGCTTTTGAGTATGAGTAATGCATATTGTTGATTGAATGCGCAACAATAGTTTTAAATTTTTTTATTTTGTGTGTAAATTTGTGAATTTTTTATTTTCAGGTTTTTTGGAATGGTTGGAGTTTTTGCGATAAAATTTCGTTTCGAAATTCTGAAAACCGTTTTTTTCTCAGTGAAGTTGCTGGTTACTAGGTTACAGTTGCTTGTGTTTCGTTGCGCATCAGTGGGTTGAAGACTGTGGAGCACCGAGAAATACCGTATCATGTTTGATAGACATCGACCATCGGCATCCATGCTATCTTGAGATTCAGGAAACGTGCAACTGACGTTTATGAATAATATACATTTTGATTAAGAGCTAAGTTTCAGTTAGTAGCTCAGAATTGAGCTATGTTTGAGATGAAGTCAGATTTATATGAGTGTTTATTAGCCTGTTTTGAATTGAATACTTTGTACTAATTCTATAGCCTACTGTACTGTAGGAGCCTACAAAAAGAAACATGAAACTGCTGTATGTAGTATGTGCACCACAATACACTAGTTACTTGTAAGTTGGGCCAGTAGTACGCAGTACTGTGTTCTAGTTGAATAGTTGAAAATTGTATTTTCTTGAAATTTGTAATTGTGAATTAATTAAGCCTAGAAGCTAAATAAAATTATAAATGTGTTCAAGAGTTTCTGTGACATATTTGGTTCAACCAACATTTTGAAGAACAATAGAAGTTAAGTGTGTTGAATAAAGAAAATGGAAACATCTTATTGAAATAACATCTGTGTAAGCCTAAAAACATAATATGATAAAATCATATCATTAACGCAAGCAGTATTTGATAAAATTTGTTTTGTGGACTACAAGACTACAATCAAAGCTTGCATTCATGCTTATCATGAAGATTGTGTGTGTATGTGTATATCTGTACCTTAACAAAAATTATCATCATTTTGATAAAAATGCACAGGGAGCCCTTGTGAGTACTAGTACAGTCACTGAGTTGTCCTGTTGATTAGGAGACTGCTGTTGCATTACCCATGGAGTCCCAAGGAGAAGCATGGCCACTGCATCAAGACCATGTTCAGCAAGAAGGGCTGCCAGAATTGAGACAGATTGTCATCCACCCATTGGTTTGCCATACTTGGACTGGTTACCTTGCATTGTTGACAAGCTTAACTTTCCAAGAGACTATTTGATTCACAGCAGCAGTTCATGTCAGTTTTCACCATTCTAGGTCAAACTGGACTTAGGAAGAATGAACACTAAAGTGTATTTTGGTTTCCATAAACCTGCAGAAGTTTGAACTGTAGTCCCGTTATCAGTTGCAGTTCATCATCATTCTTGATACTATGGACTGACAAACTTCGTGAATAAATAGTAGCAGTTTAGGTCATGATGGTTTGACATCAGTGTTTTTCAACTTTGGTTCCACAAAGCCTTAGGGTTCCACGAGTGGCTACCAGGGGTTCCGCCAAAAGATACTGAATTTGCTTGGGATGAAATTTGCAATGATAGTTCTATGCGGTTGTAGTAATACAGACACTTGGATCACTGCATAAGGTTCCATGAGCAATGCAAACATTTGCAGAAGGTTTCGCTGGAACAAAAAGGTTGAAAAACACTGGTACACATTGTTCATTCACAAACTTATTTGTTTCTGCCAACAACAATAGTGATTAAACTTTAAATTTATGCCACCTAATTAGGTATATGTTCACATCTTGTTAGTCTCGTGGTCCTCAAAAGATAATTTGTATGCAGGTAACATCCTTGGTTTGTTGATTTTCTTCATGTTACAGCTTGAATAACCAATAGCGTTACAAAAATTCATACTTTTTTTGTACCTGGTTAATAGATGATTTTTTGATTGTTGAAAAATATTCCTGTATAATTACATAATTGCATGTGAACAAAAATACTAATGGCTTTGAATATGATAAACACACTCAAAACATCAGATAAAGATATTTTGAAAGATCAGTAGTTTTTATCACTTGTATTCAATGAGTATACGATTTATATTATTTGATATAATCTTTGAAAATTTATACCATAAAGATGGATTGTTGGTAAAAAGAAGTTTGCAGTTTTGTTACAAAGAGTAAGACTGTCTTTTTAAAATATTTTATTTTATGGTGGATACTATCATATGTCAGTTTAAAGATAATTTTCTAATGTACTTCCAGTGTCGTACATGATAAATCAGTTGTTTGTTTCAAACTACCTGAACCTATATTGTCAAAATAGCTTGAATAATGCTAAACATAAAAATCTGTTATTGCATTTGTGTTTTCATACTGTGTTCATTTCCTAGTAATTTCAAATTTACATGGAATGATCTACAATTATTCTAGGTTTATTTTAATTAAATGACAAAGTCTAAACATATAAAAATAGGTCTGTTGTATTTTTTTAATAAAGCATACTTAGTCAGATTTGTTTATTAATCAAAAGTATTATCAGATTCTGTCAACTGTACAAAATTTCAATGTAAAAGTGAATTATTGCAACCTTCACGTTAGTATGTAGGATTCATTTTTCAAAATTCTGGTGGACTGTAATTGATAAGGTTCAAATATTTATTTCACCTATCAGGTCAAATGTTGATTTGTGTTGTAACAAATTAAAAAAAAATTTAAGTTACTTGAAACAGCTCAGCTCAGTTTCACTGAATTGTCTTAGGCCCATGAGATTTATTTTCAACAATTTTTTTGCCTGTATAAATCACACCAATTTCATTTTTAGCACAGGTTGTAAAGTGTTGCTTATCTGTGTAGATTGGATTAACTCTGACCTTGTTTGACAATATTATTTCTTGAAATTATCAGCAGTCCTTTTGTGATACTATAATTGTTCTCAAAGAAAACAGTGAGATTTTTTTATCTGTAGCGTGTTTTTGATTTGATGTCAGTTGCCATGATTGTAAGTCTTTAAAGCCTATATGCATCAGAATATTAAGAATGTCCTTGGAATTGGATGCTGGTATTACCTCTAGTCTAGACTGCTGAGCATAATACAAACACAACAAATGCAGTGTATGCTGAAGCTATGAACTCACAGGGACACAACAGCTACATAATATCAAGGCTATGTGCAAGTATCTGTCAGAAGTCATTTCAGTGGTTCAGTGTATGTTTGAACTAGTGATGTCCACTTAGTTAATGTCAGGCATGGTGCTACTGTTCGCATTGCCCTACTGAGTGCGTAGTGACGTAGGTTTTTAAAACTATTCTTATAATTGCAGAAACTTTTGATTTAAAAAGTCAAATTACAAGGAACCTGCAATCAATATCTGTAAATTTTCTACACTCTTTAGTGACGAACACGTAACTTGTGAAATATATTAGTGAGAAAAATATAGCTGTCTGTTAGCTAGTGCAAATTCCTTTGGCCAGCACATGTACTAACCAATCATTTGCAGCTATGCAAAGGTGATATTCCTCCAAGCTTTTTTAATCACTGATCTATGCGAAAATCCTCTTGTGTTAAACAAACAAGTCTGTGTTAAAAGACTAAGGAGCATGTTTCACTTTTACTGCCATGTGAAAACATAATTGGGAGTGATACTGCATGCAGCCCACATAATAATTGTGTCCTGTCTGTATATGCTGCCCACCAGTCTACCTACATTTTATTTCAAACAAGTTGCAACTGACATGGTAAAACCAAATTCCTGTGTTTTGTCACTGTTTGCTGCTTTCCATGTCCCAATATCTCAGATTAGACAATTTTTATTTCCAGCCTACAGTAGACTGCCTTTGTGAAGATTTCAAAAATTAGTAAAAGTACTCTGATTTTACGCACCACTTGGGGTTAGAATTGAGGTGTCCTAAGGAATTTTGTTTTTGTTGTAGTGACTGCCAGTAAAAAAGTGTTTCCATGGTGTATTCAGGTTCCGTAAAAATAGTAGATTCTGGTGAACCAAGGTTAAAGTTTTACTGGATGCACTTGCACAAGGTGGATAAAGTGCATGTGTCATTACATGAACTACTTTGCTTTCCAAAACATAATATCGAAAAATTTATAAAAAATAAATGTAAGAAAATTAAGCACTTCACTGATTTGTTAGGCTGAATTATCTACAGGGATTGTATCAAGTGAAATCATTTCTGATTGCCCAGGCTCTGGCAACCGTAACAAATGCTGACAATCTGTATTGAATGACACCATTTTCAAATATATTTGTAAGTTGTTTTTACCACTTAAGGTGCCGGGTGAGTTTCTCAATAAAATGCAATACCAGTAAATTTTTGAGAGATCAGCATGTTCCTGTCAGTTTCATAAAACACTTAGGAATTGAAGCCCGACGAAGGGCTTCAATTGTTAAAACCACTGTATCTCTTCGTAGTTCTCATGTGTAAATTTGTGAAATTTCAAAAGAAAATGACTATAGTTTGTGTCCAATAGAATGCAGATCCATATTGGTGCATACCTGGTATATATTTGTTCCATAAATACAAAGTATGTAAAGGTACATCGGTGGAGAAAGTGTTAAAATTAAGTGTGACCTTTTTTGTTGTCAAGTAAGAATGTTTGTTAAAACAATGGGCAAAATGCAACATTTTTTTATTAGAAAAGTATGTAGTTTCAGTATGTAGTTATGTCACGTAAACAGATTGTTGTTAGGTTTGTGCTGGTGTGTATTGTTAGATAAAACAGAACATAATCCTAATTTTTATACAAGTGGTATTTAATGTCAATTGTCTAAAATTAATAATGCTTATAATGCTTTTTCAGGGGTGTATAATAGTATTTTTTTTAAAATGGCACCACCTGAAACTATGTACTGCGCCCAGCAGATCAATATTCCACCTGAGTTACCAGACATTCTGAAGCAATTCACTAAGGCTGCCATTCGAACTCAGCCCCAAGATGTATTAGCATGGTCTGCTGCGTAAGTGATTGTAATTGTGTTGGTATGTAAGCAGTCTGTTATGTATATCAGTTTTATGTACAATACATGTCTTATTCATTTTTATAATGAGCACAAGAATCTGCTTAATGTTTGCACCAATAAACTCAGCAAAGCAGATTCTCCATTACCTTTCACTGATTGTCAAGCCATTGTATTCCACCTCAGAAGTTTGTGTCCAGTCCATGTCAGCAGCGTTAAATCACTACCATTCACCAGTTGTGAATATGAGATTCTGGCAAGGGTGTGTACTGTCATCACTCTTCTTTATAGCCTCTATGAATGGGATGGAACTGTCAGAAGTTGCATTATTAATTGTTTACTCTTTGTGCTTGATTTGGTGCTGCTTGCATTCTCTAACATGCACTTGAAGTAAGCAACAATTTACTGAGGCAGGTCATGAATTTAAGTACCTTGGGTAATATTCACAAGTGACAGAAGGCAGAACAAGGAGATTAAAATGTAGACTGTAAAGCAAATACAATTGTGTGTGGGGTTTATGGTTCTGTGGTCACAAATAAAGTTTTCAACCACAGAAAGTCTTTTAGTGTTTACATTTTTTTTTGTTTCGATTCTTATCTGTGGTTATGAATCTTGAGTAAGAGCCAAAGAGTGCTATCTTAAGTACAAGTGGAAGAGATGGGATTTTTACAAGTTCATGGCATAACTTTTTCCGCCAGTGTGTACAACTATGAAATTTGTAAAGCTCTGATTGCTAAGCCACTTCTCCAAATAGAGATCTTAGCTTTGCTGGAGCTGATTTGGTCATGTGTCTAGAATGTTCTAAAGATCAGCGAGGCAAGTCCTGACTACATCCATGAGAAGGTGAACCAGAAGTTGTACAAAGACTAGGTGGGAAAACATATCTTTGACTTTGCTTGGTCCTGTCTTGGTGTGGAGCCAGCAGAACTATCTCAGAATGCTGAAAAGCACCAGGTTTTGCAAGCTTCATTCTCCTTCCTAAGAGGAAACATGAGCGTACAACTCCGGTGGGATTTCAATGCTGGATTAAAGTTAGAAAAATTAATGGCATCAATGCAGAACATTTTATAGCTGACTTACAATCTCAGTTAAATTCCAAATTAAATTTTGATCAGTCTACCTCTGACAATTTGCAATTTGAGTTACTCTATGAAACTTTTCATGCAGTGTTAGATGACCATGTCCCTTTACTTAATCCTTCACAAAAACAACAATTATCTCAAAAGCCACATGGATGACTGCAACACTTCATAAAGTGATAAGGAAAAAAAATAAAAGAATGTTTCATAAAGTTTATAACAAAAAGCAAGTACATGCCTACACTTGACATATTGCAAATGTTTCGATAACTCCTGTTATCATCATCAGTGCATTGTAAATTCCCTACACTGTTTATAAACAATTTCAAAATAGTCTTAATAGGACACTAAAGATTTAATAGGACACTAAAGATAGCTAAATACAATTATTATGAGAAATTTATTTATCGTAATGAAAACAATTCAACAAAATTATGACAGACTCTGGGGCGTTTGGTATACTTCAAAAGCAAAACAAACAAAGTTCCATAAAGTATAATGAATAGCCAGGGTAATGTACTATATAATGTACTAAGGTTGTAATGTACTATCTAAGGTAAGCGTTTAAATATTGCAAGTGAATTTAATAATCATTTTAGTGAAATTGATTCTTGAACGGCTGAAAAAGTTCCTAATTCAAATGGTATAGCTGACCATACTCCTGCCTTATGTTCATCTTTCTATTTACATGAAACATCAGAAGTAGAAGTGCTATGTTTTATAGAGAATCTCTCAGGTAAAGCTATAAGTGAATATTGTATACCAACTAAAGTTGTTAAGTTGTACAAGTTTGTTCTGGTGCCAGTTCTTACATGTATTTTTAATAAGTGCATTAATGAAGGTTTTTATCCTGATTGTTTTAGACCAGGCTTATGCCTATCTACAAATCTGAAGAACAAAATATTTACTCAAATTATTGACCAATATCTATTTTACTACTGTTCAGTGAATTCTATATGACATAGTGTACCTTTATCTACACAAATATCAGTTATTATCCAAATATCTATTTTGTTTAGGCCTAAATCTGCAACTGCATGTGCAGTTGAGAGTGTTTCCTCCAATCTGTTGAGTAATGCTGATATTGGATTATATATTTGCTCCGTATGTATTGATTTGTCAAAAGCATTTGACACTGTAAATCATAACTTAACTATTTGATAAATTTTGTCATAACTTTGGTATTAGAGGTAGTCCCTTACAAGTATTTCATAGTAATTTGTCCAATTGCAAGCAATTTGTAAAGGTGGAAAATGTGCAATCTGAATTTCATTTTTTTTACCAATTTAGGCTTGCTAATTTCAAATTTCATTTTTAAAATTAGCAAGCCTAAATTGGTAATATAAGGTAAAGAATTCCTGGTTGAACAGTTAAAAAGCTGAATAAATATCTTTAGGATACTCTAAAAAGTAAATAGTTATTCAGATTACAATAAGTATGGGCATCTATGTAGGTGTAGGGGTAGCGCTAATCTTTCTTTTTCAGATTTGAAATGTGGAAATGGCTTTTTGATTTCGATGCCAATTTCTTTCTAATCATGGTGCTGAGGTTCTTCATTTTGAATTTCCTTTATTGTGAGAAAGTTGCTGTCACTTCATCTTTTTGTTGATGAACATGTTGTTTCCCTTGTTGAACAGCTGTTTTCTACTAAAGAGTATCTTGATCCACAGTTGCATTGACATGCTTTTAGAGACAGTCTTCCAACTGATGCTGTAATCCTTTTTGACATTTTAAAGTCCCAAATAAGTTTGGAGGGTTCTATCCTAGTTTTGTTTTTTTGAGTGAATGATTTATTATAGCTGCAATATCTGGTTTTGAAGGATGCTCAGTCAAGCTGTATTGCATTTTTCACCTGTTTCTGTTTTGCTGTGACTTCATACGCAATGCATTCTTGCTTAGTGCAGCTACACATATCTTTTCCTTGTTGTTTTTGCCTTTCTTTGGTGATTTTGGCATTGTGTTTATGCATATTTCCACATAACCTCACATGTGGATATGAGGAAGACATTTGGTGTAGTGCCTATTGTAGACCATCTAGTAGTCTAGTTGAATCAAGAAAATACATTTTCTGTGAAATAATGTATTGTTCAAGCAGACAGTCAGTGGCTAAATTAAAACCTGGCCAAATTAGAGTTTTTCTGGAATGAGGTGATCCACAGGGACCGTTGAAGTAGCATGTGGTAATAAGGTTGGAAATGATATTTTAGTGCATGACCACAGGAAAGCTTGTATCAATTTCATTTCAAGCTGTTTTTGTCTTGGAATAAAGCAATGTTAAACGCTGACAATTAAGTGACTTTACAAGTCAAATTCAAAAAGTAGTCACCATAAAATCTTTGCTGGTACTTAGTGTAACCTTTATGCAAGTTTTGTTTTTTCATTAAATAGATTCGCTATCTGTTCAACTTAATCCTATCACAACAACTAATTGCTATATCTTAACAATGATTCAAATTGAACTGGGATTTGGCAACTTTTTTTGTAAGTAAGTAATTGACTCAGCAAAGTTGTGGGCCTCTAAATGTAACTGCAGTGTTTCAGAACTTAAAGCTTGGTAAATTATACCTGTAAGATAAAAATTAAATAGTAGTTTTCTTCTGTGAAGTTTCACTAACTGTGTTTCTTAATAACTAAACAGCAAACAACATCTCAGACCTATTGGTACTGAAATCATAAGTAAATTTGGTTTCATCTTTGTTGTGTTGTGTTGACAGCTTTATTACCATACTAACTAGTTAGCTTTGAATTTGATGCATTTTGCTCATATAATACCAGTGACATAGCTAAGGTTGATGTTGAATTAGATTTCTTGCAAATACCTTTGACGCCTTGCAATAGCCATAATGCGTTTACTGAAGCTTTGTGTGTTACTGCATGGTTTCACAAAGCATTTGTATTTTGCTCTGAGAAACCGTCAACATTTTTTGCAGCTACTTCAGTGCCCTCTCCAATGGTGAACCACTTCCAGTAAAAAGAAGGCTTGAACCTGGAGCTACTGGCTTGACCCCCGGCCTGCTTGATGTTTTGCATCAGCAACTGAAAGACAAAGCTATTGTTACTTTATCTATCCTACAGAAGAAGTGGGCTGAACTCGGTCTGCCAAAGCAGCAACTGAACGAAATTGTTCAGGCTGGAGGTTTTCCTGAGGAGATGGATTTTACAAAATTTTTTGCTGTTGCTTGCAGTCATCTTGGAGGAGGAGTAAGTTGTTTTGAAAATCAAAACAAAGCTGATTACAATTTTATTTTTGGTTAGTTGAAGGAATGCTATGAGCTGCCAGGACTCCCTTACGTTTGAAAGTTTTTTTAGAATTTTTTTTATTGATGTCAATTTGATATATCTGCCATCTTCAGACTCAAAGACATAGGTGTAGGAGGGTGCGAAGGATTTTTGTCTGAATTCTCACAAGCTTGCCTGAAATCTGGGTGCCATTTTTTTCAAATCAAAAGATGTTGGGCGCCATTTTTGCTCATACTTTCAAGGAGTTGTGAAGGTTTTCAGAGATTTTACCCTGATTTTAAGGCATCTTTCCCTGTTTTTTGCCAAATCAAAACTTTTGGGGGTGCGCTTGCACCCCCTGAACCCCGTCCTATACCACTGCTCAAAGAACATCGGTATTTGAACATTATGCATGGCGTACTAGTGAAATTTACAGTCTTCAAACACCTGTCATCTTCAGACTCCAAAACCATCGATGTTTACACATCCATGCGTGGCATACCAAATCAACATTGTTCAAAAGAACTTTGATCACCAAAAGAGGCCAAGAACTTCTTCACTCGAAGTCCCAGTCTCTTTGAGTAACGTGGCTGCTGCACTAGTGAAATTCACAGTTTCCATTTCATCCTTTCTCATACGTCTTTTTTGCAAAAATTCACTACGATGCCAATTTTGCTTATTCTTTTCAGGTTGCTGACAATGCAATGCAAATGGACGTTCACAAAACGCTTTACCCTTTCTACCCCATTAGTCTGTGCTGATAGAACCTCAATTCTCAATATTTTGTTTGAAATGTTTTCTACATTTCGGCTATCAGAAATGCTTTTTTACATAAACTGCCGAATATCGATATATTCGAGCACTTTCTATAAATAAGACATAATTTAAGAAGATCAACGGCCAGAACAGCATGAGCGGTGGAAAAACAAGAAAATTTGACACTCTCGTAAAACTGTTTCACGCTATAAGTAGAACTATATGTTGACCAGACTATCGGACAACTTACTAAAGTTAGAACTCCACAAAGGCAAAAAATGAGCAGATCAATTACGAAAACTCGCCACAGCAAATATAGCTTTCTACTTAGGGCTCACTAACAAGTCAGAACTAAACTTTAACGATAAAGACGTATTCCCACATCTGCATAGATCAGCTATGTCCAACCCAAATGGCTTACTGAGCCAAAAATTTTGTCACTATCAGTGTTCCCTCTAAGAAAATTTTACACTGAGCAAACGTTTGTTTCAGTGAGCATGGAGTTGCGCAACCATGTGAACACACAACTAGTGAAGCATTTCAAGCAGTAAAAGCGCTATGCGATATATATACGATGTTAACTTTGGAATGTTGCAATTGCGCGAAAATGAGATGTCTCTGCGCAAAGTGTCTGGTGTTACTGCGCAGCTGCGCACTTTAGAGGGAACATAGGTCACTATCTTAACCAGGGCCGTATACTGCATGACAGATTGAGGGCCGCACATTGAATGGCTTACTTTGAAACAAAATTTAGCTCAACCCAATGTACTGCAAGGGTTCGTATCCTAACTGCAGTCGTAACAGACTTGATAAAGTTGCACTGAAGACCACTTGCATCAAAAATGTCAAATTCAAGATTATCAAAATAAGGACAGGTTGTCAGAATATAGGATACCTTATTACAGCGACAACGTAAACTGGGCCGCATGCGGGCCGCGGGTTGGACATAGCTGGCATAGACGTATTCTAACCAGCCACCTATTGTTATACTGTGTGAAAAACATCCTGCATAAGAGTCGTTTGATTAAGCTATTCACTCGGACACGTTGAGAACAGTCTCACACCAACAATGGATTTTTCAAACTTGTGGAAGCATTGCTACAGATTTACTCATGCTTCTTTTCATACAGTATAAAACTATACGAGGCTTACCGCTATCAGCAGTCACTATCCAGCTGCATTGCCTGCCAAGATGTCAGTGTTCAAACACACACATGCAGGGCTCCCATTCACTGAATTTAAATAAAACCAGATCGTACACTAAGAAAACATATTCGTACAATAAAAACACAGAAAGCTTGAGTTACGAACAAAGACATACCAGTGTGCTTATTTGAACTGAAACGATAATCGGATACTGATTTAATGATAGTTCCTCTTGGAAGTTTTCTTCTGCAGCGCAAACATTAACATCTGGATGACCTTTTTGTTGCTCAAGACGTTTTTCATAACGCTGGTAATGTAGGGAAGACCGGGTAGAGTTGTTACGATTTTCAGTTAAATTAGTATAACCACCAATGTACAATAACTGCACCAAAGAAAATTTGCAGAAGTTTTGCTGCATTCCTCAGCTAATAAAGCCAACAAACAAACCAAAAAAATTCATACGCTGAGAGCTTTCATTGAAGGAAAAGTGAGGTGTCAAGTGTAACAATTGACCCCATAGACGGGGTATACTGTTACACACCCTGGGGTAACCTGTCACAAGAACGCAAACATGCAATTATTGCAGCAATAAACCTGTCAATTCAAATGCAGCAAGACCTCGAAGAAATGAGACGCCATTCGCTGTGGTAGAGAGCTAAACATTCACATTTAAAATGCCGTTTCTGTCACCAGGCATAGTTTTCTAACTGAAAACACATTCAAGTTAAAAACAACGCATGCTCAAAAACTGCAAGAAAACGAAAGTAAAGGTTTAAGAATGCAATCAATGCAATAAACAAGCTCAGTCACTGCAAGAATACAGAAAAAATTCATGCAATGACTGGACTAATGTACAGTGACACTGAAAATCACAATAACAGTGTTTTAATCCTGGCAAATATCGCAAAAATATATGTCACTACCATCACTGCAAGTTGAATGTGACCAACCTATGCATTTTATGCACTTCACCCACGTCTCACCAAGGGCAGATTTAGAGTAGAAGTCACTACAGACTAAAACATGGACATCAGACATGATTTCCTTTCTTTTCTGCTTGGCAGATTTGGTCCTCGAGGTTTACTACAAACGTCTGCAACTCTTTGATTCTTTTAACATTTTCTCAGCAGATAATGTCAAGATAACCGAATGAAGCTTTCGTGATGATGGCGTTTTTTTACTTTTGGACCGGCTTTAAGATGAGGATGGATCATCGCTCGTGCATGTTATGACACCTGGTGGCATCCTAATTTTTCTGGTGACACACCTGATGGCTTGTTTTTATACAGCCAGGACAAACGTCACGGGGTATGTTGATACATTGTGTAACAACATGCCCCAAACGTGTCTTGGAACACTCATCGACGATTTCATAGAAAGCCACGTAGATATAACACTGAATGTTGCTAGCACGAGTAACTGCATGGAAAACACTTCTAAGCAAGATTAATGTGACCAGGTGAAAGCCTTTAACAAGAGCTTAATAACAATATTTAGCCAGCCCATAAAAATTACCTTACATACCCTAAACACATACCCTAAAACATATAAATCCTCCTAACACAGCCCTAACTTGTTGAAAACGAAAGATTTTTTTTGCAATCATGTAGCTCTTGGATGTGGGAATTGTCTGTTTTAATTCAAGCGGACAACCGCATTTTTTAAAGAAGCTATGGGGTTTGTAACAGCTTACCCTTGTAACAACTTTACCTGGTCTCCCCTACTTCGTTGATGATTTTTTCTTCTAACTGAAATTTGTTTTTTAAGTTGTATGCATTGGGAAACTTCGAAATTTAAACAATCAGTGCTAACCCTCTTTCACCAGTTTCTTCAATTGGCATTAGAGACAATGACATTATATATATAACCCCGACAATGATCGTGTATGAGGATATGAAACTGATTGAACACGTTCCGCTTCATCCGATATGCATAGTTCTCAGCTGATGTGCGTATGCAAACACTGTAATATTAAGTTATCTTCATATTATTGAACACATCGAAGTTGCTGATGAATTCATCACTTAAAAAAAAACAGATTTAACGCGATTTTTCATAATTGAACCTAGACACCCTGGTCGACTAATGGAAAAACGCCTACTACTTGAAGTAAACACTTGAAGATTTATTGCCGTGTTATTGTTACGCAATAAAGAACAATCCGCTAGCAAGTTTCGCAACCTGTCTCTGCTGGCAAAAAGGCGGACATGAGTGAACTGTAATCTCATCACTGCATGACATCAGAACAGTGAACCTGGCTCTTGCTTGTGCAGTGTCAGTGTAGTGTCATACCGGCAAATACACTGTTATTGCAACAATTAAATGAATTAATCGGAACTTAGCTGAAAATGTCAGGTTTTCTGGAAATTTTTGGTTCTTAGTCCCAGTTTCCAGGGGGGAATGTCCATTTTGCCCCACTGCGGACACCCATGTACGATGCAACCATTGTTAAAGTATCTGAAAATAGCAAAAAACAGTGAAAACTTTGCCTGTGTGCTGCTCCGACGGTAGAGCTAAAAATCGAAATCAGCTTTTTAGTACGTTTCTAACTAAAAAGCTGAACAACTTAGGCTCTGAATCAGAACCTTAAAATTATTAAAAATGACAATAATTTTGCAAAGATTTTTAAACATTTCAAAGATTACCACCTAAATGATATGTATCCTTGCGGGATCTTAGGCCGTTCGCTGTGCGCGCCTCGTCACGCGAAGAGGGATTGACGTCATCCTGATCTGAAGTTCGAATCGGTTGGTGTACTGGTTGTCCGGCTGACGCCGATATTTCTGTGCAGGACATCACCGAAGCGATGAGGATAGTGTGTCAGATTCTGACTTCGGATCCCGACGGCGGTGCGAGCAGAATAGAGTTTGAAACATTCAAGACGCTTTACCAATACCTTGCAAGCCTCAGTGGCGAAATTTCACAGGCGCAAATTGACGGTGTCATAACGTACCTTCAAGAAGATGTGTAAGTTTTTTTCAGCTTGACAAATTTACCTGAATGTTGCATTTGCCAAACTTGATCAAAACGTTTTCATGCAAGAAAACGTTTGCTGCTATTACATTTTGTTGCATAGAAAATGGTGTCTTTGTTGGTAAGTTTTACAATACTGTGTTTTGTAAGGTCGGCAAAACCACTGTTCGCTTCTGATCTTTGCAGGGCCAAGCAAGATGGAATGGTGATGCCCCGAAATTTCTTGAATCCCGAGTGTCCCAAGCTTTCTGCGTAGAATTGCAATCGCGAAAGAAAATAAATAGCGGTCGCGGCCAAGTGTGCTACTTTCGCTTTTCGCGTTTTATTTTTTTCAAATTTTATATTTGTTATCGTTTGGAAGTTGTTTTTGCTCGTTGCCGTCTGGCATCTGACGTTCTTTGTCGCCGAACGCCCGTTTCGTCATGTGCGCCGCAACTCACACCTGTACGTTGCTGACAAAGCGCGTTGTTAGACACCACGCCGATTGTACATGTCTCTCTCTCAACCACCGGCGTCACTGTCGCTGACGTTAAAGCATTTACTGCTACAAAACAAAGGAAAACGTCGTTCCTGTTTGTTTTAATTCTGTCCGTTCTGTTTGTACTTCAGTTTGCGTGTATATGCAACAGGGATGAACGTCAGTGTCGTGTACCACTTGTGTGTATGTAATTGCATCCGATTCATCAAACTGAAGTCTTATCTTCTCAGGATAGTGAAGCTTTCGCAAAACAATCAACTCGACTAATAAGAGCCATGGTTTCTTTCAGGGGGGGAAACCTGTGTGCCTTGAAAAATTTGCCGATTTTCCGACTTCTGACCCCGGTTGCGAGTAACTTTTCTCGTGAAAAGTTGACGAGAAAGAGGAGTAAGCAAAAAAGATCGATTTTTTGGCGAACTGAAACTTTCCATTTCACTGTTGCCGCTGCATCGCTCTGCCCATATTTTTGTCATTTTGCCTTCCACGAAAGTTTTTCCCGTTAAATTGGAAAAACTGCCCTTCTGGCCAGAATTCGAGAACATTTTCAGCGCTTTGGGTGCGGCCGCCCAGACACCTGTGACAATATGCCTATGTACTCGACAATTTCTTCTAAAAAAAAGAACCGTTTTTTCCATGCACGAGGCGGATTGACTTTTAACACTGCAGTCCCTCTTCTATAGAGCACTGGGGAACGTTTGTATGCATACCCTCCTTAATCGTCACTAAAAGCGAATGGATGCGTTGCGAAGCCAGCAAAACGAACATCTGAAGGATGAAAGTAGGTTTGAAACCTGACACAATTTTAAACATGCATGTGTCGTGCGATCAGGTAATTTATATTGGTGCAGATATGCTGAGGTCACATATTTAAAATAGATCTCTTCGAAGAACGCGAAAAACTCAAAGCAGAATAATCATCGACACGCAAACGACGGCAGCGTAAGAACTAAGCAGCCAAACGTCGCAGCAAACTGGTTTATGCTGAATAGGCGACCGACAGCGGCAGCGTGTTTTGAAAGGCGTCGCGAGAAGCTTGTGAGGCAACGATCTGGAGTTGAGTAAAAAACGAAACTGGGAGCAGCGCTTTTCAACTGATGCGAACGTTCACAGCGCGGACGCCAAAAAGACTTTATCTCCATAAAGCAGCATGCCATCCACGTACAATGCGCGAAAAGTACCACGAGGGACGCGCATTTGATCAGAATCGCTAATTCATAAACGTTAACCAGACCCAGGTCCGCAACCAGGCAATTCCGCCCAAGATCTTCAAAAACATGTTTAGGTATAAAAACAAATCATTTTGACCACCGGAAATATCAGCTGGTTGCGACCCTGACCAGATCGACGCAACATATTCCTTGCCATCAACAGGGGTCATTCACAGAATTTCAGCAAACAAACGTTAAGCTTGCATTTCGGAAAAAAGATTCGCATGATGACAGAATGAAACAAAGGGGATCATTTCACTGTGGGTGCGACAAGCGAGTGAGGGCGTAGTGCGGAATTTCGTACAAAGCAAAATCAATTGCCAACTGCAGTTCAGATGTTTGCATGCGCTTGAAAACGTTTGCAAACTCACATTTTTGTGAAAGCCGTTGTTCAGACTTACTTCAAAAATACCGTTTGAAAGTGTTTTTGAATAAAACTATTAGAATCAATTTAGGGAAGCATTATCCGTCACGGCACAAACTAAAACGTTTGAAGCAGGTGTAGCCTACGACAATTGTTGCGGTGCTGTGCATAAATCGCTTGACTGGAACGCCGGCGTGAAGTTACACTAATGATTTGAAACAGCAAAATAAAGAGTCGCAAAAAATAAAAATACTGCATTAAAGCTACTGTTACATCACGAAGCTGGGTACTGAGTTGGTCAAAAGCGTGGCGTAGCCACTCTCGACGGAATGTTAGTAAAAAATGAAGCAAGCGCTCGCCTTTCTGCTACAAATTTCTAACCCGCACATCCCTGAGAATATGTCGCTGCAAGAATTCTGCAGCAGCCCTCAGCAGCGCAGCACATGAAAATTTCTCAGCGGGAAATTTGACAAGGAACAAGAGGCAAGCAAATAAAGAACAATAGTAATCAGCTCTTGTACAGTGAACCTTTAGCGCAGTGATTCTTAACCTGCAGCCCATGACCCATGACGTGGATCACGGAAAATCAACTTTATTACGTAAACGCTGCTTCAATTTGAATACATAAATCAAAGTGAGGTGAAAATTAAATACAATCTACGATAAGTATCATTTTATGAGAAAACGTTTGTGGTCACGATGTCGTCAGTCGGAAAGATGGTGGGCCACGGCGGGAAAAAGGTTAAGAAGCACTGCCTTGACGGGTTGGTCATTTGCAACTCATCATAAGTCAATAAAGCGCGCGCGAATAATTCAGCAGCAAAAGCTGACAATCCAATGGAACAAATCCGAAAACAAAGTTCCGTTTCGTTGTTTTGCTAGGCATCATTTGCTTAACCTGCTCGATTTTTCTGCAAATTGTAACATTGCAGTGACAGCCAAACCAATTGCCTGACTACAAGTGCTCGGAACTTGTGTAATGTTATTACTCTTGGTAGCACGATTCTCCCGATATTGTGCCAACTGACTGGTGGTAAAACTCCACAAGTGCGTTTTTTTTGCTTTAATGTGCTTTCACGGCAAAAGAATTGCACTTGGCATCAACTGCTTGGTAATGCGAGGAGTGCATCGCTTGATGCCTCGTGATGACCAGGCTTTCTTGCGGTTTATATATTACTAAGGAGGTAGATCTCGCAGTTCGCCAGTGAATGTGGTCGTTATGGTAAAAGTATATTGCTTTTGTAAGGACACGGTCGAAAGAAATACGCAGAATTAAGCTTGGAAATTGCACTCACACAGGATTACAAGCAAAATAAATTTTCATTTGAATCAGTTTTGGTCAACGTGGGAAAGAGAGTACTTTACCGATCAAAACAGGCAACTAGCAGCTCTTGACCAATATTATGTTAATTCAAAGAAGAATGTTCATAGATTAACGCATCTTTGCCAATTTGTGTAAAACCATAAGTAGAGTGCTTATGTCTGTTTTACTTGTACCAACATGTATGGCTAGGATTAACTATGTGAAACTGATGATCAATGAACTTATCCTGTTGTTTTGCAAGCAATATTTTTCGAAGATTTTTGATTGCAAAATGAATCAAAGGAGTCAATGGATGGAACTAACTTCATTCCATCACGAACGGTTCAGTTAAAAATTATCAGCATCCGGATTCAATTGAAGTCAAATAAGATTAGTAGGCCTAAAATGTTGCACAGCTTGCGGCCCAAATGATGTATGGAAAACGCAAGTGATATTACTCGGAGTTTACAACCTGAGACCAAAACGCGTTTACACTACAATAGCAGGAATGTTGCAGCGCAACAGTGTTAGTTTTCGCAAGTGAATTACGCGCAAATGCTTGACGATGTTTGTGCCGCAACTACAGTCTTGGGTGGCGCGTGAAGGAGTTGGAAATGAGACATTGCGGCTGAAACCAGGGTTGCTTACCACGTCAGTGACGGACCGACCTAGCAGTAATGTAGCTCTCAGAAAGTTTTACCTTTGAACAGGCCCGTAGCCAGGTTTCAAAGTTTGGGGAGAAAATTAATTTTTTATGGGGCATGATTTTGGTTTTATTATATGTTTTAATAAAAAATTTTCTGGCCACAACAAAATTTGGGGGCGCACTGCTCCCGAATGCCTCCCGTGACTATGGGCCTGCCTTTGAATGAGTTATGGTGAACTCATTCATATCAAGTCGCATACGCAACCACAGCAGCAGCCATGTTTGCGCAACAAGCGAAAGTGGAAAGCAAATAATACAAATCACAGTACAATATGCTGAAATTCAATAGATACCTTAAACACATACGCGCGCGAAAAATGATTCTATTCACAAAACACATTATAAAAAGGGACAAAAATCGTTGGCGTCGGCCTGTTGGGTGTGTGAGCCTGCTCAACACCGCTCTAAAAATATAAATATGCTGTTTGAAAAAAAGCGCGATATAGGAAAATATGAGCCACACTTTGCCAGCAGACTACAGCAAGGAGCACAGAGAAATGGATGTAGGGTGAATTACCTATTCATAAAAAGCCGCGACTTACAAAAGCTTAGATCGCATGAGGTATGATGGTGCTTTGTTAGGTAATCGACTTTTTCACACCACAACGGCGGGTGTGATCAGTAAGTTACTATTTTATAAAGTTTCGAAAGTTCTTCTCTTGGCTTGGCGGACGTGAGGTAATGCTCGCCGTCTACACGCACGTAGTCAAAATCAGATGTCCTGCCCACACGCAGCTGGTGCTCTTCCACGAACTTTTCTATTCCTTTCCACCTACAAATGCAATTATCAACGAACAGTGAGCAACTGATCAAGCCGTAAGTTACCACAAGTTACCACAAACGCACAAAACGTTGCGAATGACAATACACTATCGCACATACGTCTGTAAATCTGACAGAAATAAGTAAAAGAGCCAGCAATAAGATAAAGTGTTTTGTTCTCCCAGAGTTAGGTGCGGCGCCGGACGAAATTAGCCTTCAACCTCAGGCAAATCTTTTTCCGACTACAATCGGCTTCTACTCTTTCCAACCCAAGAATCGATAAAATTCAAAAGTGCTTTGGATGCTGTACCTGCTAATGAGTTGCAGTGGTAGCAGCAACTTCATACAACGACGATTTTAAATGTTTTGGCAGCATATGGTCTTCAAGCAAAGACCGCATTACTGTATATCGAAAGTTGCATTTCTAAGCAGACCTTGCTAGCTTGTGGTTTTTACCAAGCTCACCACTACGAAGAAGATCTGAGATAGTTGCGTAGCCAAGCGATTGACAAAAGCACCAAGCGTTGCCAAGATATTTCAAAAAGTTCGTAGAAACAAATCTGCCATGAGATTGACAGTTCACCCTTGCTGTGGATTTGGGTTTTCGCTGATGAATCGTTTAGATTAGAATCAAAGCACTAACGCACTCAGGAAAAAAAACTGTTATTTATCTGAACAGTAAAGATAAATACGTGAGAGGTTTTTGCACTGACGGAAAGTTAGTCGCCTTATGGTTGCATCTGCATGCGTCACAATTAGTCATATACGGACTTCGTCGTTCGGCTCTTCATTGCAAAGCTTTATATGCGAGATGAGAAAAAAAGTAGAACAAAAGATTAAGTAGATAACGGTGTTCCCCAATAACCAGGACTTGCGTATAAAGCTTGCGCGCCAAGATGTTCTTTTAAGCCGACAATCATGTTCCAATTTCACATGATATCGGTTCATAACTAAAATCTCTGTTAGGAATTACAGCTGAAAGTAAACACTTGCTGTGCAATCGCACCACGTGCCTACGTATCCTGCATTTTAAAAAACTGCTGCTATATTACAAAATAGGACGAAAACTCTTGCTACGTGACGTCCATTTTCAAACTACCCAGCAATCGTGAAGGGTTGCATAAATAAAGTAGCATCGGAAGACTGTGATTGAGGTTAGCATAGGTTTAACTACACGTCCTCTTTGTGGAGGCCATGTGCTCTTGTTTAATGAGCAATAATTAGTCTTCCGAGGTCGTTTAAAAATGCCCAAATGTCCTCCTTTTTGCATTTTGAACAGCTAATATGAAATGGCACTCATGCAACCTCATTATTGAAGAAATATACGTCGATTTTGAAGGTGGAAGCATATGGTAAGATGTGTGATGTGCATATTTTAATAAATTTTTTTAATGAAAAACATGCCCTCGTATTTGGCAATAAAAATAAGGTTACGCCTGGTTAGCAGCAGTGGAGAGTGGGCATGCTCTTGTTTAATCTAGTTACAGCCGCTTGATCATGTCCACTTTGACGATTTCGTGAAGTTGGAAATGTTTTTCGTAGGGGGAAAACAAAAAACGTATTTTCTGTTTCTAAAACCCAAACAGCTGCCCATTCTCGTCCGAGAGAAGTGTAAGTAATAGCCTGAAACTCGTGACGTAACAAGCGAACAGCCGCTCTTCCTGAGTGCAGCTTTACTTGGAACAGAGTCAAAGTGATATAAGATGCAATAACGCAACAAACAACGACTTCATTTAAAGCTGGTTTATGGACGATTTAGCTGATTTTGTATGAATATTGCAGAAAATCTTATGAGCAAATCCAAACAATCTTCAAGCAATTTTTCATGAAAAGAATCAAACAATAAGAAGAACCTAACACTAACATCAAAAGATCTTTGATTCATGTTCAAAATAGATAGAACATACCTGTAAACAACACTTTCAATGTCATTAGTTACGTTGTTCAACGGCTGCGAGTTTGAAACGGCAAGAAACTTTTGTGAACCGATTGTAAAAAACTCCCAGTCGTAGGCTCTGAAGACATAAAAAAGTTGGTAATGCACAAGAGACAAGTTAATGATTTATTATTTGTGGCACTGGTAGCAATCATTACATCAAAAGCCTGCTTCAGTTAAATAAAGTTTTTAGTTGATTACTTGCCTTGGTTTATCGTAACCTTCCAAGCAATTATGGAAACAATATTCGAAGGTCTTTACAAGCGACAGTTTTTAAGGTGACAGAAGCCCAGCTGACAAAAAGCCAGAAGCGGCAGTTGCTCTGGGTCCACCAGGAACAGTTGTGCCTATGAGTTGTTCACAGATTTTGGAAATGCACATCAGGCGTTACCACAATTGTTATAACTAAAAGTGATAGGCCTCGACAGTTTGCACTTTACAGTTAACTATCAAAAAGATGACAACTGTGTTTGTTAAGTCACTCATGTATTAAAACAACGATTTCGATGCATCCCAGCGAGATTAATAATGAAGTTAAGTGTCAAGGTGCAATTAACGGGAAGATTCGAACTGACGTGTGCTTTGGAAAAGATAGTTGTTCAGTTGAAAACATAAAAAAATTAAAAAATCTCAAGATGAAAAATGTTCTGATCATTACGTTTTCTTGGCAAGTGCAACACCGTTAGTAAGCTTACCCGTATGTCTCCATGTCCTGGAAATGAACAAATTGAAACGTGACGTAACTTAGAGTGTATATGGTAGATCGTGCCGTGTAGCTTTTGCTCGATCTGTCTAGACTGACAGAGTTTGCCACTGCAAGGAAATCTCTTGTGCCGATGCGGAAGTATTCCCAGTCCACAGCGCCGTCTGTCTGCGGAACAAAATATGAAGTAAATTCAGCAGTTTCAGCTACGAAAGTGTCTACGGACGCACTTCGACTCACAGCGCAATGATTTTGTTACAAAAGTGTACACCTTCAACGTAGCATCCATTGCAACAAGAAAAGTGATATGTCATCTGCAAGAAACATTATAAGAGGAAGACCGCTCTGTATGAACGGCGTGGTCGAAAACAATAAAATTCATTCATGGAACGTTGTCCGAAATTTCAGATAAGCCTATGGCCAATGAAGCTCAAGTCATTGCGAAACTATTTTCACAATTTGTCGAGAAACGATTTTAAGCTATTAACTTCAATTGAAAAGTTACGGGACTGTCGGCGTCGTAAGGCGATCTATTTTACTATGAAGGTTAACGATCGTCTCACCGGGATTGTTTGACGAAGATAAAAGCTGCTCATATCAAAGTCCCAACAGTAGATATGCGAAAGAATCCTGGACGACAGCCCGTCGAAACTTCTAGCCACAGCAAAGCAATAGAAGACGTTTCCGTAGATGTCCGGACTGAAAAAGGTGACGTCGACAGCTCCGTTGCATCCTTTTAACTCCTGGAACGGTTTATAGTGACCGTTTTCGTCTCGTTTGAAAACTTGGGAAACTGCGGTAGGTTGGATTTTCAGAGACGCTCCCACCTTTGCATCGAGTGGAATCCCTTGAAAAAATATTTTTTCCATAACAAACCATATATTTTCAAAGACAAAAAGACACAGCGTCACCTCGGTTCTCTAACAATTTCGATTTTTTTCGCCTCTCCCTGAGAGAAAATTCAAAGTACGTAACTATGAAAGTTCACCTAGACGATAACTTGTCAGAGAGTTGTTATCGGAACGTGCTGGAAAAGCCCAACCGCGTAAAGGTGTTGAGACAACCACTACAGTTTAAAAAAAATGGATTAAGCCTGATACGTAGAAATATAATTGGAAAGAAAATCGAACAATCAGAAAAATATCAATGCGTATAGAAACGGAACTGAAAGACATCGAGTTCTTCTCAGGCTGACTATACATCCCAACAAGTCGATTTTGCATCTTCATGCAAAAGCAGAGTGAAAAGCGCCAAAGATTTTGTGCCTAGTAACTGAATTATCGTAAGTAATTTATTATGTAAAGGCGATCGACGCGCGTAATCTGTATAAATTTCATCTGCCGCCGTCCTCTATATTCTTATGGACGCAGAAACACACACAACCGTCCAAAAGATATGGACAGTTGTTTACTGGGAATTGCTCGTAAAAACATTTCTCTTCTAAATGGTTTACGGAAATACAAAAGTTAGAAATTGTTTTGCAATGCATCAAAGCAAGTTCTTTTTTCCACCTCCCGATCTCAGCATTCTCAGTGCAGTGGTGAAGATAGGTTGAAAGAGACCTTCACCCCTTTTCCCTGTCTAACATACCGGATCTTGCCTATAGTTTATTGTGGTAAATGTTTGCAGTTTACTATCTTACAGCGTTTTAAGAATTACTGAGCACTACGAAGTCAAGAAACGCTCCACTGAAACCATAAAAAAACAAATATGGAATATAGAGCCTTTAACAATAGCCACTTCATCATAACATTACGAAAAATTTGGAGCTACTGCGCTTATGGAAAGTACCATCAACAAATAACCTCTTCCGATAAGGACAAAACAAAAGAGACCAGCCTTCCAGTTTATGGAATTCGTGTCACACATTGGCAGCGTCCTGTGTTTGTTTGGTGGGGATGCAAGGATGCCAAGCCTTTGCACTGAGGAATCCTTCTCTTCAAAAATATGTGACAAACTTTCGCTGCACGAACTTAAAGCAATCGATGGCGTTATCATCGCGAATGACGAACTGTACAAGCATGGCAGGCAGTTCTTCACTTTCGCTCGCGTTGTAAAGTCTCTTGACGGATCGCTGTTCGGTTGCGATGACGATTGCTTGATGATCAGCGCGCGCCTGTTTTAGGTTCCTGACACGTGTCGACATCAAAGTCGACGCCTACTCCTTTGAAACTGGTCGTCAACTGACTCCACGAAAAAAATAACCTCGCGCAAAGGTTGCATTTTTGTTAAACGCCACATTCTACTGACATGAGCTGAAAAACAACCAATAACGAAGCTTCTTTGATGCATCCTGGCTTTTGTTACAAGCTGGAGTGCGGCGGCTAGACAGTGCACGCCCGAAGTAGGACGAATTGATCTGCGCTGCCTTTGACATTACACTTGCGATGGTTTGAAGCACGTTTATGGCGACAACCTAATTTCTACACCAAAGCCGCAACCAATTTAGCGGAGAAAGGGCGTACAGCAGAACATTGACCAGTTCAGGTTTGCGGCACTGCATATCGGGAAAGACATCCGCGCCGTGCTTGGAAAGGGTAGGCCAGACTGCGCACTACAAACAAGCAACCGCTTCCTGCGTGGCCATTTCCTCAGCCAGGTGTTCTGCGGTGCTACAATTTCTAGAAGAAATAATTGTTTGATCGCGACTCGAACTTCCGTTTGCTCTTGTGTATAAACATCACATAAAGATTTTCTTCCAAAATTAACATCCGAAAAATTTTGCGGTGCGGCAACATAAATACCACTGTTTCCACGATAGGCCACCACAAAAGTCTTCAGTACATGTGAAATTACCGTAATTTATTTCAAAACGAGTAATGCAAAGGACACCTTCCACTGTGCGCTGAAACCTGAACATTTCTGGTTTAAGTAAAGTTGTTTCGAATTTTATTTATGAAATGATTTATCTTTTTTGTCTTGTTTGAAGGCAGATATAACAAAGATAATTCTACAAGTGTAGAATATAGTGCTTGAATCAAGAAGGTACTTAACCATGGCATTCGTAGAGTGTACGAAGACACCGTAGCCATATCTTTGCTTCCTTGTTATTCGATTTTCTTTTTAATTTTCTCTATTTCGACGATATTTAATTCAATTTTCTGACCACAAATGAGAAAAACGAGAGCCGTTTCACTCGTTTTATTGTTTTTTTTGTTACGTAAAAGCATTGATCACACTGTTGCAAAGACCTCGTAACAACCCACGACTATGAACAGAAAAGCGCAAGCTCATAGGCAAAGATATACTCGATAACTTATTCACGAAAACACAGAAAAGAATGAAAGTTGCAAACTGCAAATCTACATACCGTATTGTGCGAAGACAAGAAAATGCACGTCACCGATGAAAAAGGCTTCGATGCTTCGTGCGTCCCTGACATCAAGCAACTGGTAGCGTTTAAATATTTTCCTCTTTCCAGACCAGCGGTAGATGGCGCAGCGCGACTGGTACTTGGCTTTTGCTAAAAAGTTCTAAACAATGCCCCACAGACGTTAATAGCTTGCAAGAAAAATTACGGTTTTATCAGTATGACTGTATTTTTGAGCAGTTTTTATCGACGGCAAAAAATACAACCAACAGCATGTGCTTCAATGTGTGATATGACGGAATAGTGCGCTTTTAAATTGCTTGCTGCATGAAAGAGAACAATGTAATAAGCTGTCGCTTCACTCATGAAAGGCACTCTCTTAAAATGTTTTTGTAGAAGCGAGTTTGAGTAAAACCGCAAGTATAGACTTGAGGAAAACAAAAAAAAACACTTTAAGAAAAGCGTAGGGGACAATTGCTACATCAGATTTAGTTAGTTTTTCCACATTAAACAATTCCTACATTTAGATTGGACAATATGTCGAGACAGTTCAAAAATTTCTTGGCCATGTAGAAGGACAGCACACTTTAGTTGTACTAAAGCCCACACATTATGTCATTAAAGAACTCACTTTCTTGAAGATAAATAAGGTTGGAAACAAACTTGTAAAAGCTGTTGGATTTTGTTGGAATGGTTGTTTCGAGGATAAATGTGTTCTGTCAGTCTTTCCAGTTGTCTATCAACTACGTTCTGACCAGAGTGGTACATTTTTAGACTGTTTTTGTTTTCGTTTAAAATTACATTAAAGCTAAAACATCACAAACTTTCTTGATATGGCTTCGTTCAGAGTCAGACATGCTGTCACAGTAATGGCTTATCGCTGAAACGTCTCTTGTGCACATGTAAAGTCACAAATCTCATGACAATTGTTTTGCTGCATTGCATTATATCGAACGGAGTGAAATCATTTTGCAAGGGCAGCCTACAGTACGCTGAAGTGTAACAGAAAATCAAATTTGAGAAGACCGAGAAAAAAACTCAAAAACAAAGACACAAACTGTAAAGATTCTGCACATTTATAGTTGTGATTCCACAGCAGCTATTCTAATTCCACATTTCAGAGCTGAATCCTGACTTGCAAGCACTGTGTTAAGCAGATTAGGCAGCTTCTAAGGCAGCGGTGAATCAATTTATTCGTATTGCGCTTACAATTTCTGTGTTCTGCGGATATTTTCAGGTTCTGTACCGGACTTGCTATTTTCGAGACGTTTGAGCACTCCACTGAACATAATTCGTAAAAGTCAGCGATTTCGTCAATGCTAAAATTAGCAAAGTTTGGCCTACGGAGGGAAGCGAAGACTATCAATTTAGTGAACACATCGCATGCAATTGCAGAGCATTCAGTGATCAACCTGCGCATAGGAAGATCAGGGTGTTTTCTTAAGGAAAACGTGGCCACAACGAAGATGACTTTAACAGATCAGACCAGTTTTCACCTCGATTTTTAATTCTGATTCCGAAACAAACAAAAATGTATTTTACAACTAAGTGCTGACTCTACACAGCGCCGGATTTAGGGGGGGGCCAAGGGGCCCGGGTCCAGGGCCCCCTACCAAAGAGGCCCCCCACCATATTCACGTGTTTAGCCATATGTGTGACATGTGCGTGCCACTTAGTCATTTTTAGCAAGGAAAGTTTGTTTGTAGACGCTAGCAATTATATCAGTCGGCCAGACAGCAGTATTTCACTTGAATATTGTTTGATATTGTGACGAAAAAACCATTACACTTATTGGTGTCCTGAAAGTAGACCAGGTGTCTGAATCTAGTGAATGCAAGGCCAAGGTAAAACGCATTAGTTTACGTCTCCACTCATCTCTGGTAGATTTGCGTCTGCCTTACTCAATTTTGCACAGGTCGCATATGAGTAACATTGCCAGTAGGGCTATCATACAACCTCTTTTTGGAGTGCATGTCCACTTTTTTTCAAGAGAAATGAAATAATCTCCGAGGACATTCAAAATGTCTTCCTTTTTGCATTTCTTGTTTTACACAGCTATATAATCAGTGGCGTAACTAGAGGTTTGAGCCTGGCTGGAAAATTTACAGGGGCTCACTAGCCAACAGTCAGAAAAAAATTGAGAATTGATGGTGAATTCGTTTGTGGATGGCTACATTTAACCCTGAATTACCGGAAAATAGTCCGAAAAATGCAAAAAAACAACAACTTAAACTGAATTATAAGTTCAGTGGGGTCCGTTTTCCACATTTAGCTTGCCAGGGGAGAAATTCGCCCCTCTGTCCCCGTCAGTTACGTCACTGGTGGCTATGATATATTGTATTTACATACAGTAAGCTGTCCCTACTCAATTCTTTCACTATATTCTATATTCCTCACTTTGCAAACAACTGAATGGGAAAATGATGAACCATGTGTGTAGTATCTGTTTAATATAAACGTTTCTACTGATGGAGCTGAGGTAAACTGTTTGACTAATACCAAAACTTGTTTGAGGTCGTGCAAAAAGACCTGCTAAGAGCATCGACCAAATGCAATTTATTATAAAATGATGGAACATGAAAGGTGGGCAAAATATTCTGCAACTTGCAATACCATTGAATGGGAACCAGTTTTGAGTCTAAGCCTGGTGTGCAATTTAAAACATCTTTCATGCACGCAGTTTCATTGTATTTTTAAAGGCGATTGTACATTTTAAAGAAGTTTAAGGAATTGCAAAATACTCATGGGTTGAACAGAACAAGTAAATATGAATTTTGTTTTGTGTGTTTTGACTGAAAAATCGTCTACAATGGACGTCTTACTTCAATGTAACTTATCAACAAGCCTATTTGGTGTTTGACTTATTAATGTAAGATAACACATTCAATAGAAGTGACAGTCGCAAAATGTCGTTTTTTGTGATGAAAATATTGCAGGCCTATTGAGCTTATTAATGAAAAAACATGGACAGATTAAAGGCGGATCGTCACCTTTCAAGTGTAGAGCTTATCCAAGTGGTTCTAAAAAACGTGAAAAAGCAAAAGAGGCAAAAATGACAGAGGAAGAAGTTGCGGCTAAGTCAAGAAACATTGAGGTTACTGTTTTACAGTGGCAGTGTTTTACAGTGGCAGTGTTTTACAGCGGCAGTGTAGGCCAGCGGAGACATTTCTGCGGACATTCTAAGAGGACAGAAGATCGTAGAACATGTTGGTACAGACTTATTTAGATCTAAGGATGAGAATAGACCTAGTTTAACCAGCAGTGCAGTAGCGGAAGAACGTCAAGAAGTATCATCGAAAAACACGATAGATGAAATTAATGGCTGATGCTATCACTGGAGGCAACGATATCGGTCTGTGGTTAGCCAATATACCGGAAAAACTGCAGGAATATTGGTTGAAAAATTAAACAGGTTCTCTTTGACATGGTGATGAAAAGTTTCTAAACCACGATGTTCCACAACACAAAAAAGACAGAAACTCGTCACGGAACTGCAGCACAACTCTTATTCATCGCCAGAACCACAATGACGAATTAGTTGACAGAAGCTGGCTTTGTTTTTCTCCTTCACAGACTTGTACTTATTGTTTCACTTGTGGACTGATGTGGACGGATACGACTAAATGTGCGCATCACCTTATTAGAAAAATAATCTGCGACTGGAAGCACGCTCTTGAGCGCCTGAGGAGCCACGAGCATTCAGTGGAACATATAGATGCCACGTTTACGTTTAATCGCGGATGTACTTGATCACTATGAAGAACTGATACAGAGCTAGCTAGCAAGTCTGGTCAATCAATGCGAACAATATTGGAAATCGCTTCTGCCTGCAACGTTTTGTTTCTGCCGTAAAATTCATTGATGAACCAGGACTGGTGTTTAGAGATGATGAAAACGTTGGATCGCCCAGAAAGTTTTCCAAAAAATTTTCAAAACTTTTTTCAAACAACATTTCAAAAAAAGCAGATGCGATGTTTCTGGTGACCGGTTTTGCAACAGTTTTGCAAATCGCTATTCATTGTCAAATACCATGCTGCAACATAAAGTTTTGTTACAGTTGAGTTAACAAATATGACGTCACAAGATTACGTCATAAGTGTTAATAACATGTGGAAATACTAGTGACTTCATCAATCATTCCCCTACCTAAAGTTTCTGTGGGGCACCCCACCACGCCAGGGCCCCAGGTCCCCACCATCTAAATCCGGCGCTGTCTGTACACGTGTAAAAATGAACGTGCTAGTCAAAAAAGGATAAGGCAGAAGACAGCAGTTGTTGCAGCAACCATAAACACCTAATCACGTACATCTGATTAGCTAGTGTGTACAAAGACATTACGCACTTTGGAATCGACCCGGAAGAACTTCCAGCTCGTCACGTTGCTTTCGGGAATCTCCTGGTAGTTCACGAATTTTCCTCCGCTCCACTTCAGAATGTAGGAGATATTGCGACTGGGGTTGGCCGTCGCGACAAACAGTCCTTCACCAGGAATTTCAAACCACTCCATGTTCACGGCTTTAGGAGTGGCAAAATCATCGAAGTCTTCAATGTAGTCCAACCTTTCGCTTCCTGCGCAGTAAAACAATGTCGATGGTAGTTTCGGCAGCGGATAGGCAACCAATGTCCATTGACGGGTTTATTAGACTTTTGGTTGTTTTACTTCATTTTCTAGATTCTTCATATTAATTACCTCTGTATACAATGGAATTTTCGAGCCTGTAGCCAACCAACATGCCTTATGCATGCAAATAGGAACAAAATTTTGCTTATACACTTTAATAAAATGCAATTGATCTTTGATTCATGTTCGAAATAGATAGAACTTACCTGTTATCCTTCCTTTGTCATCGTAGAACCAACTTACAGTAGCAAAACAAAAGTTCGCGCGAACTTAAAATAATAACCCAATTTTTTTCTGCTTGATCGTCTTCACGTGTATTATCTTTTAATTGACATGCAAAATTGGCAGAAGATCGGAGTTTGACCTGTGTTATGTATCTGGTGCATGGATGTTGACAATTTTGTCCGAACAGCACAGTGGTGTAAACAGCCCGAAATTTTTTTGGGTCCTAAAAATTTGGTGGGAGGAAATGTTTGACTTAGATGAGCAACAGCATTTTTGTTTGGGACGCCGCTTCTCAAAGCACAAACTGACTAGACATGCTAAAAATTTTGGGGGGCGTGACCCCTTGGCCCCCTCCTGGCTACGCCTGTGGAGGAGCACTAGCTTAGTCCTTCAGAGCCAATCCCTGAACAGTAGCTTAAAGTTTAAGATTCTCCGCACCACTGATTTGTAACGGTACCCTTTCTTGGTCAGTGGTATCAAAATCTTTTCAAAGTTAGCAACTGCAAGACCCTTGGCAATATTTTCCTGTAATGAGAATTACGCTCAGGCAGTGAGCAGAATTTGATCACAACCAGGACCAGCTTGTACATGCCTAAACAAGATCATTTTCGATACTACTGCATATTGCAGCACTTGCAAAAAGGTACTGTGTATGCTTATCTAAAGCAAAAGATGTTTTGAACGCCAGGTGCATAAAAAACGTCTGAATGCTGAGAAAAAATTAGGAATTTACACCAAACGTTTGCTTTTCGATGCAAAATTAGAATCTACCAATTTGGAACGACTTCAGATTTCACTCTCAAACATATTTAATGCAGCTTTTTGCCTCTATTGTACAACCAAGGAATCTTTCAAACAGAATAAGTTTGAAACCAACACGCCGAAACACAACTGGCCTGGTTTTACGATACTTGCAAGATGCGAAAATCAAGGAATGCTGGAGCATATCTTTGTCCTCTTTGTGCAACACGGACGTCACCGACTGAAAAAATAATGGCAAGTCACTGCAACTACCTTCTCTGATGCGCTGGAACTTTGATCCAGCACAAATGTCCAACGTGTGATCTTGATTGTACAGGAGCGATCCTTCATTTGACGAAGTGCAGAGAACGTCGTCCACGTCTTTCGCAAAAAGGATTTTTGGAACTGAAATAGAAACGTAATGAACGTGAACAGAAAAGTAACGCTAAAAACACCATGGATAGGAGCCAGTTTTAAGCTAATCAGAGTTTGATATCAACGCACCCAGCCGAACTTTACCCAAGGGATATTGGTGAGGGAAGTCAACTGGACAGTCTGCCACAGTGAACAGTAACTTCCGCAGCAAAATGAACAGCGAGGCAGGGAGCCGTCTCTTCTACGTTATGTAGCATTTTAACCTTTTCTGTAGCGCTATAGATTACGATCAGTCTGTGTTTATGTTTTGTATATTGATGCCCGATGAGAGCGGTTACGAACGAAGCCTACGTTTTGTCTGGATTTTAATAAATGTGTAAAAGAATGCAGTCACCGAAACTAGGATTTAGAAAAAACATATCCAGGTTGACCTACTGTAAGTTGGTTCTACGAACTCGCGAACTTTATTGTCATAGAAACGATTACCACAAACATCTGTGAATTGATCTCTTGCGTCTGAATTTTCTATTCCAAGTTTTGTATAGAAAAAGACAAAAAAATGCACAGTAACCAATAATAATTGACAAACCGGTATTGAAGACACCCACTAAGATTCAAATAAACTTTTTCATATTCAGGTTTAAAACTGACAGGTCGCCGTTTTTACTCAGGTTTTCTAAAACTGTTGTCAAATAACAAAAACTATATAAACTGGGCTAAAACCTTCTTCGGATTCATGATCCATAAAAGAAATTATCAACAATACTATGATTCGCGCGAAGTTTAATGGCCAAGCCAGCCATGTCGTTTGGGACAGGGTCCTCTTTTGGCACTTCATCCGAACCAATCTCCATCATTTAGTTTCACATGCGCATGTCATATGGGAACAAACTTTCACCATATCCCCGTCATGTGCAGTAACCAGTAAACGCATGTAAGAAAACAAACGGATTTGGAAGAAACGAAACTCCGTTCCTGCAAAGGACAAGATTCTGAGAAAACAGTAGAATCACTGCGCATGCGCAAGACCAACTGCGTGACATGATATCGGTTCAGTGGTTAGGGCAGAAGTTCTCAAGCGTTCACACAAATTACTTGAATACCGAACCTTGAGTCACAGGCGTGCAATGCGTTGTACAGTATGCCTCCGCTGTGAAGCGGTTCGGTTCATCGTGCGGTGCAAAAACGAAACTTTTCGTACGAATCTGAGACCCAAACGTTTCGTGAATTGCCCACAATTAAGCATAAAAACACTAAAATATGTAAAACTTTGCTTTCTTACCAATCGCTTGTGGGGCACCCAGCGGTGGGTTGGGCGAGGAACATAAGTTGATGGAGGCGTCCGAACCAGGATAGAGGAAAAGTTGCCGCAGAAAACCCTGTGAGATAGATGTATCAGTTGTCAAATCGCGCACCTTCTGTCAAACTAATTTACAGTCCGGAGCGCTGCAACCACGCAGAGTCCTGGAGTAAAAACAGCAGGGTTTGTTGTTGAACCGTTTTAAAGCGCTGTTGTGCGGCCTGCAAAGTGGTCAGGAATCCAACATCTTCCAAGATCTCTCTAAAAGGAACTCTTTATTGTGGTTTCTACAGACATCCACGAGAGTCTCCTGCCTAAGTGTTGAACGCTGTTTGTGCAGCCACTACTTTCTGGACATCAGCTCAAGCAACTTCATTACTATTTGGTGAAACTCTTACCTGGTGGCAGTACAGAGGGATTTTCAATACCAATGCCAATTTCACCAGAAAGCAACGATGGACATATCAAATCAGTTTTAAGCCTATGTACAGAACGAGCAGCTTCTAACTGATAGGCTTACAAGCAGAGTGTGGTTGTTTGTTTCGTAAAATCACATTTGGTGTGGGTGTTTGCAGTCAAAAAAAGTAGTCAAGCAGTAAAACTGCAATCCTTACCAAGAAAGCCGTGGTGAGTTTCAATTTACACAATGTATTCCACAGGTGGTCTGACAATGTTACATGTATCTGGAGTAAATGGGCGAGTTTCTATTTATTCAACTGCTTTTTAATCACGTACATCCGATTTAGTCTTAAATATATTGTAAAATCAAACCATTTTTCTTCCAAGAAACCTTGACGAAAAATCATCTAGGAACAGAAATATGGCGAAACATCTTTCAGTGCTGTACAAAATTGCTGAACAGTGAGAACATACTATAAAATATCTTATAAAATGAGATAAAACTGAAATAGAAATAAAAAAGACATTTTAAAGAACATACTCGCAATTTGCCTCAACGAAGAACAGAAAAAACGGGCCATACGAGTTTAAACAACTTTCGCTTAGTGTCTGATACAGCCTTGATTATAGTGCAACTCCATCTTGACCGACTGGGAGGGTATGAGCTAAAGTTCTAATGCAAGTGTTTGTCAATCACTCAATTTTTCTCAGTGTCATAGTGAAAAGGGACGATCTTGCTTGAAGCAAGATTACAATAGCGTGACCGATGCAGTTTTCCATGAAAGCCAAATGAAACTTCGTGTGAAATAGGAAGGAATGTAATAGTTCCCAAAGCAGATTTTGAAGTGGTGGCGCCGCTGTGGGGAGGCGAGTTATGCTTAAGCCGTTTTGCCGTGTTTAAATCACTAGAATGTAACGGCTTTATGCGACAAACAAGTCCAACAGGTAACGTTGATCTAGATAAATCACACTGAGTTGCACTTGTTAAATGAAGATTTGACAAATAATGCGCCAAGTCAGACAAGTCCATGATTGATGGATTGTAGCTGCTGTTCTGATCCGAGCGGAAGAAGTCTCACAAGGACCGTTACCTCCCTGCCACTCTGCTACTTTGTGATCTACGTTAACGTCTTTTCACCAATCGAGCTTTAATTGCTGGGAGACAGAAGTGCTAACGACGGTTAGAGCACCAACTGACAGATATAATAAGATGCTCATCCTTGCAGACTGGTCGCCGATTGCAGGCAAATAAAACAAAGATGATACGACTTCGTAAACTTCCTGTGGTTACGCAAGTAGATATTTTCCAGGGTATGCGGAAGCAGAAAGAGACAAAGCGGAACGATTTGCAGGAAATTGCACCTTTCGTGCTCTAGATGCGTCAAGCGTAATTGTAAGTGGATAAATTCAAATATGCTTTCAGCTTAACTGATGTATTCGATGAGCGATCCATTCCGGTGTACGATGGAAAAACTTCGGTGTGTCAGTCGCGCCACACAAGTGCGAAATTGGCGATTTAACATGGCACATTGGTGATATGCGGATTTTTGAGATTCTACGTGCGTAATAGCAGCATAAGTGTGGTTACAGCTTAAAGACAATTTGAAAGCCTGTAAAAACAAAAGCACATTTTCCTGTAGACGCTAACTCGTGTTTTCTAACAAGCATGTCACCGGCATTCAATCACACTCACAACTCATGCATGAAAGAAAAGAACTATACGCACTTGAAACTGCTTGGTTTTCTTTCTTCTGCTGGCGACGTAGATTCGCGCTCCTTTGACATTCAGCTTCTTCGGAAACGTAGAGTTAAGCCATCTTCAAAAAAATAAGGGATTGGTTATAAAATTGTTGCTAATACGGTATAAGATCAAGCATCATAGGTGGATCCAGATGAAGCTAGGGTCTCAAGCCCCCTAAAGTTTCAGTTAGTTTTTTGATCGATAATTCCCGGCGCATAAATGTCTCTAAGTATATCTTTTTGTGCACAAGGTAAAGGCACAAGAATATTAATAGAAAGCTTATTTTACTGAGTTTGGGCAGTGTGACTGTGTTTATTTCATTGGAAACAAAACTTGTTACATGCAATATTCAAGAAAAAAGTACCGTCCCTATGGTCCCATCATCACATAATTAATTTGTAGGTTAAGTATTTGAACATGTGTTTCATTTCGATACGATTGGGCTGTTTAGTAACGGACAAAAGTGGAATAAACAGCAAGATCGTGCCTTAAGATAGCGTGAACTATATTATTTTTACTTAGCCTACAAGGTGTCGTGAGTGTGGTCACTCATTTTATTAGTCAAAAGAAGACAGCAAAAAAACACCACTGCTACTAACTTGCAGTGCATGTAACTACAGGTTAGGCTGGACTTAGAGCGCTCAGTGACAGCGTGAAAACCATATCAACAAAGCTAACCATTAGAAGTAACTTGCATATCAGGTAGGCTGAAATGAATAACACTGGATCAGCTGCAGACTAAAAATGGATATGCCCTGTTGCGTTGTTTTGAGGTTGCAAGAACTTTTAACGCCTTTCCTTTCAAGTTTCATTGTGATCAGTTAGAAGCCCATTGATTGTTTGCAAACAATTAACAAAAGTGAAATTGATTTTCGCAAAATAGAAAGACAATAAAACGCATGAATGCATTTTGTTGTTTCTTATTTCATTTCCTGGTCGTCCTTATCTTTGGGACCAGATCGATGGAGTCCTGGTTATAGGCGATGGCGAATAAACATTTTCGATATTTCACAGAATATATTTTTGTTGTGCATCGTATCCGTTCTACAACTACACGTCTTTTTCCACTCAGTGTACCAGTCAATCCACTGAAATCCGTTCCTAGGATAATGTTTTTGTTCAGTATTTTACGCTTTGTTTTAAATACCAGAGAGTTAGATACCAACAATCAAAACATAATAGCGGTCTTTATACGGGGAATTCACACTTCAATCGTTGCATTTGTTTCATTTTAGAAGTCATAAACGATATTAATGACTGCAGTTGACATCACTATAACTACAAGAAAATAACTTTTTCTGAATGAACTGGCTGTAGCTCAGCTCTAGCTTGTGCCTGGATCAATAAAATTTGTCTATGATATGAGATTAACCGACAAGTGGCACCAGACACAGTAAATCTCAAGCAAATGTCAATTTCGGGATTTGTGGAAGCAATAATTGTTTAGGTTTTGCTCATTACAGTTGTTAGACATGCGTCGGAATGCACCAAATTGATTGTTTGGTACAAATTTCCTGTGGGACAGAATGTAACTTCTGCGAGAATTATCTTGCTTGTAGTTTCAACACAACCAGTGTTTTGGCTCTTGCTTTTTTCAACAATTATAGTTTTAAACTGTTTACTTATATTTTATTTTGTCTCAAAATGATTTTACGTGAAACATTAAACGCCAGTGGAAAGTGCAACGTTTTGCGAAGCCTTATTATGTGCCAACTGCGTGACACATGTGATGTCCAAACGAGATCATTAGGGCCTAGTGCAGGGGTCGGCAACTTTTTTACAAAAGAGCCATTCTGCTTCATCCTCCAGCACATATGACCGGCGAGAATCCACAACATGTTGATGCCGTTTTATTTTTCATGTGACCTCATAGGAGCACAGGCTATACTATAACCATATTCATCAAATGCAACTTCAAATTGCAAGTTTTGTGAAATCCAGAGAACCATAGGAGCTAAAGAGCCGCATTTGGCTCCTGGCCTAGTGAGTACAGAGTATGATACAAATCTGCGTAGCCCTCTAGTTATAAGACAAAATAAGCGGAAAGACCAACATATTTTGCACGGTTGCACGTTCCGCCTCTCTTTACCTGCTACCATGACAAGACCGGGTATGTTTTGCAAACCGCGTTGTTTACAACTGCAAATGCATCATCTGGCCACAGTTTGCACTTGTCAAAATGCTATCGGTTTCACTGCCAAGAGGTCTCCGCTTTTTTTCAGCATCTTTTGGCTGCCACATGACGGAAACCTCCGTAAAAAAAACTTGAATCTACGAGCATTGGCATTGTACAAAAAAACGTAAAATGTTCTGAAATCGAGTCTCGAGACTCGATTACAGCAATGACCAGTGATCTTCATCTCTACTAAGTGACAGAGTTTTCGTACGTGGTTTTTGGTACAAGAATCCTATTAAAATTTTCCACGACTGTAGATTCTTGTTAAACATTTTCAGAGAAATTTCATGAACGATTGCTTGAAAAATGTTGAAATTTACTCTTTATTGCAGTTTTTTCGGTTGGGTTGTGAATTGTCATCGGGAAAAGGTGAAACACCATGTTGGTGATCAACCCCACGTATTACACACTGAAGCCCCAAGCAGCCCCTTATCTACACTTTATTACACTTAATTTTGTTAATTTTTAATAAATAAACAAATATGGCGGAAAAACGCTCCAAACCACTTGGCATCCTGCGCAGTCTGGAGAGAAATCAGGTTGGCAGCGAGAGTGATGTAACTATACATTTCTGCGCACCCGAAACACAATACAGGCTGCCCCAAAACTTTCTCCAGCCCCAATGTCTAAAGCAATCGAGTTAAGTCAAAAGCAAATATGCCGTAAGAGTACCGCGCTGATGGAAACTTAAGCTGCAAGCCGATACTCTTTACAGACCGCAGTGGATGACTGGCAGAGTGTAACAACAGCCCTCGCTTTGGAACATTGTTTCACCAGTTGAAAAAAGTAGGCTGCTGCTTCTGCATTTGGAAGGCGCATGTCAACACGAACTGTAAACAATGAGATTGTGACATTTTGCGGCAGTTAATGCGATCCCGTGGCGGATAACCGAAGAGTAAACACATTTAGGTCTTTTCAGTGTTGTTTTCGTTCTTTGTGCGTAAAATATGAAGGGCGTCACAGCAGCAGCAGTTAAAACTAACCGAAACTTAACGTCGACTGCTGGAAAGCCAGTTTCACGGTTTTCGCTGTGGTCAGTGTATTCAACAAAACATCTTTAACTTGGTCAAGAAAGCATTATTTGCTCGTTTGTTTACTAATTTAAAACACGACAACAAGGATTACTTGCCGAATTTCACAGTGGACTGACTGAAAGGAAAAAGCAAAATCGTAGCATTGAACACTCTCTCACACAAACAATGGAGGTTGCATAACAGTCAGGCGCCGACTTACTAATGTTTCCTGAAATGGAATAAGGTAACAAGCAAGAGCCATCAAAACGAATTCGAACGTAAACCGTGACCATATGTGGTATTTTACTCGGAAAGAATGGAGACTTGAGGTCGCTAAGGCACCGGACTGTAACTCAAGGTCAGCACATTCCAGCTCGATATGAGTACAGTAAATCTGGACAATTCAAGCGCAACTAATCCCAAAAGCATCTGAACCGCAGTCAGATCTTTTGCCAAGTTCACATTCATTCTCCAACGTCCACTGGTCTCACAGTTCACGAATGTCTGGCTGAAAAATTTTAAGTTCTGAAGGTTAAACAATTTGAGATCTGTCAAAAAGCTACTGACATGTGTCATTCATTTTTAATCGTGTCGCTGCTCCTTCTGTACAATGTTCCCTTCTTTTCACATAAAGGGTCAGACCCTGAGAGGACTGTTACACCCACAAACAGATGCGTCCACTGATAGCCGCTAAAGAGAACGCACAAGCTTCTCGGCTGACTAGTTAGTCAAGGTTGCTGCGACATACGAATACGACATCCGCAGGATATTATCCGTAAATGTTCAATAAAACAGCGGTTGAAGACTGACTTTTCAAATGCATCAACCTTAACATATTCAGCCAAAACATTAAATTTCGATTGAACGAGGCATCTGCCTCGAATTATAACATTTTCAAAAAATTGGAATGTTAAAGCCAAACAAGATTGCCAAGTCAACTATCAGTATGGAAAAATTTCCTTCCAAAGAGTCATGTTTGTTCAGCTTAACAAAAATGTTTAGCACATCGGTATCATTCCATGGTCCACCCAGGTTGCGGAGTTTAAGTATTGCAATGATAGAAACGATTACTTTTAAATTTTGCAGCTCATAAAAGGTGATGTAAACTGGGGAGAGGGCCCACATTGTTACCGACCGCCGACTCACGAATAAAATGTTACACTCGATTCTGCCACACACAAACGGTGTAGCAACGGGATGGAGATTCGAACTATTGGATTAACACTCTGGCCACCAGCAGAAGTTACCATGAAACTTCGCATGTGTTCAGAAACACTACCTGCTTTCCAGCAGTTAAATCTGCAGCATTATGACTTTACATTTGTGAAAAGAGCTGTTTACACTCAAAAACGCAAGTTAAGGGTTATGGATAGAAATTCTTGTTTTTCTTAAAAAATGACAGAAAGACACAAAATATTCCTTGGCCTGAATCATAAAGCTTACATTTCTTTTGCTTGCAAACAGTACAGGAACGTTTGCTGCTTACTTGTTTTTCTGTAAACTCCTTCACCAACAATTCGAACATCTGCTTCTGATATGCACTACAACACTCCCAACAGACCGAGAACGTCGGTGCAAGCAGGTCACAGGAAGTTGATTATATCAAGGATTTTAGAAAAAGGAGAAATATGCCGGTTCCTTGAGTCAGAAAGTTTGAAACAAGGCATTCTCGGGCCCAGGCCCATAGCCAGGTTTTAAAGTTTGGGGGGGCAAAATAAATTTTTATGGGTGAAAGATTTTTTTTATTTGTTTAAAACAAATTTTTCTCGGAAAAACTAAATTTGAGCGACACAAAATAGTTTGGGGGGCACTTACCCCGAATTCCCCCCTTGGCTACAGGCCTGTACGAGCCTAATTCTCGTTTACGTCTCCAGGCCGAATGCCACGTTTTTGCTTGTGCACTGCCTCTTTAAAAATATATTTCTAGAAAAAAAGGGAGATGATTTTTTCAGAGGCTGAAATGTTCACTTGCAACAGCATTTGGAGTGTATGCTTCGTTGCTGCGCAAAGAAATCTTGCAACAGATTTAATGCCTTGCCATTGATCGTACAAGTGAAAGCAAATGGTAAGTGATAAGTTCCTGTCCCCAAGCTCCACCAAGAGCACTGATGCACGTACGCAGAGTTTCAGTATGTTTAGGTGCAGTCGCGTAAGTAAATAACATCGCTAATCAGGTGATTGTACCGCTTCATCTAGCAAAAACATTTCACTCTTTTCAGCCTTAACCTGTTGTTAAGGAATTTTTTGCAGGTGCCGGTGATCCTGGTTCCTGTATATAACAAGACTGTTTAAGGCTGTGTTGACCGCACGCGCCTGCACTTGCAACTTGTCAACTTGATTCCTTTGTCCTATAGGAAGGAATCGACATAAATCAACAAATATTTTACTGAGCGCACTTTCACCGTTTTTCGTTGAACAATACCCGGACGCTCGGTCGAATCTATGCATCTAAAACAAAGGCGATTGTACTATTTATGACATTCGCCGTCACAACCCAAGACATCGAGAAACCGTCGCTGTATCCCAGACCAGATATTTTTTGCTGAAAGACAAGTTTCAATGAAAGTGGTGAACCGCAGTGGTCCCAGACAACAAGAAGAGAAGCGATGAGAGATTTATGAAAAACACAACGCTTTCTCATTGGATTTCCCACATCAAAATCTTACCGGGAATCAATGACACATTATATCTCGACCCTGTGCCAAGAATATATCCGGAAATGTGTGACAGAAACGCGGCAAATTCATCAATTACGTCTCGATGTGGAAATGCGTGGTTATTGGCTGGTGCTGCAGACCTTCCATCACCTGAGGTCTCTCGGTCCTGCTTCCCGCGCTTTCATGATCTGGCTGTTTGCAGTTTATGAGTGTTCAAAACCAGAACGCAGCTGCTGAGGGGTGGACATAGTTTTCGGCGAACACTTCGTTAGCAAACACACCACCTACTTCAAATGACCACTCGTTTCTTACGTCCAGAGCGAGCCGCTAGAGGGAGCTGGACAGTTTTAGAATTTAATCTCGTGGCACCACGCTTTCACATTCCTCGAATTCCGAAAAATTCTTGTTTCCCAGTATTTTAGAGATATGGAGGATTTAAAACTGAAAGACTGCTGACAGTTTTTGCAACAAAAATGTGTCAGAGATAAACTACCATAAATGCGACTCCACTGACTCCACTAAAAAGATTGCCTGAAATGTTTATTAACCGTTTTATTGATGAAAGGTTTTTGTAAAAAGATATTTTCCGAAAGCAAAAATTGAGACCGAAACGTTAACGAAACACGTTTTGCAACCAAAAATCTGATGCAGCCCAAATATTTTTGTGGGGGTCTTACAAATATTAAAATCAAGAACTTATGAAAAAAACAAAACAAAAAAAAGGGAATGGGCGGGTTTCACGACAAGTTTCAATGACCGGTTGTTGACCTGCCAGCGGCACGTAATTATTGCTACGCTTTTGAAGGCTATAATATGCAGTGAATTGCAAAGCTTTTAGTCGCCATCCTCGTAACTGGTAGCCGACAGCACACTCTACAGGAGACGACGCTATTATTCTTTACTCTTCGCCATGCCGCCTTTGATATCACCTCTGCGACCGACCACCAACGGTTTATACCAAAAAAATGGCGAAAACGAGCGCATGGCAGACTACAGGCTTTATTTTATGAGTCGCAAGACCGGAAGTCGAGGTGGTCGTGTTCGGCGAGGCGGCAAAGGTTGTGCTGTTCCCATGGGTTCCATTTGATCGGAGCCAGATGCTGCAGCAGGTACGTAGCGGGGGAGTAGATGCATCCACGGTTCGCGCCACGCGTTCGCCATCGCAGGGTGATGAGTTGGCGCCAAAACGACCGGCCGCTTGCTCGAAAGCACAAATTAATGTCGTTCGCGCATAAGCTCAAATTTGACAAGCGTTGGAATTTTCTTCAAAAATCCGGACAGGGTGTTGCACCTGCAGGTTCCACCTGCAGTGCTCAAATTGGGGAAAAGCAACATAATCCTTCGAACAAAAGACGAATATCACCTCCTCGTCTGCCTTCGCGTGTTTCAAACAAAAAGCTCACGCTTTCAAAAGGGGGATTGTCTTTAGTTAACCGCTTGTCTTTAAGCAAATAAGGACCCTTGAAAAAAATATTTTGTTGAAGGTTCAGAAATTGTATCCTGAGAATGAGCAACACACCTAAATGGAATAGGAATTATCGAGCCAAAAATCAATCAGAAACCAACATTTTATGTAAGCATAGCTAGAAATTTTTACTGTGTGTTTTCATAAAACTCCGTTTTTTTTAGGTCAGATCAATTAATTATTGCTAGAGCAGTGACTCCTAATGTTGTAAAACTCGTCTTCTTGCGTTGACGATTTGTACACCATATATCTTAATTTTCAAAAATATTTGAGCTACTGTAGAGTATAAAAACCTCCAGATTTGGCTGTTAAGCTTTCGAGGAATCAGCCTGCCAATTTGCGATCAGATTCGGCTGTGTCGCCCTTTTGGTGTCTTGATGCTGAAATATTTGAGCTGTTTTGGTTTACTTTGTAGTCACATTCTCCGTTTGGCAGTTTTCAAGCAGCCATTGCTTCTACTGTGTATTGCTAAAAGAGTTATCACAGAGCTTCGTGCCAGCGATACCACTAGATTTTCAGAGAAACAGCAAGAAAAAGTACTACGTAAGTAAATTGAAATCTTTTTAACGAATATATTCATCAAAAATGACGCTTCATGGATTTTTTCCGAACATAGCTTGGCTTGATCCTATGACGCTACTTGATGTCCAGTCAATCTAGGGGGTGTTGAAACTGAATGCACAAAAATTCGAAAATTCGTGGTTATCCAATTGGAATGGAAGGGACGTTAACGTAAAATTAAATTACCTTTGGGGAAATTTTAATTGCGCACGATTGGTGCTGCACCATATGACACAACCATGTTTATTATCACGGAACGTGAAAACATTGTGGTGGAAAAGTGCTGACATCCGCAAAGTCCAGTTCACGTTGCTGTGCATGTTTCAAGTAAGCGGTCCCCACAAAGGTGAAGGGTTTGAATTCACCTCATTTTTAATAGGAAATCGGTTTCACGTAACACTACGCATCTTCAGCCCTGCAATCTTATTCAAGTAGAACCTTTTGCATATTTCTGTTTTACTTTTGAAAAAAATCGTGGACTGCTTTCTGCTAGCGTTTTGCACGAATCGCAGATCTGAAGGAAATCGCCGTCTCGGCGGCTCTGCCGCATCTTAGCGTGAGGCATCTTCTGGCACGTTGCTCAAATTGACCGCAAATTTATGTGTTGGCCAACTATCACCCACACTTTCGTGTGAAAGGCAAACGAATCTGTGCGTGGAGCGCACCTGGCAAGCTGGCACCGGTGACAACTCGACAGGGCCACGGCACTTGATGAATCATTTCGTTGTGTCTGGAAGCAGACCACTGGGCACTGTTATAAGTAGTGAAAAGAAAATCTGCGTTCACTGTTTAATGTCCGCTTTTCACATTACGAATTTATCCAAGGGAAGGCGGGAAACGAGCGAATGCTGTCAAAGTTCGCGAATGATCGAACCATTCGTCACAGGTTCAACATGGGACGATAGCCGCGGCCTCATTTCAGTCGTTCAATTTTAGCAGAATCGCGTCTTTGGCTGTTAACGACGCTGACGACAGCACAGGTGCATTCACAATAAGCAAGCAGATAATTTGTGGGTCGGCGCAAAGGTCAATATTTCTCTCTCTTCCCGAGACGCAAATAGTCGATGTTGAGGTATAATGAAGGTTGATGAGCGACGGAGTAGTCAACAGGTTTAAAAGTCGATTGTCTGAAAAGTAGGCTTGATGTCATTTTCGTTTGTCTGCCAACACTTCAAATGTATGCGGCTACTGAATCAGTGATAAAAGCTGCGAAGCATTGTTTATAACTTGCTTCCGATCTTTTCTGAGTGACCTATTAAAGCCGTATGCGTTTTGAGTAATCAGCAGCAATCCCATTCCGGCTTACGGTGCAGAAATATATAAACATAATGCACCACCCAATACAAAAACCATATCGTTATTTGGTTCAGCGATGCTGCGTTGGATGACTTCTAGAAGGATCTACAGTACCACGCCCATACGACTGTCCACTGGATAGTGCACAGCGTCCAGCTGTACTGTATCTGATCATAAAAATCAACGAAAGTTCGTCACGCAAATGACAGGCAGGTGTTGGAAAGGCGTGGAAGCGTGTGGCTCTTCCATCTGAGTGAAAATTGAAAGGTACATGACATCGGGATGTTGCGCACATCCTGATTCCTGCATTGCAGTCGAAAAACTTGACAAACCTTCATGCACTGTACTGAATTCTTTCCAAACCAAGCGTGTCCAGCGCGAGGTGAGTTAAAGCGGGGTTGCTTTGCAACATGCATGGTGAGTGCCACGCATCATCTGTCATCATTACAAGCTAGTGGAAAGAACGATCTGACCGTAGAAAAATGATCCGCTCGATACATAAAGTAAAAATAGGAAGCTGGACGCACATGGAATTTGGCACACGTTTTGATTAAAAGCATCACTCGTTTTGTCTACGACGTGACAAGTTGGTTCAAAATACTGCTGATCAAGAAATGAGGGCATCACAAATGCAGAGCACACGCATTTGCAAGTGCACTGAAGTGAAGATGTCTAGATGGCAGTCTCTAACGGTTTCTGCTGCAATTACATGCGCGGTAAAAACATTGCCGTTTTCGGATATCCTGAAATTGTTCGTTCAGCTGTGAACCGGTGCAATCACACATTTGTGCACTGTTCCATCAAACCCAGAATATTCTGTTAAAATTTCAGCCCGCCTGTAAAAAGTAGTGACAAGTATTGCGTGGGAGAGTGACACATTACTGGGTAACCTCAAAGTACTAGATCAGAAGCTAGTCTTCTTGTCGAAAAGTTGGCTTGTTCTGTAGTTGACAGTTCAATGCCAAGGAAGCAAGCAAAAAAATACCATGCAATTCGGTTTTATGCAAGTTTGTACCATCAAATGAGATGATTACCAGTCTAAGCCTGACACAGAGAATGAACTATGCGGAAAAGCATTTTAAAGCGTTAATTTAAGAGATGAAACGAGTTTTACAGGCAACTCTCTTTGATGTGACTGTGAGTCAGACATATCTCAGCAGTACGGGTCGCGCACCACACAGCAAGGCACGATTATCACTGCACACAATCCCGCTAAGGCAAACAACCTACCAACCGTACTTTCAGTTGCAAGACTATTCAGCGTTTTTGCTAATCAACAGTGGCAATCAGTTAAGAATTGAAAAAATTTAAAAGGAAGTATTTTTCTGATCAAAAATTGTAACTCTCAATTCACGTTATCCCTTGAAAGAAGTAGAGACTTCACAAAAACGTGGAACTGCTCAGTAGTGGGGAAAGTGGTTGCGGCCGCTCTCCGGTCTAACAGTACACTCGGAGAGCAAAGTCATGTCAGATGACCACTGTTTTGGGGGATCAAAGGTCTACTCTGGGACGGAAATTTGTTTTCTAAACCTCGTAAACAACAACAAAGACGTTCTGCTTGACAGCCACAACAGCTTGTGAGGGAAATGATGCGTGAATTTTTCATGTCTACGTTACTGTTGCAGAGAGAATTTAAGTGGACTGTCCGAGGTGAACTCGGTTTGCCTGCTTAACTACAGAAAAGCAAACGAGAAACGGAAGGGCGTGTACGGCAGTGGCGACCACTTGGCGGAAACGATCAAGTCCGATGCCTTTGCGTGTATCAGCAAAACGGAGATCACATCATTACCCGTGGCCTATTTTCAGATGACCGACGGCCGTACCTATGCCAAACCACAAGGTACCAACATTTCCGACACCCGTTGGGTCAGATTTTAAACGACAACTTCGGGATTGGATCAGTTACGCCAACTCTTTACGAGATCAACTTGTCTATATTGTTAGGGCGTAATTGAATAAGTACATTTTGAACATTGAAAAACTATGTAGTATTAGTCATCTTGAAGTTTTGTGGAATATAGCGTTACATTTACCTGTGATTGAGTTTTATAATGCCCCACCTTTCCTGTTGTCGAGGAAAATTCATTTGCAAAATTTACTGTAACACTCTTTCTCAACGCTTGCCTGGTGTTAAAATCGTAGCTAAAGCATGAGTCCTAATGAATGCGTATACTGGTGGCTTACATGCTACCAAGTTCAACAGAAAGAAATGCCGCGTCAAAATTCTGGTTTAACCCTTGAATAGGTCATAAGCTGTTTTGGCGTTTTTTGAACACATGGGAGTATAAATCAAGATCACATAAAAATATATTGACACTGTATGTATAGATCTGCTGCTATTTTCTTTGTCCAAAGCAACCCATGTGAAAAGAATAAAAAATCATTTTAGTTTGTAATGTGTCAATCGTCAAAAATTCAACTGTTGCTTTTAGTTCGCTGAATTAGTTCACAGTGCGCTTGTGTTGCGAGAAAAATGTTTATCAGCAAATATTGATTAATTTTAAATAAATGAGTATTTTGTTACAAAGCAAGCTTCACACATAGTAACCGATACCAATACGTGCGTTCGACGCACAGAGAAATATAAAGTCAGATAACAAAAAGTCAAACTCTTTCCTGCACTAACTGAAGGGATCAGGGACTAACCACACTAATCGTGAATGAAGCAAACCTGAGATCTGATGTAACACCACGGCCATGATTTCGTGCACAGCCCTATTCATTACGGATCCAGTAAACTTATGTTGTAATAAACGCACGGGCATATGAACATTCGTAGGCTAAGCCAATGTATACCGCGATGTAAAAATTGCTGTTCGGTACACTGCGCAAACTTTCATTTTATTATCCTTTTATTTTCCCAGTTACTGTCCCTGTTTAGTTTTATTGTTTATTTAAAAATTCAGTCTGAACTCCGCCTGAAACCATTTGCGTGTTTCACGTCACACTTTCTGTCAAATCCATGTGGAAGGAGCACATTCTGACAAAGTCACGCCGCAAGAAACACAAGCAGCTGAAGCAAACCTGCTGCGTGAAGTATCTTTGAAAAGGTCAGCTTGAACGTCAACGGTGCGCCCAACGTCTCGAGCACAGGGATCACAAGAGCCCTGACGCATTTCCCGCGCGGAACGAAAATCCCTGCTCGCTTCTCCACATAAGGGCGCTCGTTACAGATCCCGTGAAAATGGCATCATTTGCACAATTACGGGGCAGCCAAGTTACTGCTTATCGCGTCGTATTACTGTATAGCCCGTTTAAAAATAATAGCCGACCGCCTTCCACAATAGACTGCTGCGTCATTTCTTGACATCAATCGACATACGCCGCAACCAGGAGAGGCGTAAATACCTCAGCGCCCGATCGCCATTGAGAGCGGCAGTCAATATTTAATGAGCAGCGTTATAATTGCCGCACAACAAGAAGGTCCAGGGCCAGGGTTCCTGGCTAGTGCCGAGATGCGTTGCCTGGATTCAGTTTGCCTGCGGGGCTTTTGATCTTTCAACACTGGCGAGCCGTCTGCCAAGGCAAAGAGCGATGTTGCAGCGATTTTTTATCCAGAAAACCTCGGTATGTTCAACAGCAACGAGTTTACAACTGTCCAATTCACCTCCCGAGATTTTAATTAAAAACACGACGGTCATCGATCCAGCCTTCTGAGGACGCACTTATTTTTATGACAGGGCTTTACACACTGCAGGACTCAGCGGTTTCTGCGCAGCACATTAAAATTAAACAAGAATTACTTGCTGTACTACCTTGGTTGGGATTTTAATAAGCGATGGAGCTCCATCTTTGGGAGACGGAGCCGCAAAAGGATTTGAGCCAAGTCAGGTTTAGTTCGAAATAACATCATGGACATCAGCGATAGTTGGTTTGGCGGAAGTATTCCATGCTGTTCTCACACGAAATGAGATCTTGTTACGGAATTGCAACGTCGCGATGTTCAAACACAGCGCTCAACGTTCCGGTTTTTTGAAGTTGAAATTTGATCCGAAATCGCTTTTATCATCAAACCGAAAAAATTGACGAACTCAACGGAACAGCATTTCTACTTGAACTTGTGATCTACAGTAATTTATTCCATTTCAGTCTTCAGTTTGTTTCCTTTCTCTGCTCTTGCTTTAGCCTTTCAACGTTTCACGCTAAGGCATTGCTTGCAGATTTAAAGGACTGAGGATGCGTAGTGGTACGTGAAATCGATTTCCGAAGAAATTTGCTCGATTCGCTTGTGTCACCTTTGTGGTGACTATAGTTACTCAAGTAGAGGGACAAGAGATGGAAACGGTAAGCTAACAGGGTTGTACTTGCGCCTGTCAGGTGCGTTCGTCCCATACTCGCTGCACCTCGCGTAGTTAACATAGGAACGGTTGGTTGATACCGCCATGTACACTTGAACGCCGAGCACCGGTAAATCAATTAATTTTGCAAACGTAAGTTTGCTTCACGCAGGAAGAATATTGGGAAACGAAGATCACATTCCCAGCCGCGACAACTAGGGACAATCAGCGGTCTGCTTTGAGTCACTTTGATGAATCAGATAAAAAAAACAACGAAAAATGAAATTAGGCTTCATCTGCCGTTGGACAAATGCGCTTAAATTAGGGTGTTCTAAGAAAACAAACAGAACAACTCGCTGCTTTCGTAGCAAATGCTGCGGGCCAAACATGGCACTTAATCGATGGCTCATATTAGGCGCAAATATCTTTGCGTTTGATGCTGCAAAAGCTTTGAACTGCAGAGAAAAAGAGTTGGTTTGGCCTCGCATACCGAAGCTTTTCAAACAAGATTTTGTTACGATTTATGCTCAGCATTGTTCCTACTAGGGCTAGGCCACATTTTAAAGTTTAGTCGCCACATGAAACAGATCAGTTATTGCACATGAATGGAGCAATTTAAACAACTTATTCCCAATGGAGACATAAAAAGCAAGTGTTCCTATTTAAGAATTCAGGCTTTTTTTCGTCTGGCAAGAAAGCTGAGGTGTTGTTGGAAAACCAAACGTGACTGTGACGCCACAGTCACAAGTCCTTCACCATTTCTGCTTGATTTCCACGAGCGATTGCTTTATGCATGGAGACCTGAGTGGCCGTTTCCCGTAGAGTCTCACCCAGGAAGGATAAAACGTGGCAAGAAAATTGCACTTCGCCGGGATGTTACAGTTGCCTGGTAAACGAGTGAGGCGCTCGTGCGCTACGTTTGTGCCTCGCACCTTACTCAACTTCCGAATTTGTTATGACTACGTTGGACTAAGATGTCCTTGGGTGTAACATGCTTGTGTAAGAATGAAACCTGTTTCGACGACTCGTGCATCATGGTCTATCCGGTTGAATAGAAAAGTTTGGATTTTTTTCTGTTTTCAGTAGTTACATTATAGAAGTATTCTCACCGAAGCCAAGCAGTTTCCGTAGGCTCACGATGGCAGTTCGTTTCACCTTGGGAAGATTTCCCTTTTTTCAAATTATTTCCGCAAATCGGCAACCCAGCGGAGACATGGTTCAGCCACAACTGCGTGCGCGACAATATAAACACGCATGAAGCAAGAATTGAGCTGAATGCGTGGAAACCGAATCGTTTCGGTTTACAACCTGCAATTTATTCTTGGCCGCTACGTGTCGCAAGAACATGGATCTTCTTAACGGCGATCGTGCGTGTCCACATGCCGTGCAAGAAATTAAAACGCGAACCAATTGCTTTTCGTTCCTGCACCTGTAGCAGGCCAGGGTCACACAGTTTAACCACGACGCGAACCTTGCGCGAAAGGGCCATTTTCGCCAGCCTTGTTCAGAAGCGCCTATTTCAAGGTTGCCGGAATGCGCGATAACCCTTCGAGAGACGCCGGCACGCGCACGACGAAACAATATACTTGCACAAAACACCTGGGTAACAATACCTTGTCATACTGTAAAACTCTCTGTAGGGGCAATCTAACGCGGTTAAAACAGGCAATGTCATTTGCTTCAAAAAACAGTGGCGAATCCCAGTGACATCCACCAAGCACACTTCAAACACTGCCCGACTTTCACGAAGGCATGAACGAAGCCCGCTTTCGATTTTCGCTTCCACCTGTTTGTTTTGTTTACGCCGAAACCGGCTTCTTCTTTCGCGCCACGCTATCCCGGATTTTTTTTGTCGGCGGTAACTTTTCCATGACGCCCGTACTTCTTTGCTCGCTACGTGGACCGGCTCGAGGTCCCGTGGGGTCTCTCCGCTACGTTTGCTGCGAGGAACTCTGTTCCGGGTACGAGCCCTAGGTACGAGTTCTTTTTACGTCAAAATTACTTGACAGTAATCTCTGGCCAATTACGTAGCTGGCATCCGAGAAGGAAAGATGAAATGCACACTGCTGAAGTCCGCAAGAAGCGGCATAGCATTTGAATAAGCAAATGCTTTGCTGGCTTGCAGACATACAGAACTTCTGCGTAGTGATCTGCTGGCAAATTAAAGCAGTTGCATTAATGCCTAAGCGGTTTTGCAAACCTTTTCGTGCCACAGCAAACATAAAATGTCGTTTGAAAAAGTTGGTAAATATACATTGACGGATACAACGTAGAGCTAAAATGGTGAATCCTTCACATTGAAATTAGTAAAAAGATTGCCATGATGCAGCTGCACCCCAAAAACGTTTAAAAACGTTTGAAAGTAACTCAACACTGCGTATCCATTTGTATCCGTTTCCACTTTTTGCTAAAAACAGCTCAACTCTTACCTCATTCAAAGCTTCCACTCTCATAGTTGAATAGTTGGTCTGCGAAAGAACTCCGAAATTTCCAAAACATTTAGTTGGACTTAAAAGGTAGTTATGTTTTGCAGCCTATAGTTGAAATGAAGAAAGGGTTCTTACGTAACGAAAAATGCACCTTCTAACAAATTTGCATTTTTCTGTATTGTTAATGAATAAATCTAAACTCGCGCTACAATGATTTATATTCGAAAATGTTCAAGAAAGAAATGTTCAAGAAATGTAGTGGTAATCACCGCTTGAGAAACATTTGGAAAATTGCAATCGATTTATTTGGATGCAATGTTACAGCTGCTCGGGTCAATTTCGTTTGACTAGCATTATGTGGAAACCAGCAATCCGAACCAACAACTTGTGTACTGCTGCGTAATTATTTGAAACTGGTATAATTTGCAATTGTTCCTCTGAAACAAAACCACCTCAACAAAACCAAGACAAGGTTACCTGGGAATAGAAACCAAGGTCAGCATCCAAACTGGTATTTATTAGTTGAGTTTCATTTTTAACAAAAACGGTCTGATAGCTTGTCTCGGCCCGTGAAATCGAGAAAAAGTCCACAAAAGGTTATTTCCTGCATTGCTCGAAAGTACAAGAGATCCAAGTTACGGATGTGAACCCGAAAAATCATAAATGCTCACAAAAGTTTGAGCATTCACTGCACTTCATATCGGAAGTTCGAATGAAACAAACAGATGCAACGCAGTCTTTCTTTCAAAGATCGCCTTACATGTTGTTCACGGTGCTTGCGTGAAGAAAGGGTGTTCACTGCAGCAAGCGACTGGATGAGCGTTGAGGCAAGACTGGAGCTGCAGGACTGCGTTTGGCAGCAATCACCCGGCGCTTTTTGCGACCGAAAATGCATTGCTGAAACTGGTGGGAATTGCATGCGCGGTACGAAGCTCGTTTTCCGGGCACGGCTTGTCCATCAATCCCGTCCACGCTTCCGCGACCGCGAAACAAAGCCACAACCAAAAGCGCGCCTTCGCCCGGCAGCCGAGCTTCGCCCATGCCGAGCGAAGGGCTGCGCGGCCGAGACACGAGCGTGACAACATCAAACGCCGCGCGCCAAGCGATGTTTATACATTCGGCACAAAAGCGCCAGCGACCGACAGTGGAAGTGGGCACAAGCCGGCCGTGCACAGGACGTCGCGAACAAAATTTGCCGAAACTAAACCTTGCTTCAATTTCCAATGGCCGCCTTTGTCTCGTCACACATGGCGAAGCTGAATGTTTGACAAAGTCGCTCTCTGATTTTGTTCATGGGAAATATGCAGTCTTGAAGAAAAAGCACGACAGGAAAGTATTCGGTTTTGTTTTCGTGTTTTTTTTTCTATTTTTGAACAAAAGCTTGCGGAAACAAACCCGTAGATTCTTTCAGAAATGTTGCCAAAGATCCATCGGTTACGCGAAAGTTAGATTTTTAAATTTTTGATTGTTGTCAAACTTTTGGAAAAAACAATATAAAGAACAAAGACATAAGGTCGACCTATCGTTAGTTAACACTGCGCAAAGTACCACTTCCACACCACTTCTAATGCCTGAAGTTCATTAACAAAAGATCTGTTACAATTACCGTGCATACTGAAGACGAAAGAAGATTTACTGCTGGAGAAAGCTGACGCGTACTTGACACATGTGTATTTTAGGATTTAATGCGTTTAAAGCAGGGTGTGCAACAGGCGGCCCGCGGGCCACAACCCGGCCCGTCAAGCCATTTAGTCTGGCCCTTGCAAACACTCCGATTTTTCCCGATCACGCATGAAAATCCTAATCCGACAGTTTTTGTTAAAAAAAATAAATTTTTCCTGTGGCCCACCAGATGTCTGAAGTTGGTTATATGGCCCACCGACAAAAAAGGTTGCACACCCCTGGTTTAAAGTAAGGTGTCTGGACTTGCAGCACGGATCTGAGCACGGATTCCGCGCCGGGAGGATCGAGAACAAAAACATGAAGCAACGTCGCAGATGAGAAGACAAACAGTCGCTCGTCGGGTAAGCAAAAGGAAATAGGCCTGCCAAGGCAACTGCATTTCTTTTTACCGTTTGAAAATGTCCGCAGACATTATTTCCTGCAACTGCGACAAAGGATGCACCCGTTCATCCCCTGGAAGTAAACGCATACTTTTGTTTTCAGATCATAAAGCGTATCGTAACGTTTGTGGGCAGACATGGGATCACTTCTGGTTCGCCACCCCAGGAAGCTTGTAGAACAAAGCGCAGGCGACAGCACTGTCGCGTTTTCTGTCTAGCATTGCATGCACGAACAGTTTGAGTTACTGTAATTGCCTCAATCTCGCCGCAGCCAATTTCGGAGTAAATTCTTTCGCGAAAGCTAAAAACGCGAGTAATTGGCACCTCTGTGGAAAAATAAGCCCCAAGTCGGGAGAGAGCTGGTGGACCGGAGTTCGATTTCTTCTCATGCTCTGGAGAAAAACTGAAATGATAAAAGGGCATGGGCGAGTCATCTGAGGAGAAAGCGTTTGAGTGCATCCTGTGCCACGATATGGTTCTGCATGATCACACCATAGCTCGTAATGCACTCCGAGCTGAAGAAACTAAGACGACATTTACCTGAGGCAGCACAACAGAAAAAAGGCTTCATACTCCCAATGCTGACCGTTCCGTCATCATCGCAAATAGCGTAACCAAGCGGAGTCAGTTGCGAAAAACGCACTGGGACCAACGGTGAAAACGAATCCGTTGTGAGAAGTCAAAAGACGAACACATACGGAATCCATAGCGACAAGCCATCAACTCGAAACGTCAGTATTCACTGCATGCTGATGATCGAAAACGTCAATAACTACCGCACGCGTGTGTCTACGCAACAACGGTTTCTCCATTTTTAACGCCGCTTCTTCAAACACGCACCAAGTTCCGATGGAGTTTGCGCAATAAATGAAGACACAAGTCAACCGACTTTCGCATAATTTTGACTGGGTGCCTTTTGCGGGCAGCTACGCATTTGCAATCGGTAACGAGCATTGGGCAGGCCTCCAGTCACGTGTGTTCCAACCTCATTTGGCTTTTCTCTTTGCTGGTCAGTCGACCCTTACCGAGCTGGCTTATTATCAGAAAATTTGCCACGTCAAGCACGGCAGCCTTCCATAAGACGACAACGATAAACGTGCAGACCACCAAAATTCGTTACCTCATGAGCGAAACAGCACCAAGCCAAGTCACGGCAGCCAACACCGGCATCCCGTACATCTGTAAATTATTCGCAACGTACTCATTAACTTTAACTTTATCACGTTTTCATAAAGAAATGCCACTCAAACAACAGCAGACGTTTCACGTTTGCTATTTCCGCCTTGAAACTTCTAGCAGAAAAATATCCAAAGTTGGATCTTCTTGGTTACTGCAGAGCCGCTCTTACCTGGTCACTGGAGTTCGACAGTCCAGAGTAAATTTTGCTGCTCTGTTCGTGACTGTCACAATGACCGTGTGCCATGCACCGTCGGTAAGACGCAGATCTCTTACGTTTGCAGTATGCCGTACACCGTTCGACAAGAAGTCGAAGTACAGCCGTTGATTTCGAAGATGGAGGGAAAGCAAAACAGTTGATCGATCCTGTAAGCAAAGCAATATGTCTGCATCCAAAAACTTGAAAAACGAAAGACACAAAAAAATTTTGCCTTCGCTAAACAGTGTACGAGAGGACAAGACAACTCTATGGCGACCGATATTCCTACATGTGCGCAATGCCTGCACGGCCGTGAGCGGACAGGCTACTACTGTCCAAGATTTACGCAAAGTGAAAATGGAAGCAGAGAAATATTTAGTAACGCGCGAATGCATCTCGCAACGTGCCGTCGGCCGCAAGTGCGAGTGCCTGAGAGTTGATTCAGAAGCGGGAGAGCGATAATGCAGCTTTAGGCAGATTTTTCACCAACTACACTTTGCTTGTTTTGAGCATTAAGTATGACTCTCCACTTCGGAACTTTTCCTTGAAAGATTCAACATCGATTTGGCAGCTTGCGTGATCACTTCGCTGCTAGGTAATTGAGCGGGATGTGATAATGCGATAGAATGATACAAGCGCTGCAGGAAGATTCTGCAATGGGTCATATGCGGTGACGATGCAAAAGCAAAAACGCTGGAAAAAAGTGATGATGCCCCAAAGCCTTATTGTACCCAATTTCTAGTGTCGCCATGTTATGATACGACCAAAGTGTCCTGTCCACACTCTGTTAAAGAGCAACACCTGAGTGAGTTAAATGTAAGCGATATTTTGTCCAGGTCTTCGTCACTGCAAAGGGAAAAGCGAAGAGCTGGTAAAGATTTTTCGCGCCCCATCACAAACCTGAGCCAGAAGCGTCAAAAGGAACTCATTGGTCGTCGGAGATGTGTCCCGCGCGAATGAAACGACGATCGAAAATTCCCCAGGGAAGTGGTTGCAGCGAGTGAAAACCGCGTCGCTGTTGACTCCAGCAAGCCGGGCAGGCGTTTCAAACCTGGAAGAGCAAATTGCTCGTTTGAATCGTCAGCTTGTCGACACGCATTGCTGTAACTATCATCGGCAGTTTTAATACGATAATTAGATACATTAGAATTTTCCCGCCGCGAACATCCGCTGAAAACACAGCTTTCAGGTAATTTCAATGGGTATGACGCAATGGTACGTGCTTGACCCTCTCGTCCTTTTCACATTTCCCAACACGTAAAATTGCGCAGAGGTTAGGTCATACATCTGAAACTTGTTCCCTGTGACTGGAACGTCACGATCATTTCAAAATATCAGGTCGAAGGAATAGTGATCACCACACTTAGTCAGGGCCGTCACCAGCGGGGGGCCAGTGGTGGCCGGCCCCCCCAAAATCGGTTCCCCCCATTTCACGTTTGGCCCCCCGGTTGCTACATACATCCAATACTGTATTTTAAAAATGTGTCCCCCCCTTCTGGTTTTGGTCC
>Ga0210059_1000227_pt1 | contig 61737 bp, 39 predicted proteins | sample Ectturendosymbi2_FD_188042 | JGI IMG/M metagenome (GOLD analysis project Ga0210059, IMG submission 188042) | Ecteinascidia turbinata endosymbiont from Florida, USA - Sample 2 (SPAdes) (version 2) | ecosystem: Host-associated > Tunicates > Ascidians > Unclassified | place: Key West, Florida... | reverse complement strand
CGCTTAACGTTACAATAACGATAAATATTTTTCTTGCACATTTCCGTTTTTTGAAAAAGCTACAAATCTTTTTAATGCTACTGGGCATCATGCATGTAGAGTAGCCACACCCCTACCAAAATCTCCATTGATATCCTCTTACCAACACCAAAAACATTTGGCATAAAATCAGCGTAGCCTATTTAACAAAATGATTTCAACCTATATTTACTGCTGGTGGGTGGAGGATGTGTCCTTTCAATTTCCCCATGTTGCACCCTGCATACATACCCACACAGAGTTGTAAAAGGGCCTCATTTTGAAGCCTGAACCCGGTCGGAGCCCGAAATCACAAGCTCGAAGCCGGCTCGAGCCCGACATTTATTTTTGAAGCCCGATTTACACCCAAAAGCCAAATTTACCGAGGGCGTTAAGATGTGCGCAACTGCGGAGTAACAAAAAACGTTGTGTTCGGGTATAGCTGCAGGTACACGGTATATCACACCCAAAATAACAACCATCTTGACCAAAACAATAGCATAACGTGGCACAAACGTAGCATGTTAGTAAACGATAATACTGCGTAATGTAATGTTTCTGAAGAAAAAAAGAATTTATCAAGAAACTATCCACGATGGCGCTATAGGGATGACAAGCCCGCTTGAAGGCTTCTTAAAACAAGCCAAGAATCGCGTGAGTGATTGATCTCTTTGAGGCAAAGCCATCGCGTGCTGATTTCCTCACCGCTGTTGCCTTCTCAAAAAGAGTGTGAGACTAATTCGAGCAGAGAAGAAAGGAACGCAGCTGTGTTTGCAAACAGAATTAGCTGAAAAAAATCACCATCACATCACTCACAGAAATTACCGCGGTGAGCACAACAAATCTACGCCACAAAAGAAAAAATCCTTACTCCCAATGCTATAAAAAAGTTTTGCGTGCAGACCCGAAATATCTTGAGAAACTTAGGCCCGAGCCCGGCCCGATCGGAAAAGCCCGGCCTGACTTACAACTCTGCACCACGTCGAAAGTTTCATTCCAAGAGTTCTACTCTACTTGCATAACGACACGAAAATATATTTGAGATTAAATGAAAACGGTGAATTTGCGTTTTGGTGAAAAAAATTGCATAAGATTTGGTGAAAAAAATTGCGCACAACGGTGAATTTGCAAAAAAGTACCAAGTTTCACCTTTAACACGAAAAGATGTCCAACAAAACTAGGTGTGATGCACTTCAGAGGTGAGCGGATATTGATTTTTTAAGTCGTGATCCATATCCGAAAAATTTTTGCATATCCATATCCAATCCTTATCTAAAAATTACAGAAATTTAGTATCCGATATCCGTCCGTATCCGAATGCGTTACTAGCCAAATACGAAACAAAGTGATCAGAGGTCCACCAGTGGACCTTCATTTTTGAAAATGTATTCATCCATCTCCTGTGACATGACACTAATCCATGAAAGGTGTGCAGTAGACTGCAATAAGCTTAGTAGAAACGTAGTAAACCTTAACCTAACCCTTAAACCTAAGCCCTAAACCTAAACCGCAAATCTGAACACAAAAGTTTGGAAACCTTTGAAAAAAGTAAGTAAAAACTGGTACCATGGAAAGTGCAACCACTACTACTACAACGAAATGTGCCCAATCATGGCAAGAGTCAACGCGAAAACCATTTAGTTACACAGTAAGACACGTCTACTACACTACCATGGCAGTGCTTCTAATGTGACAAACTCAGCATTTTATTCTAACCGTGTCACTGCCAGTGCCAGAGGACCTATAGCCACTTCCAAACAATACCACCTTGTCATTCTGTGACCCAACCCATTAAAATAACATCACATGTTATGCATGTTCAGTCGGAAAAACAGAAAAGTAGTGTGTATTTTACCGCCAGAAGTAAAGCTCTGCTGTGGTTATTTTTCCATTTGCACTGTAGTGTGTCTGGCTTTGTCCAATTATAACACTGAGTTCGTGGCACTAGCAGTTAGTACAAGGCGCCTGGTCGAGTGGGAATTCCTGCTGTGCGAGCTGTCGTCGTTTGGGCTCTCAGCATTGTTGTTTCGGCTTGGCTAAGAGAGACACGATTCTTTTTATAGGAAAACTTTTGATGTAAGCTACATTACCTTTTCAATAAATTTTGAAAACAGATACAGGTTTACAATTTGGGTTATGGTTTTAGGAAAATGGGAAAGACGATCCGCTAATCAAAGGATATAGTCCTTGTCATGTGACCAATTCAACCAATCTGGTTCAGGTAATGGCAAAAGAGCTCCAACATTCAATCAATTGGTAAAATAGGGAAAATAAAATTTGTAACACTGAGAGTAGATCATGGCATAAATATAGTAAAACTATGCTGCTTACAAAAACTACAAACGCAAACTGTCTTATAGCAGAGGTTGTCTGTATAAAACTTGAGAGAGAATGTTCAAAATTCTAACCAAAACAAATATAGCTTAAACACTGAAATAGACCAGTGGTGGCCAATAGGTCGATCGCGCCTGATTTTGCATTGAATTGACAAGATACCTGAAAAAACATTTTTCAATCAATATTTCAGAAAGTAGGCTACATAAAAATTATCCATTCCATGAATTGGTTGGTCACGCATATTCCTTGGTGCCTTTTGCGATGGCTGACCATAGGCTATCTCGGCAGATGCCGCGAAGTTATTCTAATATGCTTTTATATTACTGCGTGGCAATCATGATTTAGGTATAACAGACACTTTGCCTTCTGTGTGTGCATCACTTACTAAGGCGATGGAACACTGTGTATTGGCACATGTGATACTCAAATTGGCATATTGTACAGTAGAACTCGTCTAATTCGTCAACTTGCTTAATTCGTCACTTTTTCGTCGGTCCCGGCTGAACACCTATCTTTTGTGTACATTTCTGTTCGTCTGATTCGCCATCGTCTAATTCGTCAATTTACGTAATTCGTCACCTCTTTCTATCCCTGAGAAGATTTTCTAATTCGTCATTTGCAGTTTCTCTTTTGTTGTCTGAGCAGCTAGTACGTATGGGAATTCAAACATATTAAGGATCTTTATCTGAGAATTGTTGCACCTCGCAAATTATTTATCGAATCCGTACACGAGGTTCAATGCGCGACCCGACTCCCCATTGAGAGAACGCGGAAAAGATTTTTAAAGATTTAAAAGGTGCTTGATTGAATGGAGCAGTCCAGATAGAGCAGAGGAATTAATTGTTGTATTCAACCATAACGTCATAAACTTGTATTTAACTGCAAATAAGAGCACTGTGTATGCATACGAGTTACTTTGATAAAGTATGCGAGCTTCTATGATAGAGTTTTCACCTGTTTGCATAATTCGTCACTTCGTCTAATTCGTCACTTTTTTCTAATCCCCTTGAGGTGACGAATTACGCAAATTCTACTGTATTTGTAACTTTATTACCGACCGGTCGATCGCGAGTTATCAAGAAGTTTTCTAGTCGATCCCCGTCGAAGACAAGTTGGCCACTCATGAAATTGACTATTAGCTTACTCAACACACGCATATGCAACTCAGCACAACAAACAAAGCAGCATACCAGCAATATAAGAGCAGCTTACTACTTCCACTTCGCAGGAAAAAAATTTATGATAAAGTAACACGAATTATCATTGATTGTGATGAGCGCAGCACATACTGACAAAATCATTTTGAGTTTTTGTGAATACAAAAACCATAGCAAGGAAAACACTGCCACCATCATTTGTGAGATCTTGAATCACTCTTTGGGAAATTTCGTTATAGAAATCAAAAAAATATCCTCGTGTTTTTCAAAAATAAGTATCCAAATCCAATCCTGATCCGAAAAATCGCAAGTATCCTGCAGGACATCCAATCCTGATCCTGTCCATGCTCGCCTCTGATGTACTTGTAAAGCAAATGTTTCGCACTTGGATGAAAACGTTGCTGCATTGTGGGTTTGGTTAAATTCAAGTAAATCAGATGAACCAATGCATTCAGCACAAGCACAAAGTGTAAGAGTCACGGAAAAAATATCTTTTTTATTCGTTGGTAATCATTGTCGCGACATTTCAAGAAGTGAGGATATATGTATATTTTGTCCTTATTTCCGAGTCAAGTCCCTGCGTTTTGAGCTATAGGTCAATATACAGCTAGGTAAATACTGTAGGCTACTTCTCCAACGTTTTGAGTGAGATCCTGTTCACTAATAGTTGAAGACAGTCTTTTGCAAAACTGCCCATCCCAAAACTAAGTCTCCACAATAGTGCTGCTTTTTTGTCTTCAGCAAAAGCTTCGCAGAGATTTGCCTGAAAATCTTACTTTCCTACATATACACTAGCATCATTAAATTGTATGCTGTCTGTTTCTGAATACGTGACAACCAACGTTAAAACAAAGCTCATTAAATTTCTTCGCGAAACAAATAATGGCTGTACTGTGGTCTCTCACATGTGCGGCTGTAATACTCTTACTGTTATAAGAAAATAACCTTTCTGACAGTATGCCACACAGGGTAAAATGTTGGAAAAAAGCAGTTAACCATCTTTCACGGTCACTAGAAACTTGAAAAATGCTAAAAATTATTTTATTGAATCCAAACTTTATAAACTAATAGAACCAGTGATACCACACCAAACTCTGTTTCAACATGAACTTGGCAATGTGTAACCTACCATCTAGCATGAAAAGGTCTTCACACAAAACATGACAAACATCACTTTTATTTTTGAAACCTCTCCAAATACAAAACCTAAAGAGCAAAAAGTGGGGGGACATGGCATATTATATCACCCCACCTGAAAAAGTGGGGGGACACGTCCCCCGTGTCCCCCACCAAATTGCGCCCATGAATGGTCCAGTGAGCAACAGATACATAGAAAGGCTTAAAATACAATATGAACCTGCCACTTATTCTGGAAGTGAAAACGAGGCAAAATTCTTATAACTTGTGATTAAAATATCTTTAGGCTTACCTTTTTTATTTGTATTTATTAAATAACCCGAGACCTACTACTTATTCTGGAAGTAAAAAGTTAGGAATAATTCATTTTATTTTGTGAATAAAACAACTTGGATCCAGTATGTGCTTGTTCCTTTTATGCAAATCGTGATATTCCTTGTTATCAGAAAATAATTTTTTTCACGGTTCATTAGAAAATATATATATATCCACTGGTACTGCTTGTGATCGACTGATACCTCGATATTAAAAATATTAATTTGGTTTTGTGTATCTTCCCAACTGGGGCTTTCTGTTCAAATCTAGAGTTTTCGAAGAGTCTGTGAGAGATTTTTCAATATTGCACTGGCAACCCTGGTTGCAAAACATAAGTGCAAGGGCACAGAATTTTGCATGGCAGTTTTGGCGAGAAAAAAGTGAAGTACGTTTCAGAAAGAACACTGCCGTTATGCCCAAAAAACAATACGTTTCTCAACGTCTCGCACCGTACTTCGAGCCGAAAATGTTTTAACAGCTGCAAACGATGTTCTTTCTGAAACATTTACTGTATTATTTTAATCTTTTTCACAACAATTGAAAGCGAAGGATTTATCGCCAATCGTCACGCATGATGTAGTCCAGTGACAGAATTTGCATTGCCACTAAAAATGAAATCAGGAGAAACAACTGCAACACTTTTGTTTTTATTGCTTTAAAAGAGAATATTTACAAAATAGAAAAATACGTAAAAGAACAGAATGTGGTGATTTGGAAAAGTTTTGCTACAAGTGCTTTTTTAACTGCCAAACCTTTTTCAAACAGTTGTTCGGCAAAGTTAGTTTTGATAATTTAAATTTCCTTCATAAACAGCTTCAGATGTATTTTTCCGGAGTTGTCAAACGACAAACGTTTGTAAGGGAAATTTTGAAACCGAATTTATGTGGTTTGTGAATAAGAACAAGAAATTAATAGCCAACCGTTTCTGAACGAGCCTTTCATAAATCTGTGTCCATTTGCACAAGGTATTGTGTGAAGCGGCGTTCTCAAAATTGACAATCATCGAGTCTAAAAACCGATCCTTTTTGAAAAATGTTGGGAATGTTATTCGTCCTGCGTTGTTTGTATCAATCTACGAATGAATGATCTGTTTAGAAATCATCAACTGCATCTGTCCCATTAGATGTGCTTGATAACTTTTATAAACTGAATTGCTTTTTTGTTAATTTTTTATGACTTTATTGTTTCCATTGCGTGTTTCTTTTATTACTGTAGTTCCTTTGGTGGATTGTGTGCATTTGTGGAGTATGATTTCTCCTTAGACAAAAATGCCACTTGAGACTTGCAATGCAATATTTGCACACGTATCATTAACGTCTAGGCCAGTGGTTCTTAACCTTTCATGGTTTGTGGCCCCCTTCCAAAGACTCTCAATATTTGTGACCCCCTGCTCATCAATGGGGTTTTACAATATCACGGCAGAGGTATTTAGGAAAGGCCTCTGCGCGTAGACCCAGGAGCACCTCTCCGTGGCGCCCAGCGGGTCCGAGGGTAGCGGTTGAGAAAACCTGGAATAGGCTATCTATCAATGGGGTCGCATATAAAATTATTTTTAATGGGATCACAGAACAAAAACGTTTGTGAAGCCCTGGACTAGATGACCTCAAAGATCTTTAACCAATCCTTTGTGACAATGAAAAAAGTGAATGTTGCTTGTGTAGAACCTTGCTGTTAAATATGCTTTAGCCTCTGCATTATAATCTATGCCAGTGATATTCAACGTGGGCGAAATCGAACCCCAGGGGGCGATTTTATGCGTTAAGGGGGCGATTTTGTGATTTACCTTATTTGAGGGCAATTTCAGTTTCCAAGGGGGCGATTTCTGTAGATTAGAATATACTAATATTCTGAATTGATTGCATAAATAAAAACTACTTTGCCACTTTGGAACCAAATCATTTGATGCATTTGCGACTCCATGTTTCGTAAAAAAGGTTATAAAACACAACACACAGGGCTGATAATGTAACAATCAAACTTGCATTGTCCTGTGTAACGCATTAATGCACTAACTATATCCAAGGTCATGGAGAGTGACATTGGTTGGGAGCCAAGCGCGGCCGTTCAGACGAATTATCAGGTATATTTTTAAAAACCGAATGTTTAAATAAGCTAAATAAGTGGTGAAACTGTTGCAATAAGTATTTTGGTAGTTTGTTGACCTAGTCCAGCTATGTCCAACCCAAATTGCCGACTGAGCCAAAAGCTATGTCACTGTCTTAACAAGGGCCGCACATGGAATGACATATTGAGGGGCGCACATTAAATGACTTACTTTGATCTTAGCAAACTAAATTTAGTTTAAGCTAATGCATTGAAAGCGTTCGAATCCTAACTGTAATGGTAACAGACGGGATAAAGTGGCACTGAAGACCACCTGCATCAAAAATGTCAAATTCAAGATATTATCGAAATAAGGACAGGTTGTCAGAACGTCGGATAATTTTGCTACAACGAAAACCTGATGGGCCGCACCAAACCTTCGACTATGCCGCATGCTGGCTGCGGATTGGACACAGCTGACCCAGTCGTTGCATGAGCAGCGTCAAAAAAGCGACATCAATAACATCTGCAAGTCTCTAGGCATGTCAACACGCGCGGAATTTTGGACATTTTTCGTATACCGTGGTATGCATTGATTCGTTTTATTATATACGTGTTGGTTGCAAGCAACCGACACTGATAGAGCTATCGGAAAATACCCAATCGACCGAACTCCATTTCTTAAAGAAGAAAAACGTCAGTTTCTTTGACGACACTAAAAATGGTCCAACAATCATAATATTGCTACAATTGAATCATCGCATCGACTTTCGCTGTGATCAAGAATATTAGTCAAAAGTTGCAATTAAGTTAAGCCTAATTAGTTTTCGCCGTGAACTGCCACAAATCCCCACAACTGTATGTGTTATTATGAGCAAAGTTGCCTTGAAACAAGACTTCATATAGTTTTCTGTAGAGCACTGCCAATACATTGTTTCGTAAGCATAACAGTCACAGAGCGGTATCATGTGTTTTATAAACTTTGGTTCGTTACTTTAGTAAAACAGTGGAACCAAGCGTCTTCTATTAAAAAATACGTGAAAAATGACTGTTATGAGACGATTTACGTAGCAATTAATGGCTAGCAAAATTATTTACAACCAGCCGCAAGTTGTAAAACGTTCTTATAATGTTTTTCAGTCAGTTCGAGTGTTTTTCTGTGCTTGTAGATATAGTTGCACTGTGTTCTTCTGACTAATGACACAGTATGTCAGTACAGTAGGCTAGGAACGGGATAACTTATACTCAGGGTGTGGTGGGGTGGGAACGGCGTTCCCACACCTTTTTCACGTTTTGCTTTAAAATGAGTTTTAAGCTGTTTCAAAATGGCTATTTTTTGGATGGGTTCCCACACCTCATTTGTTAGCACTACATCCCTGCTTAAACTAGCGAGTACGTCCAACCACCCCCATCTTGGCTAAACTAAACATTCCAAAAAATCGTTTCCGCCACCTGTAGCTTGACGTTTGCTAAAAAGTCTTTCTGTTGTGGAAATAACGCCAAAAGTTGGATTGCGTAGAAAGTGACTGGGTGAAGTGTTTTGCCAGTTAACTAATATAACCGAATGCGATTCCATATCCAGGAACGTTTCATCGACTACCAAAGCGATAATGAAGCATGTGCTATATTTTATTATCACGGATGGTCAGACGCTTCGATCAAGTGCAGTGAGCGTTTTCCGGAAGTTTTGGGGAAAGTTAAGATAATAGTACTACTGAAGTTTCCACGAAATATGTTGCTGAGCAAGTTTCAACCAAGTACTGCACATGCGTAATAAATACCGCAATCATCTTGAGATGAATAAGTCCGGTGGAAACGCCATAAGACTTCAGCTGACCGATTTGCAACCTGCTTAAAAAAACTTGCGGATAACAGCCAAGGTCAAGGTTCGCAGTAGTTGGAACCAGGACTATGGAGCCGATACTCAAATTTCGGACTCAGGCTCCAGCTGCAAGCATCCAAAATTGTTCGCTCCGGCTCCAGAACGACTTGGTCCATTAAAAATAAAAACAATCGCATTATGCACTATTGGCTTGCACCACAAAATATGTCTGTTGAATGGGAACTCAAATTTCAACCATTCAAAATTTTTTGGCTCCGGCTCCGCAGCCCTGGTTGGAACCAACTGTTTTTGGAAATGAATAACCTTGTTTCTGCAAATGCAATTGCCTTCGTTTTGTTTGTTCGTTTTTGTGCTAACTAAACTGCTCCTTTATTTCATTAGCATTGAAATAATTTCAAATTGAAATAATCTTTTTGCCAACACTGAAGTCATAGCTGGGGGGGAGCGAATTTGAAGAAAAGTTCCTGTAGGGGGGCGATTGAAAGAAAAGGTTGAAGACCACTGATCCACGCAATGCTGCATGGCATTTCTTTGACCTTGAATAATATTTCCTTCAGGTACTGAGGTCCTCCACACAAAGGCTGCTCTGGGGCCTCCATATGTGTACATCCGGTCTAACTGCTTGCAGTGGATGAAACAGCGTATAAGCGCGTACGTCCAGAAGGAAATGGTTTAATGGATGAACTCCGCGTAACACCGAGGAAGAAGAAATGATTGCTATCAAAGTAGTAATCACTGGAAGAAGCCTTCGTTTTCGAGGAAGACCATCACAATGAGTTTCACGCGTTTGCGTCTCAAAAGAATGTAGAGATGCTGAACAACTACGCTAATTGCTTTTGTGGCGGTACATTTGATGTTTTCCCTCTTGGGCTATCAGTTGAACACGATACACGCGCTGGTCAATCAAAACCGCACGGTGCCGCTCGTATGCGCTGTGACAGAACAAATTTGAAGCTGTGTTTAATCGGATCTTTCGCTTATTGGATTAACAGCGACCAGGAATAGCTCCAGAAACGGTAGCAGTAGACTTTGAAATGGGGACACGCAACGCACTTTTTTTTCAGCTTCCCTCGGGCGGAAATTATCGGCTGCCGTTTTCACGTTGGCCAAAATGGAGCTTGCGGAAAATTCAGGCCATTACTTTGCAGCGGTGGTTCACTGAAGATGCCGAGCACGTCCTTCGCATAAAATGCTTCCAGGCACTTGCGTTTGTTCCGCCTGACGACATCATACAACGGTTCGAGGACTTCGTGACCGCGTTCAGTGACGAAGACGAGCAGCACCTGCGTGAATGCATTGACTATTTTGAAACAACTTGGATTGTAGCAGTGTGCCGCAGGAGTCATCGTCAACCTCTATTTCTTATCCGGTGTTGGAATGTATTCTACCGGGTCCAAAATCATCTTACACGAACGAATAATAACATTAAGATGGCACAATGCGTTCAGCAAGCGTGTGTCAATATCCCATCCGACGCTTCGCAGATTCGTCAAGAAAATTATGCAAGAGCAAGGTTCCAGCAAAATGCTGATTGAGCAACTGAACGCTGGAATTGTTAACCCGTCTAGGAAGAAGCGCTATTACGCTGTCAACCAATGGCTGAAGTGCATTGCCGAAGTTTATGAATCAACGAATCTTGACATAAGAAGCTACCTTCGAGCATTTTCATACAACTTGTAGCATTAAATAACTGGTAACCGTGTACTGTAAATGGATGAATGTGATTGAAATTTGCATTTAAAACTTCCACTGATAAAAATTGTTCCATTCATAAAATTCATTTCATTGTATGTGTGCATTTGAAAGACCGGTACTGGATTTAATCAAATTTGATAAAAAGTCGGTTCGATAAACTGTCGCGTTGCGGTAATTGTGCAACCACCTCACTTCCGCCAATGGGGACAACGCAGCGTGGCACTGAATTACTACGTGGCAGATAAGCACGCCTCAACAAAGCATGGTACTCAGCTCTAACCAAGAAACCTTGGCGAAATACCAGCTATCTACAGCTTGGTGAAATAAACAATGCTTTATGCGTTTGTGAAAATCTTTCTCAACGGTTCAATATTTGCAGTTCAAAATTTGAGGGGGGCAACGCTATTTCGTCCCGGCCCCATGTTAGCATAAAACGTTTGTGGCTTATTCACAAATTTTGCACTGCGGACTTTACAAACATCTCTTGGCTTGGTTTCGATGAAGCACAAGATACATCACAATTTGTGACTTTATGAAAAATACATTCTGATTTCTTTAAGTGTGGTTTCTAGCACGACAAGCCTGAGGTCAATAAAAAACGACAGAAAGATGAAGCCCATTCTCTAAGCGTAGTTTTCAAGAAGTTAAAATGTGTTGGCATCAGAGCGCCTTCATTGACGAAATGAACGTAGGGCGTTGTAGTAAATGTTTTGACCGAATCTGCAGTGTTGGTCTGTCATTGGTCACTGAATTAGGCGTGGCGGAACAAACGTGCTTTGACATGGCATGGAAGCAGCAAGAACAGTGAGCTGGAAGAAAGCATTTCTGTTAAACGTAAAACTTGTTTAGTAAGTTGCGTGTATCGGCCTTGCACGAGCGTAACATAGTATGTGTTCCTGATACTGAACAATCAACAGGAAGTGGTAAGTTTGCCAGCAATGCGTTTTCTTCTATTTCAAAGACGGATGGATGACTTGACTAATCTGTACGATGAGTAATCATGACGCATTTCATTCATAAAAGCTGTCTATGAAACGTAGCGACGTGCAATTCACTGGTTGTTTGGTGCAAAACCTTCAGTTATGAGTTTCGTTTCAGTAACTTGATTTGAAAGTGCGGATAACAGACTGATGTCTATGCTGGATCTCTAAGGACACTTCGTAGTTTCAATAAAGTTTATTTAACACAAAAGATTTTTATGCCATGTTTGTTCAACATTGTCTTGATAAAAATTGGTTGATCATGGTTATTTCAATTTTAAAGTTAAGCATGCTGGCATGCCTTTCAAGTATTTATTGCAGCCTGGGCATTTTGCTTTTGTTGCAATTCCAATTGAATTGCAAGTATATGTCGAGTCTACACTTTCAGGTCATGGCAATAGTTTCATTTGCAGCTGGTTTTTCACATAATGCAACCAAAGTAACAGGTGAGAGAATTAATTTCCATTTCAAATGGCGCTTTTTTATCCACATCAAGAAAAACTTCATTTGGAATGGTGATCGTGTCTCTGAGGAAATGCAGCAGTATCACTGTTTTAAGATGAGATATTGGCATTTACAGATAAAGCGATCCGAGATGCTTACCATTTCTCACAGAGAAACAAATGTTTTACAGCTTTCCCAAGCGCAGCGAAGCAGCATCTGCACCAGTAGGTTGAGTGGCGCGGTCATTCTAACACGAGCAGTGGCTTTATGCAAATGTAGCATCTCTATCAGGCTCACCAAATGTATTTTACAGATGAACGTGCGAAAGGAACGTGGTCGTTTATGGCTTCATACATAGCGTGAGAAACATTAAACGGTGAGAACTCGTCACAGGATATGATATGCAAATGCAGAGTGTGAGAAACGTGACAGTATACTCGAACAAATCGGATCAGGAAACAAGATGGAACATAATACAAGAATGCAGTGCAGGACTCTCGTTTGAAAATGTTGCTCGGTGCCTAACTTGCATGCGATACTAGTCACGGGACGGGGCCAAGTGAATCTAGATTCTAGATAGAGTATACACATACACTTGGCATTGTGAACTGCTTCGTTTCTCCATAGGTATCAGCAGCCACAAATCTTGCCAAAGATGCAGCTTGACACCGCAAGGTATTTCTGCTGCATCTTGACCCACAACGTGTCAAGTCAATTACTCAATACAGTACAATATGAAATCGCAGTTGCCGGAACAACGGTCTTTAAAACTGCGCATTTTCATGAGTAGTTGTGGTCTTAGAGGATTCAAAACGTGACCAACGCTTCAAGGGAAAGGAACAAAGAATTTCGCAAAACTGACAACACTATGCAAAACTTGGTTTGTTCTTTCAACTGATAGCGCAAGCCATCGCCATTCCATGATTTAAATTTCAGCTGGATGTCGCTATTGATTTCCTAAGGGTGGGTTGACACACGTGAAGCTACATGATAGATAACGCAGTAGCTCATGATGCCTAAGGTTTTGCAACCGTTTATTCCGCTTAAAGTTCGTGTATTCGATTTCGCATTAGCCCGCGGTTTCATCGGAAATAGTGTTTCACTGTAGGTAAAATTATCGCTGAGAGTGTCTTCATCTGAGTGTTTTTCAAAGTTAAGACCGTTTATTCCGGACGCGGGTGTCATTTCCCTCTCAACACGTTGACGGTGCACTTACACTAAGTAGACTATACGAGGAGTAGATATCAAAAAAGAAGAGATTAATGCAATGCAGGTTGTATCATTCGATTACTACTTCAATGTGCATAACTGCAACATACCCTCTATGGACATTTTTGCGTAAAATTAACTTTTGTGAGCTGCAGCTAGCATTGATATTACACTGGGACACGGAGCTGCACCAAGTCTGGAATTCCTTGTCAACGTGAGATCAACACTCAAAAGCAAGCGCAGCAATCTATTCTATCGGCTATTATTGCAAAGTAGCATATTGAGTATTTTAGACAATAGACTTTTTCTACGGTAATCACCAATTCGAGAAGACTTCCAAAAATGCTAAAAAGCGAGAAGAAACATCCAGTTAACCTGAACAGGGGTGAGAGATTTATCGGGAGATATAGAATAAATGCAAAGCAATAACGTACGTGGAAAAACTCTTCAATCCGGGCTACACTGCGCATAGATCAATTTTATTTCACTCAAACACGGCACAAACAAAGAGACATCTATACGTGATAACAACTTATTCCTGGAGGGGATAGCTACGTGAGCATTCAAAAGTTAAGAAAAACTGGTTAAGAAAAAAACAATCTATATCGAATTTCCGCAGATACAGATATAAGAGATAGTAACCTTAGAACGGCACGTAATATCAATTCCTGCCAACATTTTGCAAACATATTTTTGAGGCCTACCAGTTCGCCCGAAAAGGCAATGAGCCTGTTTTTTATGAGGTAGTTCACCTAACTTTTTCACTAAAATTTGTTTTCTTTCCAACAGCTCAGGCACCCTGAAAAGCTTGAATGCTGAGATCGACAGTAAAAGTGAATGCTCTCCAGAGTCATCTTTATATTCTCATTTTAGACGGGAAAAGGCAACAAAATTCTCTCAATCATCACTTTTTGTCGGACGTGAAAGAATATCTAATTTTCCATATTGTGCTACGTATTAGAAATCACTGCGGCAAATGCTTGTTTGAGTGCTTAAAGCCATATAGCACGTTGCTCTTATGAAATGACTCAAATTTATATGCCAACAGACAAGGGCGTACGCAAGGGGGGGTTGGGGGTTAACCCCCCCCCCCTTGAGCTTGATATTTGGGAAAACTTTATTACCTGCGCAAATGAAATTAACTATTTTCGCATACTTTTTGCTTGTTAATCTGTCGACTGTCGAACTGCAAATACCATGGAATAAAGTTGCATGCAAATTTCAAGGAACACTGTAAATGGGCCAAAAAGTAATAGTTATGTTTTGGTGGGATATCGGGCTATCGTCCGCGTCCAAAAATCACCTCATCACTTTTTGCAAACCCTCCACCCACTATGCATTTTTAAGATTGTGTTCCGCGATTGTTCACTTTATCCGAAACAATTGTCTTTATTTTGTCTGCTAAGGCTGATCAGCGCAAGCGCTGACCGCATTGTCTACATTGGCGATTTCTGTGGCATGATAGAACTGCTGCACGAGCTCAGAAACAGCTTTTTTTAACATACAAGCATTCAGGAATTTGATAATGTCTCAGCAGGGAAAAAGGAAAACTAAAAATTTGCTGGACGTCTATACATAACGAAAAATTGAAAGTTTTCTTGCGTACTTCATGCGCATCCTCAATTCTTGTGTAGTATAGCAAGATTCGATCTTGCAAACCGGGGTGTGCGCCAGCTGGTTCAGCCACACACTTTCTATGCTCGACTGCTCGCATTCGATAAGACATCAGCGCAGCATCATTTTGCAGTTGTAAATTGCTCGGACGCAGTGATGAGTGTGTTTGCTTCCCTGTTTTAATGCGCAGCCAGATATTTTTGCAGTTATGAACTGCTGTGTCGTAGCGTTGATTGTATTTTCCTCCGATATGCTAGCTGGGAGGGCTGATAGTTTAAATTCATCAAGGGGTTGGGGTTAACCCCCCCCTTGACATTTTACGAAAACTTTATTACCTGGAAAAGGAGACGAGATTAATTGTTTTCGCATACATTTTGCTTGTTAAGCTCAGAAACAGCTATTTTTAACATAGAAGCATTCAGGAATTTAATAATGTCTCAATAGGGAAGAAGGAAAACTAAACGTTTGCTGGATTTCCAGGCCCGTAACCAGCTTGGGACACCAGGGGGGAGAAGAGCTTTCTAAGAGTGGGACATTTTTTTAAACTATGTCCAATAGTTTCAATATACGTCCAACACAATTTTCCTGTGGGGACGAAAATTTTGCTAGGGGAGGTTTCGCCCCCTCCTGGTTACGGGCCTGTGGACTTCTATACATCACAAAAAACAAATGTTTTCTTGCGTACTTTATGCGCATTCTCAATTCTTGCGTAGTTTAGTAAAATTTGATCTCGCAAACCAGGGCCTGCGCCAGCCAGTCCAGCCGCACACCTTCAATGGTCAACTGCTCGTATTTGACGAGACCGTAGCGCAGCCTCATTTTGCAGTTGTAAATTGCTCTGACGTAGGGATGAGTGTGTTTTACTCCCCTGTTTTAACGCGCTGCCTGATATTTTTGCAGTTATGAACTGCTATGTCGTAGCGTTGAGTTTATTTTCCTCCCACAGCCTACCTTGGAGCGCTGATAGCTTATATTCGGTGCAATGACACATGAAGTAAGGGGAGTGGATGTAGAAAAATATGCATCATTATATCAACAAACTTCGCCAAAACTTTGGTTGGGGAACATGGAAATGACGTCAAATTGAGACGTCACAAACGCCACACCAAATACAAATGACTACCATCTGACCCTGAACCAAACGGCCTCCATGAAAATTTTCTGCGTACGCCACTGCCAACAGAAGTTCTTCATCATAAATTGGGTATTTTTCATTCAGAAAACGTCAGTGGGCTAAATTTATAAAGCACAAACTTGTTTCATCTATGCTGCAATATGGAAATACATGGCTCAATCGATTTGTCGCAGTTACAGTACTAATACATTTTGCTGTTTTGTTTTCTAGAAATGGAAAATGCAATATCACAAGTCAAAGTGGTTCAGCTTGCATTCTTTAATCGAGTGTAGTCCAACTATAGGCCTGCGGGCCACATGTGCCCTGCCACAGCGTTTTCAGTGGCCCGCGGAAGCAATCAGGAAAAATCTTCAAATTTCAAATTTGTTGAAAAGCGTGTGGTGTGAGGTTACATTTGTCTCATTAAATAGCTTGCGTTGGATAAAGTGCATTTGCACAAGAACAATGAATAATACCTTTTCTGTGTACCATTATTGTTTTTGTTTTATTTATTTATTTCACAATCAAGTTATAAGGTACAGTCCCCCGCTAACCCTCCGCTCCCATCTCTATGGATAACCTCTGTGTTTTTCCTGTGTCCCGGCGTTGCAAACTGGGCAATTAATTGTAGATACCGTCTGGAAGTTAGTCAGCAAAGATGGATTTTCCAAACTGAACGATTTCGCGCTGAAAATGCACTCGATTTTTGTAAGTACATACGTGCGTTAGAGTGGCCTACATTTTCTATACTGCACTATGAAGCAAGTCAAATCTACAAACAAAAATAGAATGGCAGGCGAAACACTGTCCCAAAGTTTCCGACCTGTTATTTACTACCACTAAAACTGGTATTGATAAAGGAGCGATATACTGCCAGAGAAGCCTCGACCACCGGCCTCTCACTGATGGGAGATTTTTAATAAACTGGCATTTCATCCCTGACGCACTCATTTTTCTTCCCTTTTTCAGTCTTAAATGTTAATATGTTGTTTCATACATCATTTTGTTGGAAGTGACCGAAACTTGCGAGTTGTCAAGATTTTGCAAAATGGCCCGTAGTTAAGAAGTAGTTAAACCAGGCTGACCTAGTCTGCTCAATGTCTTTGGAAACCTAGGCTGTGAGGCAGTTTATCACGGGAAAGCCTGTGAGGTTGGGTACGAGAGGACAGACATGATAAGAACAACGTTGCTGCGAATTACAACAGCAGTAGGAAAATTTTAAAACCGGATTACGATAAAATATCAATGCCAATTACACCATCTGACTCACTGCATTTGTACAAGCAAGATGTTACTTTGAAAGTCAGAAAAACATTACCGAACAATTTTTCCTATTTTGTGAAGTTTTGGTGTGTTTTTATTTATCAGCATTTTTCACTGGAGACTTCACATTGTTCCCCGAATGCTTCAGGAAAGACAAAACTTTTGTATGAATCACCAACACCGAATGAATGTGTAAACAAAATCAAGCATTGTTTAAAAAGGTTTACAAAGATCAAAACGAACTTGTTGCAATGTTTATGAAATGCAAAATGTACATTGTATGTGCAACCAATTGACATGCAGCGTTTCAATTCAAACACTCGTTGACTAAATTTGAGGATTGGCAATGGAGGTCCTTCACGACGTCTGATATAATGACCACTTATCGAAATTTACGCAGAAGTAGTTGGTTCAAAGACATGTCAAATATTTGCAGTTCAAATGAGAGGTTGTAATAGATTTATTGCATCAGTTTCCTTCATTGTAACTGTCAAATAACCATCGTTCTTGTTATAGGTAAACCTTTATTTTAAATCTTGTCTTTCCCGTACACCATCTGTACTGTTAGAGTCAAACATGCTTTCAAAGCTTTCCTTGATTGCGTTACTGGCAATTATTGTTGGTGCCGAAACATCAAGTAGTTCAAGTGGTAAGTAAAACGCCTGAAATGTTTGTACTGGAACTTGGGAATATTTATCTGCTATCTCGTATCTTTGATCAGAAATCATAACGTGTGCGTTGCACACAAATGCATTGTAGTTCGAAGTTTCGAACATCATCTTTCTTTCTTTAATAACTGAAAGTTGACAATAATGGTGACATACCGCTACAACAGGAAACTCGCAACCTGTATTTCGGAATACATCGCATGTCTTGTGAAAAAGTGCAACATTGAGGAAAAATTTGCGAAAAGTGAATTTTTAAAGCAGCATTTCAAAAAAAGCTTGGGAAGATATTTTGAATCGAGTAGTCTGCGTCATCGGTCGCCATACATTTTCGTAGGCGTTGGAGGCTTAGTCAATTGCATTGGAAATAAATAGCATCTATTTGTAAGTTGCACTTGATGAACGCATAAAAATGTATGCTCATGATAGGCTACTTATCCATTTAACCTGATTTCGGGCCTAGATTTTTTCGAAATGATTTCAGCTTTGGCTTTTATTTGAAATGTTTGCTTTATTGTAATAAACGACCCTTTACTTCCGTATTGGCAATCAACCACCTAATAGCAAACACTTTGTTCCAACGACGGCCAGATTGCTTAGCTTCAAATATTACAAACAAAATTAAATAACAGAAAATAAATAAAAAAAGATTTGAATTACTTTGGTATTGTTCTCTTTCTAATACCTTGGTTGGATGGTGCCAACGACTTATGTGTTTCAGAAGAATGCGTTGATGGCCCTAGCGTTTGGTACAGCGGAAATCGAAACTACACCAAATCGGGATATCCGTGCCAACGATGGGACGTAAGAACACCACATGTGCCTCTTTACATACCTAAAGATGGCGGAAAACACAATTATTGCAGGTTGATCTCACTTAGTTGATATCAGTTCATTTGAGCGATTGTGGAAATTTTGTTGAATCTTTGAAGTCTGTTCCTGTGCAATTTGCCAATATAGTAACCCTGTTAAAATAAGCCTTGTGAAAAGAACAGAGTGTTAAATAAAACTTTTTCTTGTCATTCGAAAAAAGTCTCTTCAGAAAATCTAGGATTATCTCTTTTCACTTCATCCACAATTACACGACTCAAACGCATGTAGTCACTGTTGCTGTAAATACTTCATCGTCATTTTGACAGTGATGCAGTAGTAGGGAGGGACGAAACAAATATTCATTGCAATAAATGCGTATGAAACAACTGGTGTTGCAGACAAGCTGCTTATTTGAAACAACGAAAACCAACGAGAAATCTTATGACCATCTGTGAAACGTCAAAAAGACGTTTGCAAATGAATGTCACTGGGCGTAGGTAGGCTAGTGTTGCAACATCAGTAGAAAAAATATTCATCCATGGGTTCGGATAGTTACCCTGGGGAATGAATCAATATTCAAGAGTTGCCAATGCATTAACCAACGTTCTACAAGAAGTCTGACACTGACTTTGTGAAATTGCCTCAAAAAGTGTTTTTCTACTTTCCGTAGTGGATTTATTTTGTGAAGACGACTCGATTCGTACAAAAACGCAATTAAAACCCGAAAAAAGAGCAATTAAAAGCTCCAACGTGAACGTGTCTCTTTGTTCTTGACGGTTAACCCATTCTTAGCTGGTATGCACAAAACATAACAGAATGGTCTATAAACTGTGTGCCTAGAAAAAACAAACGTCAGATATAGAACAATTTTCATCAGAGGAGCTCACATCGCTTGCAACCAGCCACATGCGTTTCATTGATTGTTTTGTTGAAATTTTCCATTTTTTGTATTTTGATTTTTTCCATTTCAAAACGCATATTGGGCAACATTTTTCTTTTGTTCGCTTCGTTCTGCTGCACTTTGTTGGCAAGAAACTGTAATTTTGTTAGTTTATTCTTTAACAAATTAGCAGGCCATATGTTGTAAACAAACTCAGCTACATACCGCACAGAAGATGTTCAACTGATGTTGGAGTAATTCCGTGCCTAAAGGAATGGCATGCAAAAGAGTATCCAGACTTCAAATTGAGAAACACGCAACGACAACAAAAAAACTGAAATTGCAGTTTTTTTCCAGCAAAAATACGAAGTTTTGGCTATACGCATTTCACAAAATTTCTGCTATTTGTGCAAAACGAGTTATCGTTTTCGAAGTTTTGCAGTAAAAATATGTTGTTTCAAAACCTTTTCGATGTTTATGAAGATATTGTTGGTGTCCAGTAAGCTTGATTTCAGTTTTTCATTGCAAATAAAAAATTTACGCAATTGTGTTGCAAAAACTACATTCTATCACTTCAACTTGTCTTGATTTCCTTAAAAAACTGATGGATTTGAAAGAAGGGTTACCGTGTTGATTCAGTAGCGGACAAAACGTAAAACGTTTCTACGCAGAAATCCAGACCACGATGTGAACGGGACTTGGTGCTATGTCAACCAAACTAAGCCGAAATGGGAATACTGCAAGATACCCAAATGCCGTAAGATCAAAATGTGATTTGTTTGTTTCCGTCGTTATTATTAAAATATTGAGTGATTTACCAGGCATCAAGTGCTACACACTACAAACCGTTTAGTTCTAAAGATTCCATAGATAATTTTGTAGGTAACGCATTTAATGTTTAGGTTTCTTTTTCTAATTTGAAACCAAAAGTACTTGCACCTTACCACTGATTTTTGTTCGAATGGAGAAAAAAGTTGTCAAACGTTTGCTCCAACAGTATTACCGCAAAAATCCGCGGTTGACAGTTCAAAGGTAGATGCTTTTGCTTGTGTGTTTACTGTTTACTTCAGACGCAAGGTCCATATCACATGGACAAGCAGTGTTACACAAGAAGCAGGAAAATGTGTTCTCATTATTCAGCACATAGGAAAGATTAGCATGTCATCATAGGAAGTAGTGGAAAAAATGATGTAAAGCACGATTTCTGCAACTTTTCATCATCTTACAAATATGTTGCATACCGATGTTTGAAGTGAGTAAATAACAATGTTGGACGAAAATGCAGACAACTGAGAAAATCCTTTCAAAGTTATTTCCCACCAAACCCCTGTACAAAATGGGGTAGCTGAATTTGGGAAAGTAAATCAAAACTTTTGAGGTTTAGGATGTGAGCTATTGCAAGGTTGACTTTGCGTATTCAAAAGGTGACTGGCAAATATAACTTCATACGCCAAAAACACTACGAAAAACTGAACGATACTTCAAAAAGCCGAATCACGCCTTCTCAAAAAATAAATATTTTTGTACGACGTTTCAAAAACTTATGATTTCATATAATTTGGTGTTCACCATAACTAAAGACGAAGTTGAAATTGCACGAAACAAGTACTTTTGATCTTAGAAGATAACTTCATTGAAACCCTGCTCAGGAATCTTGGGTAGTCTAATACCCAGAGGCTGTTTCTTTTGTTAATTCCACATACTTAGGAAACTATTAGAAACCTGTGCTTCCATGACTTTTCCTGATTTTCAGAGACGAATAGAATGGTGGCAGAGTTATTTTACAAAAATGTCCATGAAAGCCTATATATAGGATGTGTGGGTACTATAGTACCCAGGGTTACCTGATGTGTAGACAATTTTGGACACCTTAATAGGTTAACATTTCAATGCAATTTTAAGTGCAAAGCCTGTTTGGCCAGATATTAACACCAATAATTTATACGTGAAGTGTCTTCCAACACCCTGACTTGATCTGAAAAAAACTACGCACATGACGTTTTCTACACAGTACACACAAAATAGTTTCGTCCGGAAATAACGGATGTCGCGGAAGACGTATGCAAATTACTGTATGGGTAGCATTATACCCAGGGCTACCATCGATCTAGAACAAAAAATAAGAATGGCTGAGGAAAATTTGATTTTTTTACCTAAAATAAGACAATGGTTTCTGTTTGCAAAACTAACGTCTGATCGTTTGTTTTCCTATTTATCTCCAGGAACCATTTGCTTCAGCAATGTCTTATTCTCGAATTCCTTGTGATAATCGTTACGAAAAACGTTTTTTGTCGCTTGTTTATTTCTTGATTTAATTTAATGATAAACCTTCGCTTTCCATAGAAACCTAACCAAAAACCAACTACTAATCCTAACTAGCCGGGACAGCTTACTCTCAAACTTTCTTCGTTGCGACGCCTTTGGAAAAGTTTGCTGGACTTGCGACGCACCAGCAATAAAAATTTAATAGATAGTTTTGTATTAATTGAAGTTTTATTTATTGAAGAAACAACAAAAAAATGTGCATCATTAACGGTTTGCTTATTTTTACAAACTTCGTCAAATCTCGGACGAATTTGTGAAACTGCCACCCCCATTTCCCTCTCAAGGTTTAGCCGTAGTTGATATTTGGTTTTAATTACAGCCATGTCAGAAAATCTTGATTAGTATAAATACGACGTTGCGAAAGGGATAACTATTCGCAGCGTATTTTTTTGCCAAAACTGAGCATTCGTCACTCAATGAAATTCAAATAAATTTGTCGGATTTCCTGAGTTGAACAATCTTTTTGGGGATATACTGTATCACAGGTAAGGTCCATACAGTATTTTTTTCTTCTTCAGTAAAGGACGATGTTCAAGCTAATTAGACAAGAAAGTAAAGCATTGAGAACTTCACGACAGGTTTGCTATACCTTCCTTCCACAACAACAGCTTTTTAAGGAATGTTGCAATTTTATCTGATACGTCTAGCATAGTTTTACCCGGCCTTTGCATATAGAAATATTGAGTTTATTCAATTTACCGAAGGTATTACACAAGCAAAAAAATTTAAATAAATATTTGTCCTGGAACTAAGCAATCAGCAAATTCATTGTTTTTATTACTGAATGACTGCTGTAGCTTTCATTTCAAGGAAACAAAGTAAATTAAAATTGTGCAATGAGTTTAATATTAAAGAATAACTAAAGTTACGTAATATCTACTGTCAGCATGACTGTACTTGAACAATAACTGCTCTTTGGTGAAGCTATAAATCTGCCCTTGTTATTAGCTCAATGGGTAAAACTGCACTGAGTTTACGTTTGTGCGACGCCCTTGGAAAATTAAAAGAACGCTTCAGGGTTTCACGATGCATAGTTTGAGAACCATGGGCTTACAGTGTTAACAACGCCTGATAGTCTGTTACGTCTCTGTGCTGCTAGATTATACTACTTTTATGTCGTCACAAAACCTTGATCACAAAATGTTTACGATGAGGTAAGAATCGTCTGTATGTCTATCAGATATTGCTTATTAAAATTGTGCTACAGAAAATAAGAAAAAATGAGGACGCAAGTCACAAATAAGGACATTTCTTAGAAATAAGGACAGTAATATTTTTTAAGACGTAGTACTTCAAAATAAGAACAAATCTTTGAAATAAGGACGGTAGGGTCGCCCTGATTATAACCCATTTTGCTGACGCGTATAGTAAATAAGGTTTCCTGAGGAGGGTTATGATTCATTGTTTCTTTCCTTATTTCAAAATTTGTTAAAGATATGCAAAGTTTCACTTGGAATAAATCTTTGCAGCTGATGATTCAAAGGTTGTATGGACCAATTTGGATACAATAACTCGAAATACGCACCTTTATTCGCTTCCTGCTGACGCGGAGATTGTGAGGGAACAGTCTTCAGTAAACGGAAACATCAACGTTTCGGTGATTGTGTCTTCTCGAAAAACTTCGAGCGAGTTTTGGGCGGTAACTTCTGATTATCGGTCGGGTCAAATCTTTTTTGCTGATTACAGGTGAAAAGAATCAAATAAACGTATTTTATACGTGCACTTACGTCTGCAATGATGCATGATTAACACTGCAACATACAAAATGAAAGATTTATTCAACCATACATTACACCAGTTTATTGTCAACTGATAGCACATTACGACTGGGGAGTTAAGCAATGCATTAGGTTTATACATACTTATTGGAGTGCAAGAGAATGTGGCAAGTAACAATAATAATTTTCATCTAATGAAGTTCTAATGTTTTACTGTTCATCACTGATCAATAGAGCAACATTTCAAAAACAGATTGCAAGGATTTTTAACAGATAGTCATCGAAAGATATTTTCCGAAAGATTTTAACAGAAAAATATTTCAGAATATGCCATAAACTAAACAAAACACACGCTTGGTTGTATTTTTTGGCTATGACTGATAAATGTTCTGAAAATTTCAGCAAACATTTTTATGACTTGAAATTTCCAATGCATGCCAATGTTTGAGGCTTTCAAAAAAACGGTTGAACAAACTTTGCTCAATTTTCATAACTATCCCCAGGTCTCAGTATGTTGGTGTTCACAACATCAAGACAAACGCAACAAAGTTGTATTTGCAAGGAATGGGTCACGGAATTGAAAACATGGCTTATGACTGGGTAACTGGCAATCTATATATGAGTGATTCGACCATGACATGGATCTTAGTTTCGTCGTCGGATTTCAAATACTACAATTATGTTTACAAGACCTTCCCCGATCTTCCATACGGGGTCACTCTTCACGCAAAGGAAAGGTAAGCTTTAGAACGGCAACTCTGGTGAATCTGCAGCTATTGACAAAGTTTGATTTCGGGAAAAACTGGACGAGTGCTCGTCAACAAAATCCGTTCTCTGGTTTCATTTTAGTGGTTTGAGAGTAGCCAAGGCATTCAAATACCACTTCCTTTACACTTTAGTTCGTTTGCTTATTACTGCACACTATGAGTCGCAAGATTTATCTGACTACACGCAGCTTGGTAGAATGGTTTGAACACTGTTCTGTAGGCAACCGTCAATGAGGTTCGTTCTCAATTTGCAGATATCTATATTTTTCCACATACAAATCACTGGGATCGAAAATTATTCGAACAGACATGGCTGGGAAAAACGCCACAGTTCTTTTCAAGTTTCCGCAAGTTTTTGACGTCACTGGCATGACTGTTGATTATGCTGATAACAAGTAAGTAAATAAATTACTTTGCAATTGTATTTATCAAAAGCAGTAATCTGCTTTTGCATGAGCTATTATCAGATTTTTCTGTAAGTAATGCTTTTCGTGGTGCAATTGTCACGTATTGCAGAAAATTCGTTATAAAGCAATGCATTCCAAGATTTTAGCACATCTTCCCTTGGCTTTGTTGATTCACAAACGAAAGGGCATTGGTCGCATATGAAGCTTATAAGAATAATTGTTGAATTATTAATGTAATGCACAAGGTTTCAGTTTGCATGTCGTTATTGCACACTGTGAAAACAAAAGTATTGCAAACTATTCCGATGACTTGTCACTGTGAACTACAAAAATACCAATTCCAGAATATTTAAGTACCGCGACCTTTTTCATCTCTAGAAAAATAACAGGTGGCTGTGTATCAATGTTAGAGCGTCAAAAAGCAGGTTACAAAATGCTGAACCTGTTTGTAAGTAGGGAATTGTTGCTTTCACAGACTTTACTGGACCGATTTTCCGGGATACGGAAGTTTAGTTATGAGCAGCAATCTTGACGGAACAAACAGAACTCAAATTTATTTTACGAGGTCTTCGATCTTTTGGGGAGTTGCATCGTACTTGGTAAGTGGACAATTGTTGAAATATATGTGGTCAGATCTCATGTCACTTTAAATGTTCACATACAGAATTTGTGTGTATCGTCATTCGCAAGAGCTATTCTACATAAGAAGGTGTCGTGAAAGGTGTCTTGCAGTGGAAAATGTCCAAGTGGTAGCAATCGTCGTGTTGCATGCAGATCATTTTTAGTTTCAATGCGTGAAGACGTACACAAAATACGTTCTGTGAAGCGAAATACAATGCCTAGCATTTCCAGGGACAACCAACCGAACGTTCTCTCATTTTGACAGCTTTAATCGTGTTTGTTTAAGTAGATATTTGCTTTGCTTGTATGTTTCATCTTGCACTCGTTGCTTTCTAAATCTGAAATAATATTTACCGTAAGGCATGTGGAACAGCAAATTAGGAAAATTGATCTGAGTCAAGAGGATGCTCTGAATCGATTAAAGTGGTACGGACTGAAATTCATTACAGGGTCGTTAGGTTAATCCGACCACCTCCGTATCGCGGATCATATACCGGATTTGAAACGTGAACTGGCAGTATTAAAAGCAATGGTGAATTTCAAAGGCACATTTGCATTGGTGTCTCGCACATGTTTGCAATGCAACGTTTACACTGACGATTTTCAGCACTGGAAAAGCTGAACCTAGTTCAGTGGTTCTTACCCTGGGGTAAATTTACCCCCAGGGGTAAATTTCACCTTCCGAGGAGGTAAATTTACTGAATCATAACTTATAGAAAACGTGAACGTTTAGAAATTTACGAAATGTTATAAACTAGATTATTAGGCTAGTTAGTTCCAGGACAAAATCAAAAAGTACGCCCGACATTGTCTAGTTCGAAGGTTGGTGAGAGGCTCCATCTCAGACGTCACAGAACGTTGTTACGAAATAGGTTTACGGATATACCACACAAACTGGAGATGTTGCACTTTGGCTTATGGTTCAGAGTTATGCATACTTATAGGATTTCTGTTTTTAGTTCATCTTTAAACATGTAGGTTACCAGATTCATCTGATCAGCTCATGCCCAACACTGTTCCTGTTCACGACTTGATTTGGACTTTGTACGTAGCAGGAGATTGTAACTCTATCAGAATTGAAAAATCCTCTATTGTGCCATAAATTTCACTGGTTGCACAAACAATGATCAGACTGCAGTGACATTTTTCTCTTTCTCTTCACAGCATGCTATATACCGCAGCAGGGGCGGATCCAGTCAGTACGTTTAAGATGGACGATTTCAGTAATATTTGCTAGTCAAGTCACATTCGCGGGTTCACTACTGTAAGAGAGATAAAGTAGCCTATGCTTCACCGCTGTGACAAAATAATGGACCTCAAAATGGCCTTAAAACGCGAATGCTTTTTTCGGAATTGTACGAAATCATGGCGAATAAAGTTACTTTCGTAGGTTTTAGGGGGTCGATCGCCCCCACTGGATCCGCCCCTGGACCGCAGACAGTGGAAAGCCAGCACAGTGGAGGTCTTTTTAGTGAATGAGTTATTCATGAGTTAACAATTGCAGGTTTCAACATTATCAGTTAATATGTCGAAGAAGATAACTTAACTAGAACCATACGTGGACTTCGGGTCGAGTTCATCACAATAGATGATATTCAAAAACCTCCGTGTATCTTTTGTTCCAAAGCGCTTGGTGATGGTTCCACCAAGCCGTCAATTTTGTAGGCTCATTTTGCTTCACGCCATCGCACACCAAGTACATGAAAACCACATGTCTTTGCAGACCAACTGCTCTCGATTTCGTGCTGTATGAGCTCTGCCTATATTCGGGTTCGTTTCTGAAGACACGTTAGGATTGGAAGCATCCTAAAACGTTGCTTTTACAATAGGAAAAAGAAAAGAAACCGCATCCAATTTGGGAATGACTTATCAAACCGCACGTTATTAATATGGTGGAATTGGTTTGTGAAAAAGAACAAAAAAATAAAATTTAGAAAGATTATTTACCAAGCAGAATGTTGCCTTACAAGTATTATGTCTTGTGATATTATTTTAGATCAGCTAGCAGATGAAATTTGAAGTAATAAAGCAAGAGGCCCCTTTCGCTAGGTGGATCAACTGACGTGTCGAACTGCACGTGTTTCTTGGTTTACCGTCGATAAACACTGTGCATGCAGTTGAGTTGAAAGAAGAGTTCTTGATTTGCGTAACAGCGTAAGTCTAGAGACGACAAGCGAAGTGCCTGATGATCAGGAAGAAATGAATAACTTCTATCAACAAAACAAACTCGTGCAATCACATTGGGTCGCTATGCACAGACGGCGCTCCTGTGTTCCGTGAAGTCGGGTTTTACAACTCTAGTGAACAAACGGGCACTGCACATCATTTCTACTCCCTGTGTAATTCATCGATATGCACTGGCAAGATAAGCCTTTCCAGAATATTTGAAAATAGTTTTGAAACACGTAACTAAACGTGTGAATTTTATCAGGCCACGGGTTTGTCTTTTTAAACTGCTTTTCAAAGATGAATTGATTGATATTCAATGTTAATAAATGCTTTACTCCAAATTCATATCTTGTAACTGTTACTTTTCTAAATTTTGGTGTGGATTGGGAGAAGACTTCTCTATACGTTGTCGAAGCGCGCAGTTGAAGTTATTATACCTTTCAAGATACTTATCTATGTGAGGCAGGATTCTCCTCAAAAAACATAAAACGAAACAGCGATCTCGATTGATTCCCAAAGATGACACGAGAGTATTACTTTCAACCACTGTTCTCAGGATATCAGATATTGTGCGTAGAAAACAAGCACGAAAGTGTCACTGAGTGACTGACTGGTTTAAATTGTTTGCCATTTTTCAATAGAAGAGAAATTCAACATGGCTGGCTGTATATTCCTTCTTCCTAACATTTTGCCCCTGATTCAGTGATATGCCGGTTCGTATGAAACTGTTTCTAGAATTTCAACAACCTCAGCAAACCACTTCTCAAAAGTATTCATGCTTGCTTGTAAGAGCATTTTATTAAAGTTTCATCTCAGATACTGACAATGTTTCGTACCCTAAATTTGGGTGTGACTTGCCACACCAAACGTTGTTGGGTTGTTGGGGCTAAAATCAATTTTTTGGTTTTGTTAAAGGGTAAATGAGACAAAAAAGGTCAAGAACCACTGGCCCTAGTTCCACAATCCAAAACGAACAAACAAAAATCATTTGCTTGAAAAATTTCAACAAAGGCACACCTGAGTTGCTACAAGAACATATTTTGTATAGGTTATACAAGTGCACTGAAACCTTAACGGTGCTTAAAATGTAATACTTGGCAAATCTGTTAGATTTGATATGTTTTTCTTGTTAATTCAGCTACGCATACGGATTGCATTAAACTACTTTTCTCTCCTGACAGAGACGAAAAAATCTGTGGTCAGCTTTTACTTGTTTAAGCCATGAATATGTCGTTTGTTACAGGCATGACACTCACACATACGAAACACCCGGCCCGCAATCACGGGGAACAAACCGTTGCATCTCCAAATTATAAAAAAAAACATTTTGAAAGGCCCTGTAACGTTTTCAGTTTTTAGGTACAACAAGTTACAATCATTTTGACCACCCAAGAAAATTTCAACTGGTTGCGGCCCTGCACAACATTTACGTTACTTATAAACATATCCATTTCAAACACAATGAACAACAACTTTCGCTCTCGGGCATTTTCATTTTTTAGCATGAAATTTTTTTCTTGCAATACACTTTAACCAAATACACTACAGTTAACTGGCCTATTGAGATAGATCACGCGCCACAAGTTCTGGTAGGCTAAGTTCGAGTCACACCAAAGGCTCTAAAAGCGGTTCTTCCGTCCTATCCAGCCTCGTGCTAGTTAAGGATGGGAGCAAGAGAAAGCCCTTACAGCTTTGCACCTGAGGCGCAGCGTAAGCGGAGATTTGCGCCTGCGGACCACACGCGACATTCCAAAGGCAGACAAAGTGGGAAGAATGAAGCTTTCTTTTCATTTATTTTCTTACCGCAACAGTTCTTCGTTAACCACAATCTTCGGACTGAGTCAACCACAACCGTGGTATATCATGCAGAATCACGTATTCGTTACCGACGTGCACATGAGAATCACTCCAGCAAATAACCAGAGGAGCTTTTACGTCTGGTGGATTTCAAAAACGCTCAATCAACGGGGTAGAATACAAGTTGGTCGATACAAACTTAAAGGAAAACCTCGTGGAATTACAATCATGAGCAAAAATGTGGAATATTCGACGAATAATGGTAAAGTTTTGAGAATTGCCCGTTTTTAAGATAAGTTGGTATTTTTATGTTTTATAATGTTCATGCTAAGTAGTTTACGCTATCTTCAAGCTTGATGAGGAGTTCTTGAAAAAAGAATGTTGTACAAAGGTAAAAAAGCTTTTGCTTTAGATTGCAACGGCAGTATTTTTTCACTTTTGTTTCTTGCATGGCTGTTGCGGTAACTTGACATGTTCTTCCATATCTTCGCACATTTGTTTGTGGCATGAAACGCAACTTTCAACATTATTTTCTTTATCCTTTACTTACTTCCAGTTTCGCCATTAGGCTCGTGCGAGAGCCAGCCACCTTGCGAACATCTCTGTCTGCCCCGAATCAACGCTGTACGAGAATGTGCCTGCGCAATAGGCTACATCAAAGAAGGCAGCACAAGCTGCACTAATAGTAAGTTTTTGAATTCATTTTTTGATAACAACAGTTTTGTCTCTCAAAGAACATCGAGTTTCTTTTTCTTGACAACTTAAATTTTAATGTTTGTTTGCTGGCTGGGTTTTTAACACTTGTTTCAATTATTGTGTGATTCACAGTGCAATCGTATCACAAGCTTGTTTCACTGATGGATCTCGACCGATTTGTTTGAAAGTCTATGCCAGTTATTAAAAGCTAGTCAGACACTAAATTCTTGGACGATACTTCTAAGGCATGCTGCTTTCGGTTTCGTTGCCAAAAAGGTTTCAAAATTTTTCCATGCCATTTTTGGGGTATTTTTTGATTTTCTTGATATTTCAATAATTCTTCTATCGCTTGTAGATGCTTGCAGCTTGTTTTGTAACTGCATGACAGGAGATAAGACCCAACCGGAAATACCAGCAACTCATTTAAACAGAAAGAACGATAACAGTGAAGAATGCTTGTTTTAAATAAAGTTCTTTTACAGCTCATCGAGCAGAAGAATATCCAAATAAGACGACACAGTATCTCAATGACAAATTTCACTTTCATTCTGTCACGACTAACTTATTATGGACTTTCCAAAAAAGATTCTTATTCTATGCAGAACGAATCAATAATAACTTTATGATCGTTAGCGATGCTGGGCAAGGCAAAATTTTCCAACTTCGTCTTCAGACAAACGTGACGAACTATATTCTTCACGCACTACGTAAGTTGTTGTAAATATTCATGTTGTGCTGCTATTACGAACTGTTAGACGCAAATATAAGGCAAAACACTACTGTAAAAGTCTTTTTTCGTTTCTTCAAATTTTATCATCTTTTTTTAAATGTAAATCTTTTTGATAGCGTTCCTTTTTAAGTGTTTCCAATTCTGAAAGATTGCTATCTAATGAAGGGATTACAAACAAGAATCTGATATTACGACCATATCAGAGTATATATCATCGTATTTCTACTTCGAAGATCTTGCATTTTACAAGTGTTATCAGATAATTCAACCCTTTCAATCAAATACTTCCGAAAAAGTTAAATTGAAAACCTTCTATTAAAGTATAATTATTCACCTTGCGAAGTTAGTTGCAAGTTTTTTCTACAAAGTGTAGAACTTGAACATTTATCAAATGTGCAAGAGAAGTATACTGTTTCAATGTAAAGTCGTAATGAATCAGGAAACGTTCCTTTAACGTTCAGTAGCAGAATACTTGTTCTAATCCAGTCCTACATTTCTTGTAAATTTTTGATCAGTTCATGATATTTGATGGCACGGGATAAATCTCCTTTTAGCAATTTCTGAGACACACACGACCTTGAATTTTGAAGCCAGTTACATTTCGAATGAAATTTAATCTCTCTACTTTCTGCATACCCTGAGTGAAGCTATTGATGTAGAGGTGATCATTCTAAGTGCAACAACATTGAGAGGAGTATTTTAACAATGGCCACAAAGATATTTCACACTCAGCCTGTGTGCGCAGAAACTTTCATTGGAAGAAGGTGAGTTATTTACTATTCCATGGATATCAGCCAATTGTACTAAAAGATTTCAAAAAGCGCAGACAAACATCCCAAAAACCCTGCAGGTTATGCAGAAATGCACGGAAGTATAAAATTGCACGCATCTTTTCTCCCAGTTAGGAAGCTACGGCCTTGATTATGCTTGTTTAGCCTTTCTATGTTTAAAGCGTGCGATCGACAATTACCAATTACTGCACAAAATATACCTCTGTTTGCACTGTGCTAAACATCTATTCTGGACATTCTTAAGTCCTGCCGTTATTTTCTTTTCAATTGAAAAAATGCACGATGTGTAGTCGAGGAAATGTTTTGTTACTTTAAAAAGAGTTTTCGAAATTTAGCGTTCGAAACTCAGACAAGCTTCTTCGCCATCGACATACGATCCCACTTTTACTTTTGGGTCGACAAAAAACAGAAACAGATTAACAAAGCTACCAGCACGGGAACCGTCGGCAGACCAATCGCTACTGATACTTACGGTAAGTTTCAAGACCTGTTGTATATTTATTAGTTTGCAAATAGTGGGAGTAAAACGATAGCCGTGAACGACGTCACTAGAAATTTGATTTCTTGACTGGCTCGGAGGTTAGTGCTAGCTGCTTGTTAGCTCCTTACCCATATTTATTTAAACCAGGATTTAATTTAGGGTTACGAGCTTAGGTTTCTCGCGTAACCGGGATCATCAACCACTAACATGCAAAAATTTAATATAAGCTCGTCTTAATCCAGTGGCCCTTAAAGTTTTAACGCCTCAATACCCCTAAGTCAAATTTCGTCAATCAGAATACCCCTTTTTAACAAAGTTTACTAACAAAGTCAATGGGTATAAAGTCAACTCAATCTGGATGGAAGCATGTCCAAGTTCTTATAGAATGAGGACTTGAGTCCGGATTTGGATTTTACTTCTCAACATTGTTGAATACCCCTAGCATCTAATCTCAATACCCATGGGGGTATTGAGGCACCAGTTTAAGAACCCCTGTCTTAATCGAACAACACAGAAAGGATTAATTGCATCACAACACAGGAAAACAGCGAGAGCACCAGTGGTACGGCGTGACACCTCTGCAGGAGGAGAGGTGTAAGGGGACGCCAACTATCGGAAAAGTGTTGTTGGGAGGATTTTGTTCCACTTTAAGAGTTTTGACAATTAATTTTTTGCGACTAATCAAATTTTCGGCGAAGTTAGCCTGGGAAGATAAAATGGATGAAAATAGCTCCAAATGTAACCTGTTGAGGATTCCTATCAACAAATTTTTCTTAACATGAAAAGTAAAAATTTCTTTGACATTTTCTTAGACCTGGAACGTTGTTACATAGACCTGGAACGTTGTTAAATATAGAAATATCCCAAGGCTTACGAATGGTTATTATACTGTGTTAAAAAAATCTTCCTGCTATCCCGTCTTCATTTTTCATTTCTTCTTTATGCAATTGGACAGTTAATTGGAGTTGTTTTGCGGAGTTGAGTAAGTTAGAAACAACTGTATAAACGCAATGCTGCTATGAGGTGACTGTTTTGCCCAATAATCTTCTGGGCGACTTCTGTTTAAGTAAAGTTTACTACTACTCCGTTTGAGCAAAATGCGATCAGTTAAAGAAATCCTTTCAATGTACAGGCTTTTCAATGCCCAAGCTATGTAATTTTCACAAAAGCTGATGGTTACTGAGTAACAGCATATGTTTCACGATGACATTTTGCGTGTAAACCGAAACGTTGCTAAATCGATCTAACAACTTTTAACTGATTCAGATATCAAATCTGTTCAGACAGCATGAACCGAACATCTAATGATCTGGAAACGAAAATAACCCAGGGAATGCTGGACTGTTCTATTTGTGTGATGCATTTCATTTACTACCTTATGAACTTCAACTGAAAATACATGACATTGATTTTCCCTTACATCCTTTTCTGACACAGTTGTTTCCAACATACTTAAATAAGCAAACTCGGCAAATATTGCTGGTTTAATTGAGAATCCCCAACAAGGCAAACTAAAATACCTTTTTTCAGATTCATACGTCCCGCTGCCTTTACAGTATTTAGATGGTTATGTTATATTGATGTTATAACGAAAATGTCAATAAGCACCTGTTGCGAGCTATCAATTTTGTAAGTTATTCCTCTCAAATGAACATTAATTTTGTGTTAACGCTCTGTATATTATAACTACCAATAAAACTTGACAAAACCAAGCACTGCAAATGAACTCCGCATCTCGCATTATTTGGCGAGAATTCAATTGCGTCGCTGTTTGCGTCATGCAGATAGTACCTAATAGTCCTTTTAACAGACTTGATAAGAACAAACTTTTTGAACAATAGCTCGGAGTCTTGCCATGGAACCGAACGATGGAAATCTGTATTTTATCGATGATGATACGCAGCACATTTTGCTTATTCAAACAACTTATAACTTCATGAAGACACTCCTAAAGCCGGACCCTGCTTTTGCAAACGTGACTAACCTGAAGCAACTAACGATTGACCTCCAACAAAAGTTAGTATTTTTATAAGAAGAAATAAAGACATGTCTGCTTTTATTTCTCTGACTATGCTCAATGAGACTCACATTGTTACATAGCAACGTTCAAGGTGTTCTGAAAATTTGTTGGCATTTTATAGGATTTATCAGAAAAGTAAAAAATACAAATCCAAGATACTTCAAAATGATAATCGTGTGCCACAGTCAATATTTATTGGAAGAGCACTTTTCAGAAAAATATCCTTGTTCTTTAGTTATTGCTTGATGCATTAAAATAACAATACTGATTTTCTTGCTGGTTGAGGATGCATAAACAAAATTTTACTTCCAAGTAAATTAGAGTAATATCTCATTGTACCTTCGTAAGATTTGTCTACTGGACTGACACTAACAGCGCCATCGGCCAAGGCCAGGTGTGGAGAATGCGATACGACGGATCAGGGAAAGAACTCGTTTTTGACAAACTGTACTATCCGCACGCAATCACAGTCGATCATGCAAGTAAGAAAAGCTGAAACCTGTTCGTTCAGCTCTTGAGGTTGTGCGCTTTGGCGTCTTTGTTTTTCTTCAAACCAAAAATAATTTTATGGGATTCATCCAAATTAATAAATTGTTCCAAAAAAGACAAAAACATTTGAATCCTGGCTGACTGCGCAAAAGAATGATTTGAAAAGTTTAACTTCTCAAGTGAAGAATTGAAATTTGAACGCAACCATGGACCTCTACAGCATCGTCTTGACTTGACATGGTGCGCATGTGTGTTGATGGTAGATGCTGTCAATAAAAGAATCGATCGACAACAAAATTCAATGATATTACTGAAAGTTGTAAATGGCTAAATAAATCGACAAGTTTAGAATTGTAGGCACTATGCCTACACATCATGTGATTCTATTTTATCAAACGCTACATCACATCACAAATTTCTGTGAATTTCTCACAAATTCGTTTGCTCTCTACAGTAGATCGAGTACTAAGTCCAAAAGATTAGCTTTTGTCAAAGACATTCTATTCCCCCAGTGAGATAGCAAGTGTTACAAAATGCAATGTTTTAAGCACAGATATTTTAGAAAAACGTGACATCCCTGCAACTACTTATAGAATTCATTGATGCAAAAGCTTGCATAGATACATGAAACAATATTGCAATTGCAGTTGAAATTTTTGCAAATCTTTGTACCGTATATGCAAAATACAAAATTTATGCTGAACGATGTGCAGAGTTGATGAAACGATTCAAGCCTGGTGGTGTGCTCACCAAAATGCTTCTGAAAACAGGTTTAGCATGATTCAAAATACTTTTCAGTAGATGACAACCCCCACTGCTGACAACTTTTGCACGCAATTGAAATGTGAAGCTATTTCCATAAGCGCTGGATTGATTTCCGAAAACTTCAATTGAGTTTTCAAAGTACTAAATACACGAATTAATCTACTCTACTGCGCGCTTTTCAATGCTTTGTTAAAAATGCTTAGTACAACTGTTTTTTTCGCTAATGCAGATAAAACCCTCTTCTTCAGCGAGGCGAAGCTGGGAATTATTTATGCTGTTCCAATAAAATTTCTGCAATCTGTGAATGGCAGCATCCCAGTCAACCATACAAAATACAACTTCGCTGGTAGAAATAGAAGGCTAAGCTATATAGCTGAGTAAGTATTTTTTGTCATTCCGTACTGAACGACTTTCTGAATAACGAAATGCTGAAAATTGCAGTAAGATAATGGAAAACATTTTGTGAAGAGCTTTGCTTGAGTCATAAAATGAAATTGCTTGACTATAAGCCATATATGGAATTGGAAGTTTACAGACGATTGTTAGATTTACTGATGGAGAAAGTGAGATGCAACGGTGTACAGGTCTCTGCAGATTTGCTGTGAATATGTTACCAATCAGGCATAATTTAAGCTGTTCATTCTATAGTATAACAGATAGTGTTTCAAAGTTCTAAAAGAGGTGAGCGGAAGTCACAAATTTGGTGAGTGGAAAAATTAAACTACTTCACATAAGAGGCATACTGCTTATTATTTTTCTACTTTCAAAGCGTTTACATTTTAATTCAATATTTTTTTCTTTAATCGTTTGATATATTATGACAGAGTTACAGTAGCTGTAAACCGAAATCACTGTCAGTGTCTTCTTCTTCTTTTGAGCCAGTTGTTCAAACCACTGCTTGGCCGCACTAGATCTCGTGGCAGATGTTGAGCAGCCATTCGATTGTCTCATTGTTCAGAACCGTCAGGCCATGCAGTCCATGGGGAGGTCGATGGATTGGACAGGACATTGGAGGAAAACATGGTCGACGGTTTGGTTTCTGCGCTACACTCACAGGCCGCAGAGGAGGCCGTACCCCACTTGTACAAGCAGGAGCGGAAACGTCCAACACCGGTGCGGAGGCGTTTAAGCCGGACCCAGGCTTTTCTTGGAAGGGTCATTCCTGGGGTGTGGGTGCCGGTGTCCGGGATGAAAATGCGGAGTCTTGTGGGGTTGTCCATCCACTTCGCATTCCATTGGTAATCGGCCCACTGCGTCGCACGTATGTTGTTGTTGTTAAATGAACTGATGAGATGTTGGGGCGGGTACAACTCGGTGTCTCGATTTGAGGCGCCGTGCAACAGCACTTGATGGACGGATGAGCGCTGAGTGGAACAGATGTCCAGGCTCCGTGGCACAGCGTGCCGGAGACAGTGTGGCTCCATTGCAGAGATGAGCGGATTGTGAATTTGTCGAGTCCGAGTCCAGTCCGAGTCCGATGAAATTGAATCCGATCCAGTAGGCAAAATTTTTGAAAATCATCAGTCCGATCCAGTCCTGATCCGCCAATGTAAAATCATGTATTTTTATTTTGCTTCATGAAGCAAAAGAACTACTGGAGCTATTTTGCCGTAGATAATTACGACTGGATTGAAGGCAAAATAGTTTCAGGAGTGCTTTTGCCTCATGAGGCAAAATAGCCACAGCCTTTTTTGCATTTCCAAAATTTAACAAGGAAGTGTCATTTGGCATCAGAGGGAAAAGCACTGCTGGAGTTATTTTGCCATTAGGAGAATCTGATTGCTTGGATTGGTCAAGTGACAAGGACAATACACTTGGATTAGCGTAAGGTCCTTGCTACTTGACCTAAAACCCTAAACCTAAAACCAAACCAAAAACCTAAAGCCAATACCTAATCCCAAAACCTAAATCCAAATCCTAAACCCAAAGCCTAAACCCATAAAACTTAAGCCCAAGGTCCAAACCCAAAAGCTAAATCCAAAACTCAAACCTGAACCCAAAATTCAAACGTAAAACTTAAACCCAAAAGTTTAACTTAAAAGTTGAACCTGAAACCTAAACCCGAAACCTTATCCGTAAACCTAAGCCCTAAAGGTAAACCCTAAACCGAAACTTAAATATACACCGTAAACGTAAACTCTAAACTTTTTGAAAAAGTAGGCCTACATCAAAAGCACTCTTATCAAAGGTGTAACCTTTGCGAGCTAAGCCAAGGAATTGGTGAGAGTAGAACCAACGAACACTCGCACAGCACGTATAGACACTAACCACTCAACTATGTTCACGTTGCTATTAAAACCCGACGTTATATGTGAAGAAAGGTGGATACAGTTCGAATTGCAAAATAGTCCCAGCAGACTTTTAGCATTTCATGGAAAAATATACACTACCATTTAGCAAACCTGCGAAGTCGGATCACAACTGAAATTTTTCATATTTTCAGAATAATCACATTAAACAACAGAAATTTTCTCAGTCCGATCCAGTCCTGATCCGCCAATATTCAAAAAAATTGAAGTCCGATCCAGTCCTGATCCGGCTAAAATTGGCTTCAGTCCTGATCCAGTCCGATCCTGTCCTGATCCGTGTTCATCTCTGCTCCATTGCGACGAAGCTCAGAAGGTTGGATGCCTGCGAGGAGTGGAAGGTTGTCCGCTGGTGCAGAGCGCAGGCAACCAGTCACAAATCGCAAGGCGATTTAATGTTGATGGCGGGCTCGATAAGGCGGGTGTGAGCACTGCGGCAACAGACAGGCGAGCAGTACTCTGCGGTTGAAGGCATCAGGGCTAGGGTGGCTATTCGCAGAGTTGTTGCTCCAGCACCCCAGCCGGAGCCAGCAAGCCGTCCCAGGAGCGCAACGCGTGATGTCAGCTTCTTGCGAAATGACGCAAGGTGTCGGCGATACGTGAGCGACCTGTCCAACGTTGCTCCGAGGTAATTGGGCTCGGAGCAGAAGGGCAGGGTTTCGTTGTTGCATTCGACTTTAAGCTCACGTTTAGCTTCCTTGTTGTTAATATAGAAGGCTGCCGACACCGTTTTTGTAGAAGGCTGCCGACACCGTTTAAAAGCTAGTGCTGAGCTTTAGCTTCCAAGTCTGGAGGTATTCACCTACCTTTGCCATATCCTTGGTCAGCACCCTTCCACTGCCTGCGTGTCTCCATCAGCATGCATTATTGCTAGATCGTCAGCATATGCATACCTTCTGGAGACGGTGGTTGGCAGGTCAGAGATGTAGATGTTGACGAGAAGGGGCGCCAGGACAGATCCCTGTGGGACGCTGTTCTTGAGGCGTCGTAACCTCCTTTTGTCGTTTCTGGTGGTAAAGGTGAAGCTGCGATTGCCAACCATCTCCATGATCATGCGGACCATGTGTCTATCAGGCAGTAATTGCAGCAGCTTGCAGGTGAAGCCGCGGAGCCATACAGTGTCGCATGCTGCTGTGAGGTCAACAAACACAGCTCCGGCCTTTTTTAGCCGAAAAGCTATCCTCGCTGTCCTGTGCCAGCAGGGTGACCTGGTCTACGGTCGACCTCCCGTGTCGAAAGCCCGCCTGCTCCCAAGGAAGCAGCAGTGGGTCGATGATTGGATCGACACGAGCGTAGATGAGTCTCTCGAGGATTAAGGGGACACACAGCAGAGATATGGGATGGTAGGTCTTTGGGTCCCCCAATGGCTTTTCTGGCTTAGGGATCGCAACTATTAGTGCTCTTTTCCAGATCTTTGGGATTTTAAGTTGGCGCATGCAGGAAGTGAGGAAGTCCCAAAACAAGATTTGAGAGCCGACCCGGCGTGGAGTATGAACTCCGGGAAGATGGAATCTTGGAGACTTTCTTGGCTTCAGGCGTTTGAGGGCAGCAGTAATCTCCTCCGGTCTAAAGGGGTCAGAAAATACTGTGAGCCTCAGGTGATGGAATCTTCCATTGGTCGAACAGCTCCTTGTTGACCAGTCTCGTGGACTCGTGATCCCCGGGAATTGTGTACCCCGTTCTTCACGAGTAGTGAGGCGATGAAGGTTGCCGAGAGGGGGCACTGGCGGAAGGAGCGTCCAGACCTGCCAGTAAGTTTGTTGATGGTTCTCCACGCCTTGGGGCTGAGTGCGAGAAGTCGATGGAATTGACAGCTTCCTCCCATCGCTCCTGCTTCTTCTGCCCGAGTCGAGATAGTAGAGACGAAGCGGTTCTATCAGAGACAGTCCCCGGTGGGGCTCGGGTGTAGGAACGATAGAGGGTCTCGCACTCTTTGTCCCAGCATGGTAGATAGTTCTTCCGACGACCACGTGGGATGCATTGTTGGACCGCAAATAGTAGGCTCTCGCAAAAATCCTGGTATGCCCTCTCAATATTTGATGTGTCCGGAGGTGGCAATCTCTCAACGGATTCATCGCTGAGAAGGCAAAAGCACTTCCAATCCGCCTTGCGAAAGTTCCAACGCTTCACCGGATCGCTGTGGGCAGGAACAGCGAGCTTCGGTAGCGTTATGAGAGAAGGCCGATGTTGTGACCGCGGGAACTTCCCAAGAACACGTCTGTCCGGCAGTCGGCTGTCCTTGCCGAAACTTGCGAAGGCCATGTCTGGGTTGGTGCCGACGTTCCATTGGTGAGAAGAAGCGGGTTATACTTATACAACAGTCCGAGGTTGTTGGATGTTGCTCAGGAATCCAGGCTCTCACCGTCAGGAGGTGTTTTGTTGTAACCCCAGTTGACATGTTGGCAGTTGAAGTCGCCAACATACACACTGGAATGTGGGAACATCGGGATGGCCGTTGGTGTGAATCAAGAGCGTGGAGGTTTGTTGGCGTTAATGATCTTGTATCCTGCGACGTCTACGCACAACTACTCAGTCTCTGATTGTTCTGGAAACTGATCGACCAGTGACCATTCCAACCGCTCATGGAAAAATGTGGCAAGGCCGTGGTTCCTGCTCAGGACTTACCCAGCTAGTGAAAAGTTGGGAATCACTAGCTTGTCTGCAGTTGTGCAGTGGGTCTCCTGTAGAACGACGATGAAAGCCTTGTTCTTATAGGCTAGCTGCTCAATGGCAGAGATCTTGTTCGCAGTCAGCCCCTCGGTGTTCAGCTGGAGTATATTGGGTCGTGGGTCTTCGCAAGGGCGTTTTATGACCCACGCCAAGCCGAACACATCCAGCGCGGGTAGCTTCTCTCGTAGTGACAGGTTTAATTAACATTTGCAGCGAATGTCGTACAGGAGGGCCACGTGAAGGCACCTGTCATCCCCCCAGTGTCAGTGTCGAAATCATATGATTAGTCATGTTCTTACGATATAGTAACTGCACTGTGGCTCTTTTTTCACTAAAATATGTTGACATATCGTCATCATTTGCACTTTCAGAGAAGAAACATTAACAAACGTAAAGGCGATTTTACTTCTAAAAGTGTAGTATCTTTCATCTCTACCTATTGATGACGTGTGACATGAGAATATTAAATTTTCTGTCCAAAACTTAAATCAATTTGCAACAGTCCTGTCACACACGGTATATACTGTATATCCATGTTCGTGGTTATATCGGGTATGCTAACCAATGCCTTCAGAGTTGAGCAGAGCAATTAGGGCTAATGACTTCATGTGACTCCCAGCGTTATTGAAGACCGAACATGAACGAAAGGACAAAGATGGAAGTTCGCATCAAGGACACGATTAAAATATTTTGATACAAATCTTGAAAATGATTATACTACACAAAATGCGTTGGAAACTTACGAAAAGCATGGCAGAATGCACAGAATGAATTTGATGGAAATATTTTAGGCACTTTAATAATTCTGAATGGAACATGCAGTAGGCAGCAATTGGAATGGATGCAGTTACTTTTTGGGTGCTTTTGTTACAGTAACGCCTGTCTTAAATCACCTTCATCTTTGCAGAATTCAAATCTACAAAAACAATCTCTACTTCTACGATCGATTGACACGTAGCATTGAGGTGATTGACACCACAATTGGAGTAAGTTCTCTCGACTACTTTGCTCCACGTGATTTTTATCGCGTCCGGGGGATGGCAGTATGGAGCAAACTGGATTATATAAGAAATATAGGTCAGTGATGAGCAGGATATATTTAAAAACTACAATATCCTAAAACAATTATATTGACAGTCTCTTTTCATATGAAATGACAGTATCACCATGACTTTATTACAGTGGTGTTATTTTTTCAAACTTATTCGCTCATAACTTGCTCATTTATTTTACTGTTGTCTTTCTATGCGTCTATTTTCCTTATATTCCTAAATTGCTTTACCTTGATAATTTTTACATCAGGGTGCAATCTCAAATCACAATGAACACTAAGCTTATATTACCACTTTTTTTCAACAATATCGTTTAGAGATTTTGTAAAAACGCATCTGTTTGAAGGTTATAATAGCTCAATGGTTAAGAGACGAGTCAATAAACGAGAGATAGAAAGTCAATTTGGCAAAGCTTATTGTTTCTGACGATTTTCTTTGAAAATGACCAACCTGGAAGAAATGCAGCCTTCCGTCTGCAGCCGTTTGCCTTCAAATAAATTTGGAAGACACAGTAGTCTTGCTCCTAGCCATTCGTTTTGTAGTTCCATTTTGCATACTGTTAAATCATCAACAAAGAGCACCAACGTTTATAAATGTTGAGTATCATACATGGGCAACAAACACCTCTAAAATAATAAATTCGTTTTCATCGACTCTGCACCGACCATCACGGATATTTAGCGGCCAATTATGTGGCTTTCAATTGGTTGAGGAAGATACGCTCACGGCTTCTTTCCACAGCTCCTCTGCGGTCTGATTGCACAGGAAAGTGCAGGCAAATCTGCGTTTCAATGGGCCCAAGTAGGACCAACACCAAATGTCTTTGCAAAGATGGATCCAGACCTCTTGGAAATCGACAGTGTGTTAGCGACGGAAGTCAAACTACAAGTTAGTGAGCAAATTGTTTGCGGCACTAGTATTTCAATGTGCGGTGTTGGCTACAGCGGTTCTATATGTGGACGATACTACATCCCGGGATGATTTTGCATTTTTCACAAACTTGAGGGCTATTATGGCAAAATGGAGGAAGATTTTTCAACTGTACGAAATCTCTAAAAAATCAATTTACATGCATGGAGCTTTTTGATGAGAATGTTCGTTATTCCCCTTGTCAGTCACCCGTGCTTCAGTTCATATTCAATTAGGATGTCTCAGTCTTTCCTTGCCCGAGACCGAGATAGCTTTACAGTTTCTACAAAACTTTGTTTTTCGAGTCAGACATGTTTATAAAAATCGTTTTTGTTAATCATTCTGACTGAGCTAGTACTGGTAGGCGAGTGGTTTTGCAAGAGTTCAGCTTTCAGATACGAGTTGAAAATGAACATTATCTCAGGGTGATTTTTGCATAGATAGGACAGTGGTGGCCATCTAGGAGATGAAGTTCAAAATTGTTTCTTGGTAACAGGGCAAATAACGCATTCTTCGCAGGAATGGTTTGTAAGACATTAATTTGTTAACTACACCAGTTTTCGTTGCAAGGTGAAAATTACAATGGGCATTTTCTGTCTAATAATGTAGCGATTATTTTATCAGCTTTAGAAATAAAAATAACTACCCGGAAACCGCAATTGCTAGGTAATAGCCACCATAAAATATGTAAAATTAAATCTAGCAGTAGAAACTTCATAGCAACCAATCCTTTCACTTTAATTTTTTTACTGCTGTGAGAAACGCGATGGAAATCAATATTATGCTAGTGTGACTAAAAGATAAACGCATTGGTAAACATAGGCTGTGCCTTAGCAATAAGTTTCAGCATGATCTCCAAATCCTGATGAGTGTTCGTAATGCCCGTAACATTATGAGGCCAACGTCCGAAAGTATTGCCGAGTTTGCTTTATTTACGCACTGTGGATATTGTAACATTGTGCAGTTTCAAAAATACGCCAAAATCGAAACAATCCAACAATTTGACTGATATATTTCATTTCAAGCAATTATTTACCGCCGAAGGCTTCTTCGAAGAGTTCCAACCTTCAAAACACGATTCGTGAATAACGAAACAACAATCAAAATTACATCAATAAAGCGATTTGAGAAAAAAATGATGTTTTGTGAAAAGAAATTTGCTTTTGTGAAACATTTGGAATTAAATGGATTTTATGAAGGGTATATCACAAAGTAAACCTAAATGATGTTTAGAAAAAAAATGTTTTGTCACTTTTCACGATTAGACAGTTTTCAGAGCAAATGGTAACATTCAGGAAATTTTCGTTGCCTGCCTGTGGAAGCTTAGATTTTGCGTAAATATTGTCCAATTTGGTAAAAGTATTTGTTTCTTAATTTTGCAGACCAACCACCGTCTTACGGTGGTACCTGCACATTCAGCTTTAGCAGAATCCTGGAGCCATGCGTAAACAAAACATTGGTAGGCTGGATTGCCCCCTCGTGGACTGATGATCGAACACGTAAGAAAAGTATAGCAAATGAAAATGTGGTTCAAGTTTAGCAATTTAGCAAAAATGTCTTTACAATAAAAAGTACTTTAATTTATTTTCCTTAGATTTACACGCAGCAACAAGACTGTTGTTCAAACACTGATCAAGTTTCACATAAATCTTTTTACAGCAAAAAGCAATCTAACTCTTACCTTCCCAAGTATGAAACCACCGATAGCGCTTGGACCTGGAAGGTACCCGATCAGCTACTCAGCTACGGATAGTGATGGTGCTGTTGGTCACTGCCGTTTCAGCATAACCATAAAAAGTACGTGAGTAGACAGTTATGGTAAAATAGAAAAGTTGATGATCTGAACCAGTAACACTGGAAAAGCATCGAGTTAAAAATGACGCAACAAAATGTCTGTCTTCAAACGTTAAAAGTTTAAATACACCCTGTTTTCAATCACAAAATACTCTTGCATTACAAAATGGTATTTTATTGTCACAAAACACGCGATAACATGTAATGCAATATTGCTAAAATTCTATTTTTGGGAAAAAAAGTAGATTTCATCGATCTTCCTGAGTGTTTAGCAACTTTTCGACGAATCCAAAATGCTACTTAAAATTTTTGAGCAAGTTTGAGTTTTTGTACTGAGTCTAACTGATGTTTGTGTGGAAGTAAAATGCTTATGTCATTCAATTTTTAAAAAATAGTGATATTTTCTGCTTTATAGTAGTAGCCAATATAATTATGTGAAAAAAGACAAATAATGTTTCTTGAAATTCGGTTATCGCGTTGCATATCGATGGAACAAAAGAGTTTCTGCAACTCGGTAGAAGTCTGAAATCCCACTATCACCTCGATCGTAGCTTACGACCTCTTATTTTTCTGCACCTTGTCCCAAAACAATCTCTGGTTGTTTCAGCCTAGATATTTTCCAGTGTATGTACGTTTTTTTCAACCTAATCATGCTCACTTTAACCTTACACAAACAGCAGGTTTTTAAGGTGTTTTAGGGACGCGATTCCGGTCCCTAGAATTTAAAATCGGGCCCCTAGAATCAGAGAAAATTAACAAGGAAAATATCTGAACGGATTCTGCCACTAACATTGGGCTGTGAAAATACTGACCTAGAAGCATGTCCTATAAACATGTGCATGATTTCAGGGAATATCAGTTTAGAATTCATATCTAAGATCATATTCACCTATAAAATGACAAAGCGATCAGATCATCATCATAATGGCCTAACGATGGCGCTGAAAACACCTAATTATATGAAATTTAGTAGGAAATTGTTCTGGTCCCTATATACCGGGTATATAACATTTTCCTAAAAAAAAACTGATAAAGAGAATATTTAGGATCAAGCGTGATTTTAAAGTACTTTAAAAATCCCACCACTACTTTGCAAAATGTCCCCCAAAGTTACACGAAAAAAAATCGCTTCGTGAAACGTCTAATGTGAGATTGCTCAAAGAGTTGGTAAGGCCAGGCGCAGAGACACACATCAAATCAACAAAATATTTTTCGCTTTATAAAGATTTAGCAGCTTCTGAAAAATGCCAAACTTTTGGAATTAATTTTTCAAAACAAGAAAGTAGAAAGACGAGTTATTTAATTTACCAAATTTTCATTAGAAAACATATCATGTTGATAGAAATTTCCATCTTTTTATTGATAACTTTTCAAAACGTGTCGTGAAAATCCCAAGCATTTGTGGACATATGCAAAATAATTTTTTTCATGAAGGAAAGTCAATATCTTCATTGAAACTTTCCTCTCCATACCTACAGGGACCAAATGCCGCCCGCTTCCTAAAGGGAATCCAGATATCTTTGTGCAAACACCAACTTATTGTTCAAAAGATGGTAAGGTGTACAACATTACCTGTCGAAATCCCAATCATATAATCCATCCGATTCCAAATTCCACATCGACGATTGTCAACCGCTGCTTCTCCACGGGAAATTGGTTGCTCTCGACGTTGCAAGGACTAAGTTGCAAACCTAAGCGTAAGTTTGATATTGAATCAAATTGATGCTCGCGTTTTAGCGTAAAAGTGATTTCTCGTTCGCTCATGTTATTTAAAAGATCAGAGGAACACAGCGAGCAAATATTATTACTATGCAAAAGTCTAAGCTCAAAGGAAGTAAAGCGCTTGAGACGAATAAAATATAAAATTGCTCCCTTTGCAAAAAAGCAAAGATGTTGAGCGTTTCAACTGGCAGCGGTCAGCGAGTCATCCAATTAATTTTGAGTGAAAATGCGGGGTCATCTCATTTACTTACAAGACACATTTACTCATTTCCATGGCTGTAAATCTCTTCGGTTTCAGTATTGTGGTTCCATTATCCTGAAACCGTGGAAATGTGAAAAGCCGTAGAACCTTGAACAATTCAATATGAAAAAACATTTTTTTCATTTTCTTCCACCTTCATCAGTTTTAATAAAAATAAAAAGCCACAGACAACAATAAACTCATTTGTTTTTTGCGTTCACAGCAAACATTTCACTTGCGCCAACGACAGCGATCAGTATTTCCACCAGCCCAATATCGACTTCAAAACCAGCAAAGAAACTTACGACGTCAACAACAACAACAACCCTTACGGCAACCATCAACTCTGTTTCTGCATCTACTTCCAGTGCAAAACAAATGCCAACATCGAGCTCTGCCACAGGAAACGTAACATTGAAACAAAGTTCAGGTAAGGATAATGCTTTGTTTCACTGATGCCTACAGTCGCGCTTTGCCCCCAGTCACGTGATGCTGCACTCTCAGTCCAAGACTTAATTGTTTAAAAATGCTACGATGATCCAAACAACAAACAACTTATTAAAACTTTCCAAATAACACTTGCCGGGCATCTTACTAACATGACAGACGCGGCGCATTTTCATCAATCGAGGTGTGGGGAGGTAAACACGCTTTTTCCTGTTTGATGCTATCAACTTATCGTTGGGTGAAACATTCGGTGAAACCTATATTCTGTTGAGCAGTATCAAATCATGCCTTTGATTCTTCCTTAGACGTTGAAGACCCGATTGAAGTAAACGTTTCAAAAAACTTGCATTGATCAATTCTCCAACGAAGCTGCGAAGTATTTCATTCGCGACATCACACAGTTAAATTTTTAAATAGTCAGAAACACGGATATCCCGATTCCGCAACTTAATTATGTTCAATAGAGCGATTACTCAACGACTTTGCAGTGTTGCAGGGAAATATTTCGAATCCTGAAATTGCATCATTTGGACTATATCCAAGTTTCGATGGACGGTTACACATAGGTCTAAACATACCAGCACAGCGTTTGTGGTTTTGTTGAATCCAAGCAGAATCAGTTGCCTTTTAGAGGTGAAATAACCGATTCGAATCCGGTTTGTGCTTTCCTTAGTACGTGATAATACAAAAGGTGAACAATATCGTGAAGCGCCAACGTGAAATTTTTGTATTTCAACACACTAGACTAACTTATGAAATGTTTTCTTCGTTAGGCAAGGAATAAAATGTTTAAGAGCATGAAAGTGATTGAACGCATGTCTTTGCCTGAATGCCGCTGAATGATTTAACAAAGCAGTCATTTCCTGTGCTTCTTTGCTACGTCTGTTTCATCTGAGGAAAAGGTGCACTCGCAAGACGTCGCTTGCCAACTCGTTCCTCTGTTGCTACACCTCCATAACTTTCGTTTTCTTTGTTACTGCTGATCGTCTCGCTTTTGTTAATTTATAATGTTCTACTAGTAAACATGATAAGTGAGTCAAAATAAACCTGTGCTGATTATAGCATAAGATTCGAATCCGAACGTAAAAATTGCATGTACAGTAAACGCAGGTGTGAAGCATAATAAACATGAAACTATCTGTGCCTTCCATCGGTAACTTGGACCAAACCTACGGTTCATGGAGAAACCATCCTTTGTTTTTCAAATATCTGCAAACGAAAATCTATATAAGTTTTCACCAAACACTGTACGTCTGGAGAATAAATTATTTACCTTCTTCAAATAAATTAATGCCAGTTTTACCGACTAATGGTTTTTCGAACGACATTTCGAAGTTGTTTGCTGTATGACTTAACTCAAACTTTCCAACGATTTAGCCCAGGTATCGCCATCCTTCTTGAAGCTGAGAGCAACTTCTTGCGTGCGGATTAATGCGAAGAGCTACCAGTTTGATACACACGTCTGAAATAAAAATCTTGCTCAATTTTTCTTTAATTATTTTAGTATTAACAATTAAGATATTCCACAATGTGAAGACACTGTTCATGCTAATGTTATTTTTAAAATAGGCCCGCGGGCAGTAGGGAAGCCAGCCCGAATTATTTTGGCGGACCAAATATTTTGACTATAAGCGAGCAACCGTATTTTGTTAGGGACAACGCCTCTCAAAACACAAAACGACAAGAAATGCTAGAAATGGGGGAGGCCATGGCCCCCTTGGCTACGCCTAAGCCCGCGGGTGACCTGCTCGGTCCTTGTGGGCGACCTGGTGCCCTCGGGCACCACGTTGTGACCAATGATTTGGACAATCTAGAGCAAAACGCTTCTCACAGTAAAACAATAAACAACAAGAACAAATGACTTTTATGTAGCTGACTTTAAGTCGTTTCACAAGAACTGACGCAAAATAAAACAAGTGCTGTTGTAAACACCAAGCACTACAGTAAATGAAATTGCGTAATTCAGCAAAACTCTGTAAATTACGCAAAGTGGTGAAATGTCATTCACGCAATGTACACCACACATTAATTCCAAACAAATTAAGGCAAAGCAAAAATCGATCCATAAAAGAAATGACCAATTACAATTCACTGTCTTCACGTTCCACCTTGCAGGCAAACCTTTGCAGGCTGCTGGAGCACAAGCGCTAGCACCTGGAGCTACTGTTGGTATAGTGATTGCAGTCATTGTGGTCATCGTCGTCGTCGCCTTAGTGGTTGCAATTCAGTAAGTAAATGTGTATTATCGACGATAGTTTAACAAGTAATACTGAAGGACCTTATCCAATAATGTGGTTATTATGTCATGGTGTCAGTTCCGGGTCGTGGATTTTTACAAGGCTGTGAGTTCCACAAAAACGCAGTCTTCTATCCGTAAGCAATGCTTTGTCTCAAAGAGATGTTTAGGCAACCTAGTTTTATGGAAGTGAACTGCCTGTGGTAGTTTAAGCATTCATGAAAGGTAAAAGCAACGTCAATTGTCGTAGCTTCATATTGACAACATACAGTAGCTGGGCATCATCGTAGGAGGCCCAACTCTCAGATAAATAAAGCCAATGGTTGTAAGATTCAAGAAAACAATAAAGCTTGGTTAAAGTATCATACCAAATTCATTACCTGGAACGCTAAAATCTAGTTTTTCAGTATTAAAAAAGCTGTTTTAAATATTACATGGTACAATGAGCATTTAATTGATGCACTTGGTCCTTCAGCTTTTTCAAAAACATCCAAAACCTTTTATGAACTTTTACTTGCTGGGAACTTAGTAGAAAAGTTAATCAACTTGGTTTGAACTCGAAACATGCATGCTTAATGTTTCCAGGAATTCAATAAAAATCTGAACAAAAATATTTTTTAAATCTTTGCTGTAGTGAAACAACATTTGATGAGGTGCAAGCAGTTGAATGACAAATTTTGGCCGAAAAATAAAATATTTTTGTTGTTCGGGAACAACTCACAATACGTAATAAAAGCACCACAAGTAAACTTTTTGTAAGAATGTACGCTAATAAGATAGTTATCAGTTACCCATTAATTCAAAAAATGGAAAAGTTTCAGTAAAGTCATATGTACAGTAAAACAGAGTGTTTCAAATCGTTTGCTTTTGCGCAGGATACGCAGGAAACCATCCAGCAAAGGATACTTCCCAATATTCTGGAAGCCAAAAGGTGACAAAGTCAATTTGCGAACAGACACAGATGATGCGTCACATCATTATGCATTGCTTTAGTCAGTGACAACTTTATAGACATTTCACAAACTCTTCTTTGTTTAAGAGCAGTGTATACTATAAAAAGCGATTGCGCGTAATGCATTTTCAAACTACGTCACAATGTATGATATGTTTTAGAAATCTCCAATAAATGCGTTTTGATCTTCGTGAATTTCGAATTTATGAAGTATTTTTCCCTGCCCCACAATGTACTCAATCCCCTAAATTGCAACATAGCGCAAGCTTTTTTCGACAAACCGCACTTTCAAAACTTTTTCTGGATGAAATGAACTTGCAAACGGCAAATGTCGAACATGTCAGTCACCTTCGTTTGCACTTTTGTCCTGAGTGACGTCGCTTCTTATTGCACGTTTCGCATCGTGAAGCTAACGCACTGCACAGTCACAATAAGTTGAAACATTCTGGGATGTGAATGCATTACTTCTGGTTGACGTGAAGTGCAGTGTCAGCCTACTCTCTCCTCTCTCATTGCTGGCCATGCGCGTTATTTTTTCCACAGCTGCTTCTCACAAGAAAAGTGATGAACACCTTTTGTGAATGTAAGGCAACCAGTGGCAAACGCCTTGCTGTAAATATTTCGTGGCGATATTTCGTATTTTTGTGTTGCGCCACTACATGCCAGTGGATTTTGAAGTTGGGCTAGGAAAAAGAGTGGACCGAATTGCTGGTTGGAACGAATAATGACCAGTAATACTTATAAATTGATCGAAGGCCAGGCATTCATTTCTTAAATACTGCAGGATAAAAACTGAAAACAATCTTAAAGCTTAATTAGCTCTTAGCTTTGCAGGTGCGTACAAAATTTTAGTACCGTGCTTCTGCTTTTTCATGTTGTACACCGTAATTTCATCCAAATTTCCAGAATACTATATCACAAAATTTCATGGATGTTTCACCCAGAAAGTGTTTTCAAAACTTGTTTTCATATGGTTTTGATCAGTTTTACAAACTGGATCTGCAAAAAATAAAATTAAAAACAAAACAGTTCTCAAAGAAAAAAACGTGACTATGGTATCGCAATCAACAAAATTTTGGGATACTGTGCTGTTTGAGCAAAAAGCGCTGCAATTTCACCAACGGCGTTCATGGTGTGACCTAAAACATACAATCTCATTCAATACTGCATGACAAAATCTGAAAGCAGTCTTAGCTTCATTAGAATTAGTGCAAAAAATAATCTTAGCATTGTAGGAGTGTACAAAATTTTATTACCGTGTTTCTCCTTTTCATGTTGTACACGGTAATTTCAACCACAATTTCCAGTATGACACTTTGCAAAATTTCATCGTTGTATCACTCAAACAAACTTTTCAAGACTTTTTTACAAATTTGATCTGCAAAAGTAAAAATTGAAAAACAAAAAGTTCCAATGGATAAAATGTGAATCTGGTGTCGAAATCAAAACATTTTTGGGAAACTGTGCTGTTTGGGCAAAAAAGTCACAATGTGACCAACGGCGTTCATGGTATGACCTAAAAAACACAATCCATTTAAAAGAAAAAACTCTGGTTTACTTTTTTATGCACTGTGGACTTCATAGCTTCTAGTTGTTATGTTTTGCTTGAGAATGAAACAGCGAACGGTTTTGTGATGTTTGCGTTGTTCAGAAGCGCCTACACCTATGTATTGTTTTATCATTGTGCACATCTTGCAAGAAAATAAAGCATTTGTCTGTGTTGATGATGAGATTGGCCATAGTCATGAAATTGTAAATGTCATACTCACACACTGCAGGAGAGTTGAAGTTGGAAAAAATGCTCAAAGAAGATGGAGGAGTGCAAGTTCATCAGCAAGTGAACAATTATTCAACATGATTTATACGTTGTTTTCCTTGACCTTCATTGCTTCTATTTAGATTCACTGCATCTGAAAAGAATTAAACAAGTTAAATTTTCTATAAAGTGACATGCAAAGTCTCGCTTTGCATTGATTCCGCTTGGTCATTAATATACGAGTCCAACTTTTCACAAGGCACATATCTCGAAAGGATTGCAAGTTTTCGATGTGTTTTTTTCCAACCATTCCGATTGTGCAAAAAGGTTAACGCTAGTCAGCATTTTGCAAGTCGGATTAGAATCATTTTTCACATTTGAAAATAAGCATAAGCTTGATCTTCTATATTTCAAACCTATGGCTGTGGGTTTTTCAAGCTGTTTTTATGTATCAAATGACACCGTAAAAGTTTGCAATAACACCCTAAATTTTGGAAACCAATGTATAGTTTTGCTTTGCATTGAAACAAAACAATTTTTCCTGCACTTCACAGGAAGTTGCTTGTCTAGTTGTTTTGCGTCAGGATATGCTATAATATGGAACGGAATTTTTCCATATTCTGCGAAATCTTCCATGCCATACTTCAAACATTTTGATCCATACAAAATTATTCCGTACCTTTTCCATACGTTGTAATTATAGCCATGGGCGTCCGCAGAAATTTTTCTAGGGGCAACGACGACATTTTGCTTGCCATTTTAAGGTTGCTGATGATGCAATGCAAATGGACGTTAAGTAAACGCATTACACGTTCTACACCACAACTAAATGCGCGGCAACAGTCACGAAATTTCGCTTCGTTGGCGCAGCAATGCTAATTTTTTATCATGCTTCTTTTCAAACAGTCTAAATCTAGGTGACATACCGCTATCAGTAAATTTGTCTCCTTGCATTACCTGCCAAGGTGTCTGCGTTCAACAGTCACATACAGCAAAACGCCTACTACCGTAACTAGGAATGCGAGAGAACGAGGGCATGGCGCGGTCATTGCCCCCTGCCTTTTCGGAAGGGGAGCTACGAGGACGGAGGTTCCTTTTCATAACAGTGTCATAGGTAATTTCATGGTTTATCAAGTTCGCCTTGAAACAAACATATTGCAGCTATTTGCGCACCTAGAAAATTCAGAATGGTTTTCTGTATTTATTTAATTCTTTTTGAAGTCAACATTGTTGCTGAACAGAAACAAGCATAATTGGTAACGATTTTCCTGTTTATGCCTGGCAGGGACGCCAGAGAACGGGGTCAGACAGAGACATTGCCCCCTGACCTTTCAAAAAGGGGCCAACCGGGCGGAGGTGCCTTTTCATAACAGTATCATCGTTAGTTTCATGGTTTATCAAGATCGACTTGAAACAAATTCGTTGCAGCTATTCGTGCATCCAAAAAATTCAGAATGGTTTTCACGTTATTATTGTTGAGGTCAACATTGTTGATAAACAAAAACGAACGCAATTGGCAACGACATTTTTTATAAGTGTCCATAGCCTTCAACTCTTTTACTTCCCCCTGCCCTACCGTTGCTTCGACGTCCCTAAATGTAAATATTAACCCGACGCGAGTAACAACATTCAGCTCGTTTTTGCTCGTCAACTGCAGTCTGCCCATGTCACACGCATAACATTCCCTTCACAGTCGTTCAGTGAGTAAGCGCGTTTGCTTCGCACAACGCTGGTGGTCTTGAAATGACGACACAATTTACCAACTGCAAATGTCGCAGTCAGAATGACTCAATATGTCGAAAACAGAAGCAGTCATAGCTGATCGCTTCACACACCCGCACTGAGGAAAAGGGTGGCTTGTCACTTTCGACAGGCAATTGTTATTTCCGGAAATACTTAATACTGTTATTTGACGTAAACCACTAATTGAACGATGTTGCGATCGATTACCATTTGCGTGAAATAATTTTCACAGATTGAGTGCAAGCATAGGTGCAGGAGCAAGCAAATTTTAGGGGGTGCGAAAGATTTTTGCTCGAAATTCCCCAAACTTGCCCGAAAAGTTTCCGGGAAACTCTTTGTGTGAGTATTTCGTCCCACACAGATCATTTTTGGGATACCCTCCATAAAAAGGTCTACATGTGATCTCCGCAAGTTGGGCTCCAATTTTTCAAAATCAAACAATGTTGGGCGCCATTTTTGTCCATATTTCAAAGTAGTTTGCCCAGAATTTCAGGTATGTTGCAAACATTTCATAGAATTTGGCCAGATTCACGGATTGCCCGGATTTTCGACAAATCAAAACTTTTGTGGGTGCGCTTGCACCTCCTGCACCCTGCCTCCTACACTAGTGAGTGCAACTAGTAATAGTTTAGGATTTGATGAAACATTCGATGTTACTACATGCTTTACAATTAAATCGTAGAACAGTATTTAAGTCGGACTTAATTTTTATATTGATGGCATTTTTTAGAAGCCGACTTGACATTTGAACTCAAGCATAAATTTGAACTTTAAATCGGTTTCAATTCTGACGCAATTCAAAACTGTAGGCCTACTCCAAAATGATATTCCACGGTGTTCCCAAATTGAGGCTAAGAAAACATCAAGTCAAGCACTTGCTTAAAGCGCGTTCTGGAATACACCCCAACCTACACTTTCTAGTTTCTACCAAAAACACGAAATCACTTTGCATTGTAAATCCAGACTAACGCCACATGCAACATCACTTCAGGGAGACTTTTCAGGTCACCCCAGGGAGACCTCTTGAAGCATTAAAGCCAGTACACACAATAAAACGTTTCACGTGACGAACGAGGGGAGTAAAAGGGAATACTAGGGGGTGGTTTCAGGAAAAAGATGTTACATGATAAATATCAAAACTGTACAACATCACTTGCAAAGATTGCAAAACAAGGTGTACAAAAACTTGAAAGTTGGTACAAAAATACCTGTAAAGTGTAACAACATACAGGTTTGAAAGTACTGTTAATTTTTTCTGTACATGGTAACGACTTGATGCTCGATGTCCAGTGTTGGCCTGATAGCGTATCTCTGGTTTCTGCTTATTGTTTGGGTGAATGTTGTTTCTCACCGAGTCACTCTGTGGCGCAGGGATTGGCAACCTTTAGGTAAATGTGTGCCGATTTAAGGTTCCAAATCATCCAATGTGCCAACTACATCCGTATTTTTGTACAAGTCAAGGTCAAGGATACTTCTTGTGAAACATAACAAAATTGATATGTAAACCGTGGAGCTTCTGCGTGTCATTGGAAATTTCTTGGCGTGCCAAGTGTTTCACGCGTGCCGCAGGTTGCCGATCCTTGCTCTAGCCTGTGAAACATTTTTCTTTAGTGAAAATACACTCCAGGACAGGTTTTTTTAAGGTGTTTTAGGGACCTGATTCGGATCCCTAGAATTTGAATTCGGGTCCCTAGAATCACAGATATCGGGTCCCTACAGGTCCATACCGGGTACCTAACCTTTTCCTAAAAAAACACCTGCTCTAGGATTAATTTCTCGCAGCTAACTCTATGCGCATTTGAGTAAGCACATTCTCGACTACCGGAAAAACAAACGGACACACAAACGTTGAAGTGTTTCAAGTGTTACAAGGGCTGTGCAAAATACGTACGATATTAAATTTGGAATGTTGCAAGTGCGCGAGAATGAGATTTCACTGCCGAAATGGTCTGGCGGTACTAGGCATTTGCGTAGTTGCGCACCTTAGAGGGAACACTGATCATGAGCTTGGTGTTTTAAACGTGTGCTGAATACACACAAACGTGTGCTGAACACACACTTGTCAAAGGGCTGTGTGTACTGTAAGTGCTCCATGTGCTCCACGTGAACAGCATTGTGTTACTGACTTTGCATGCCGTGCTTGCTCATTCGGAGCGTTGCAGTTCAACTTTCAGTTGTTATGTTTTCACACAATTTCATGACTTCGTTGAAAACATGTCACATTTGTTAGTGTTGTTCTACAAAAAAATTTCTAAGACGTCTTCGAAATCAATGTACTGTACTGCTTTCTTAATGTAAAGTTGAAACAACGTGTAGTTGCTATTTTAAGGCTTGCAAAATTTATAAAATCGCCGCCAAATATCCCATATGCCGTTGAGTTTACCCCTTTGCCTTTTCTGCATTTTTTTACCACTTACTCAACAAACAGGAACACGACAACCCCTTACGCTTACCTTCTACAAAGTGAAACTGGGCATGCTACATAAACTCCATATTTCTGTAACCTCCAATCTTGTCGCATGGCTAAAAGAATCCATCGAACAAACTGACATAGCTGTTTGTCTAAATCAGTACTTTGTTTTTTTCGTTAAATTGCAACTTTACTACCAAAATAATTTGACGCTGTCTTCGAAAGGTGTTTACATTGCCCAATCACTTTTATGACTGAGAAGTGATCTTGCTTTAGGCGATTCACTTACAAGCCAAAATCTGTCGTCATTTCATATTTGTTACAAGTACCACTTACAAACACGAAGTCGCAAGCACAAAATCACCGATTGTTTCTACAGAACCATCTTGCGTACGTGCAGCAAAATCAGATGTTTCTCAACGACAGCGTGTTGCTGCTCACGACTCGCATAAGAAAATTTCCTTGCTGTCTGTGAAACTTTTTTTCCAACAGGAGCGCGAGTCGTTTGTTCACGTTCGATAAAACTGCGTTCAATGATACGGAATTTTTGAAATCGTACTTGGCTGGCGGGAACAGGATTATTAATTTCCACAGGCAAACCATCCGGAAATGCCACGGTTAAAATATTTGACAAAACACATAGCCTACGTTTCTCATAAAACAAACACACTGCACATATGTGTGGCGGCATAAAGACGTTAACGCATAACGTGAGGGCCACGTTTCCACCCGCTTACCACGGCTGAAATAATCTCGCACACACGGGCAAAACACGTCAAGTAAAACGCACCCCAATGTTTGCAACTGTAACGTTGACGATTCGCAGATTTTCGCAAGATTTAAAATGGAAAATAGGTGAATTAAGTGAGTGATTTTTGAAATTATTACACAATAGCATTTACAAATCTCTATCAGTGCGATGCCTTTAGTTGAGACTTCTCCAGTGGCGATTCTAGAATGAAAAAAGTGGGAGGGTCGCCACTGGAGAAGTCTCAACTAAAGGCATCGCACTGATAGAGATTTGTAAATGCTATTGTGTAATAATTTCAAAAATCACTCACTTAATTCACCTATTTTCCATTTTTAATTTTAAATCTTGCGAATCTGTTGTTTCACACATCATTTTATTGGAAGTGGCCCGCGAGTTGTCACGTTTTTGTAGAATGTCCCGTAGGTTAAATGTAGTTGGACCACGCTGCCTTAGACCAGTGGTTCTTAGTTTATCCAACTACTTGGAGCCTTACAGTATTTCTTAGCTTAATGGTCACTAACTGCTCAGGATAAGTTTTTTTTTCAAGATTCAAAATAATTTAAAATGAATTAAATGGTCATAGGGTTCCAGGATAGGTTGTCCACACTAAGCACTAGGTGCATTAGAAGTGACAAACGTAAGCAAACAAATTTTAATGAATTATTTGATGATTTTGTCATGAAGAAGGCCAGGACAAAACCTTTTCAATTGTTTACTTTGATATGTTCAGCCTTACTTGATTCGATAATTGCAGCTTTTTATTTCAAAATACGTATTTCAATAATGACAGTTTAAGGGAAGTTTAAACCAGTCCCGTCGCTACGGGGACATTGGTGGGCTCAGCCCCTACAAACTGAAATATGAAACACTATGAATCAGTGGAGATTTTGTCAAATTTTCAGAATGTAAATACCCCTGAGCAAATGTAAAGCCCCCTATTGAAGATTTATGAACACAGTTTTAGTTTGAACCTCACATTATTTCACCCCACAGTTTCGTTGCGTTCGATTCTCAGCAGTCTAAAAACGTAACAATCACGCGATTTGTGAGCGTTACAGTTGAAATCATTGGGGTGCGTTTTACTTGACGTGTTTTGCCCGTGTGTGCGAGATTATTTCAGCCGTGGCAAGCGGGTGGCAACGTGGTCCTCACGTTATTCTTTAACGTCCTTATGCCGCCACACATATGTGCAGTGTGTTTGTTTTATGAAAAATGTAGGCTATGTGTTTTGTCAAATATTTTAACCGTGGCATTTCCGGGTGGTTTGCCTGTGGAAATTAATAATCCTGTTCCCGTCAGCCAAGTACGATTTCAAAAATTCCGTATCATTAACGTGAACAAACGACTCGCGCTCCTGTTGGAAAAAAAGTTTCACAGACAGCAAGGAAATTTCTTTTACGAGTCGTGAGCAGCAACACGCTGTCGTTGAGAAACATCTGATTTTGCTACACGTACGCAAGATGGTTCTGTAAAAACAATCGGTGATTTTGTGCTTGCGACTTCGTGTTTGTAAGTGGTACTTGTAACAAATTTGAAATGACGACAGATTTTGTCTTGTAAGTGAATCGCCTAAAGCAAGATCACTTCTCTGTCATAAAAGTGATTGGGCAATGTAAACACCTTTCGAAGACAGCGTCAAATTATTTTGGTAGTAAAGTCACAATTTAACGAAAAAAACAAACTACTGATTTAGACAAACAGCTATGTCAGTTTGTTCGATGGATTCTTTTAGCCATGCGACAAGATTGGAGGTTACAGAAATATGGAGTTTATGTAGCATGCCCAGTTTCACTTTGTAGAAGATAAGGCAGTGATTCCCAACCATATTAGGCTTGCGGCACCCTATAAAGAGAAATGTAATTTGCGGCACCTATAGTAGCGAACCCATGGCAATTTGGTTTGAGGTTTGGCGAAATTTTGAAAATATCTTTTGAATGATATATTGAAGAACGTATCAGCTCGCGGCACCCCTAGGCATTATAATTTGCACCCTAGGGTGCCGCGGCACCCCGGTTGGGAACCACTGACGTAAGGGGTTGCGTGTTCCTGTTTGTTGAGTAAGTGGTAAAGAAAATGCAGGAAAGGCAAAGGGGTAAACTCAACGGCATGTGGGATACTTGGCGGCGCTTTTATAAATTTTGCACGCCTTGAAATAGCAACTACACGTTGTTTCAACTTTACATTAAGAAAGCAGTACAGTACATTGATTTTGAAAACGTCTTAGAAATTTTTTTGTAGAACAACACTGACAAATGTGACATGTTTTCAACGAAGTCATGAAATTGTGTGAAAACATAACAAACGAAAGTTGAACTGCAACGCTCCGAATGAGTAAGCACGGCATGCAAAGTCAGTAACAAAATGCTGTTCACGTGGAGCACATGGAGCACTTACAGTACACACAGCCCTTTGACAAGTGTGTGTTCAGCACACGTTTGTGTGTATTCAGCACACGTTTAAAACACCAAGCTCATGATCAGTGTTCCCTCTAAGGTGCGCAACTACGCAAATGCGCAGTACCGCCAGACCATTTCGGCAGTGAAATCTCATTCTCGCGCACTTGCAACATTCCAAATTTAATATCGTACGTATTTTGCACAGCCCTTGTAACACTTGAAACGCTTCAACGTTTGTGTGTCCTTTTGTCTTTTCCGGTAGTCGAGAATGTGCTTACTCAAATGCTCATAGAGTTAGCTGCGGGAATTAAATCCTAGAGCAGGTGTTTTTTACGGAAAAGGTTAGGTACCCGGTATGGACCTGTAGGGACCCGATTTCTGTGATTCTAAGAACCCGATTTTCTCTGATTCTAGAGACCCAATGATAATTTTCTCTTATTCTAGGGACCCGATTTCAAATTCTAGGGATCCGAATCAGGTCCCTAAAACACCTTAAAAAAACCTGTCCTAGATTATATTTTTACTAAAAAAAATATTTCACAGACGAGAGCAGGGGTCGGCAACCTCCGGCACTCGTGAAACACTTGGCACGCCAAACAATTTCCAATGGCACGCAATAGCTCCACGTTTTATATATCAATTTTGTTCTGTTTCACAAGAAGTATCCTTGACCTTGACTTGTACAAAAATACGGATGTAGTTGGCACATTGGATGATTTGGAACCTTAAATCGGCACACATTTACCTAAAGGTTGCCAATCCCTGCGCCAGGGAGTGACTCGGCAAGAAACAACATTCACCCAAACAATAAGCAGAAACAAGAGATTACAAACAAAAATACCGGAAAAAGAACATGTCAATGTGACTAGCCAAGCTGAGTGTAAAAGTTATTACCAAGCTAATGTCTTGATTTTCACCTTCATTTTCAGGTGCTCTGGTTAACACCACTGCTTTAACATTGCTGCTTGAAAGTTTTGCTAGAAAAAGTGATTCAGTCGTGGCGTTTTAGCTGACACTGCGAGATACTTGCGCTTTTTCTTCATAGAAGCTTTGCGCTTTTCATATAGCGCCTGTTGGCACTACAGATTTCGGCATCGCTCAAGCTAAACACTGCAATCTTGTTTTCTGCTCTTTCGTTCTACGAATCGACTGATTAAAACAGTTTCTGATGGACCACGCAATAACATGTGGTGTAAATGGCTTGAATAGCTTCATATGTTTATGATGTAACACAACGACAGTAACCTTGGAAGAAAAGTGCGTTTTCACCACAGGTTACCCTGTATGACGAAACAAAGGTGCAGTTTGGCTGCGGCTACCTCGAGACTGCACCAGAAGTTTGGGGTCATTGATACCAGTGTTGCCACTTCTGGTATATTAACATGACATCAGATGTGATGCTCTCAGATAAATTTCTGATGTCTGATATTTTGTCGACAAATCTGATGTTGACTGGGTTTTTGGGGTCTCGTCAAGTGTAAGTCCGACCAGTGTAAGACCGACCGTTTTTCTCTTTACAACACAGTGCTCGTCACCAAGCGAGCCCTTCGGTTTCAACGCGCTCTTTCTGTGAGAGCATTCTCTTTGTGCGCCTGGAGGCGCTGAGAGGCAGTCAGCGGCGCGTGGTAAGAATAGTGGGAATGGTTGGACTTGCACTTGACGAGACCCGGTTTTTGTTTTCCGCAGTTCCTCTCATTTTAGGACGAAAATATGTTAGGTTCATGATTTTTAGGTTCCTTTCATCAATTCCTCACCCTAATATGTGTTTAGTTATCGTTTCAAACTAAAGAAGCTCTCTTCGCTGCGTAGAGACTAACATTTTACGTAAATTGTAAACGACTTCTCCATTTAATGACGATATTTCGCTCTGTTTCGGATTCAAAGAGGGTAATCGCGCTTTGTGAGGTTTGTTAAATACGAAATTATAGCGTAATAATTTGATGTCATCTGATGTTGAAAATGGCAGCAATCCGATGTTAACGAGACTGACCTCAGTGGCAACATTGATTGATACTGAACAGCAGTTTGCAACCACTAGCTTTGGCACGCAAATAGTAACGTTTTCGTGACATTTGTGCAACAAGCGTGACACACGAGTAGAAAGTCATACTCATGCCAAAAGAACGATTATTAGGAAAAAGTTACCAGCGAGATCAAATATATTAGCATTGAACAAAACTGAAAATACGTATAGGCTATTCAGTAGCGATTGCTAAAAATGGCAGACAGTCAAACTTTGAGAGAAAACAGTTGCTGTTTGGGGCCCCTGATACTTAATGCAACATAGGAATATAATATAGAGTTGTATGCTTGTATCCCTTTTGAATCACAAAAAATTTTCAAATGAGTATTTTATTCGAAACATAAATTTCATCACTGGTGACCCCCTTGGAGTGGGGGGCCCGGGGTAATTGCCCCTGTTGCCCCCCCTCCTTAATCCGGCCATGGGGTCAAGGTTATTTGGCCCGACTTGCAAAATTCTCAATAACGCTTACCTTTTTGAACAATCGGAATGTTTGGAAAATTATTACATGATAAAATGGCAAGCCGTAATTTGCGCCAAAAATTCTAAGTGCCGTGTTTTCCTTTTACCAAAGTGGATTTTAAATTATAGTACTACAAACACCATTTACAAGATTGGAAATCATTTGCACATCTGAAATCTGCGAGTAAGTTCATGTTAAGTCGAAAAGTTCCGCAAAAAACGAACTAGAAATATTAAATCGCTTTTTCGATAAAGTTGACGGTGTGAGTTAGTGAAAATGTTTTAAACCGAAACTGTGAAACTGCATCAGGCCAGCGCTTTCACGGTGGTCACACTCATTTAATTGGTGTTCGGTAACTGAAAATCGGTCAGTGCGACAGTGGCGGTTAATGGGTTGTTTACTTTCCTTAAAACTCGACAGTGGCAAATTTCAGGGAAGGAGAGTCTCCCGCACATACATTTTGAGGTGTAGAAATTGATGCGCATGGCACTATTACGCAAAGGTTCGGTAGTTGCATAAAATATTTTAGTTCAAAGATGCCGAGGAACAGCAGCCGCGTCATG
>Ga0210059_1000226_pt1 | contig 61818 bp, 32 predicted proteins | sample Ectturendosymbi2_FD_188042 | JGI IMG/M metagenome (GOLD analysis project Ga0210059, IMG submission 188042) | Ecteinascidia turbinata endosymbiont from Florida, USA - Sample 2 (SPAdes) (version 2) | ecosystem: Host-associated > Tunicates > Ascidians > Unclassified | place: Key West, Florida... | reverse complement strand
ATGCATGCATTATGTTCTTTTCAGAGTACGACAACTGTATCGTGCTATACTAGAACTGTGAAACTCTCCTTCACAGAATATAACTAGAAGATGATAAGGTTTGAATGATTGCCATCAAAGATAAAAATATCCAACCGTATTAACTTTGCAGACTATGAAGCTCGGCTTAAAAAACAAGTCTGACATCTGAACTTTACCGAAGATTGATCTGTAACAATCCAAGTACGTTACTTTTCACGTTGCTAAAAATAAAGAAGCAGCAATTAAGTTTGTCTGTGTTAAGATTCCGTGTAACTCACATTCAGGTAAGGTTAATTGAACTTAAGCTTTCATGATAATCTAGCCTTGGTAAATATCGTCGAACCCATTAGAAATACGATTTACCTAAAACAGTTTCGGTCTTTTGTTTATGTGTAAACCACGTGTAACCAAAAAACATGAAATTACATAATATATGTTCATTGCAGTGACACATTGTAGCCTAAAACAAGTAAAGAGAGTGTGTGTAAAATAATATACACAGGGACGTCGGAGAATGGAGGCATGGCGGGAGCATTGCCCCCTCTGCCCTTTCAAAAGGTGTGCAACGGGGGGAGGCCCCTCTTCATGACAGCATGATAGGCAATTTCATGGTTTATCAAGATCGACTTGAAATAAATTTATTGCAGCTATTCGGGCACCCAGAAAATTCAGAAAGATTTTCTACAACTTCTGTTACTATTTTTGAGGTCAACATTGCTGATGAATAGAAACAAAGATATAATTGGTAACGATTTTTTTGTTATTTATAAGTTTCCATTGCCCTCAACATTCTTACTCCTCCCCTTGTCGCTGCTCCGGCGTCCCTGAATATGCATGTTGTGTCAACAAACTTCGCCAAAACAATGCTTTGCAAACCATAATATGACGTCATATTGTGACGTCACAAACAGCGTATATCCAGTAACAATGACCACCATAGACCTACGCCACTGCTCAATACTAGAATTTGGTAGGGGGGCATCCAATCAAGCAGTCGCCCCGGGCATCATTAGACCTCTGCTCGCCATTGGTGAAAGACTAGACATGGAACGAAAATATATGAACAGTGACAAGGCCCAATCAAAAAAGACCGAATTAACGACCTTAACCCATTAATGCCCACCGTATGATTATTCATACGCAAAAGCGGCCTTCTTAAAATGGGCATAAAAGGAAAACTAAATGCGTTTCACAATTATTTGTGGTTGGTATGTTACTACCTGGAGGCAGTTTATGATCCATGAGAAACTGAAGTTTTTGGAATGACGATAAGTTGGTAAAATTTTAACAACAAAATAAGTAAGTTTCAAGAAATGAAAATTTTAGGGGTAAGTATTGACTTGTGAGGTTTCATACCCAGAACATATCTTTAATGCCTGATTTGGCCTTTTGTTATGTTTGCTAACATAATAAGCATCCTCCTACTACCCAACGTTTTCATCTAACTTTTTTATTTTTAGTTGGGAAACACTGATTACCCAGTGTATGAAATATCATACGTTGGACAGTAACGAGTGTCTTGTGAGACAATTAGAGGTTAGAGTAGGTTTCCAAAAATTTGCTTTTTCAAAACAAATTTTAAGAGTTATTATCGAAAGGTGTTGAGTTAATGGTGTAGCGAGTCAGAACCATTGACTCTGGTCAACAATGGTCTGTACAATAATACCTTGCCTTGCAAAATCAGCAGTGTTCAAAGGGCTATGGACACAGTTATATCATTATCAAACTTTACTCTCTCCTGTCTTGGACCTTAGTTTTGACAGTGATGTGCAAGGTAAAAGTGCTGGTGGAATATTCTAGACCAGACAAAAATTGATTCGAAGTTTCATAATTTGTGTTACACCAGGGTTTCCGTACTACAGGTCTCGGGCCAAATCTGGCCCACGAAGCCATTTCGTCTCCCGCGAAGACGCTTTGTCACTAATGAAAAAATAATATATTTACGAAAAACTTATTGATTTGGTGGAATATAACATGTGGCGAAACAATCAATCACATTACGTAAGATGTCCGGCCCTCAGACTGCTGTGTAATAGCTTATGTGGCCATCAAAAAAAGTTTGGAAGACTTTGTGGACAGCTAATGTGTGCAATAGTTAAGCTATAAATCAATGGTCTGCAAGACATTGTCCTATAGCAGCACACATTGTGTGATGTGGACACTCTATGGGACTACCATATTACTAGCAGACCAACCCGCTATTTGCTGGTTACTGATTCACTAAACCTAGTCTAAAAGAGGTAATTGCTGCTCGGATGCGAAAATTGAGTTTGGTGAGGTTGAGTAACAAGAACCAAGTCACAATGATAACTAACTCCACAAACGTAAGAGTTGTTTGAATTTTGGAAGTACTGTACAATCACTGGAAAAGAAAGGAGAAAAAAGGGTTGGTATTGTCACTCAACCTAACCTCATCAGATGGGAAATGTTGATCTTTTTGATAAGTTTACAGGACTGTACTTTATTTGAACCCAATGAAGGAAGTTATTTTAGCCATTGTTTAGGTTCGCAAATCTGTGGGCATTATGCAAATGTGTTGACTGAAAGATTTCACTGTTGATTTTCGCATGTCAGACTGTGATTCTTTGCCAGCAGGAGCTAATGTTAGAGAGCATAATGAGGTGTTCGTTCCCAAACAAAGGATTTCTTACGTTGTAAGATTAAATGAATAACGTATAGTGGACAAAAAAGCACAGATACTCAAAGATTGTTTGGTGCATGTGGCAAATGCACCAAATCCGTTTGCTAAAATTCACTATGGGCTTCATCCAACAGTTATGGCCTAGGTTATTAGGCTACTTCATTAATTTCTGATTTTTTGGTCATCACTTGCCAACCACTAATGCCAGATGGTCATTCAGGGGCTCTACAAATGTGCATATTCACTTAGTATATTTCAAAGGAAAGCATTTAAGTTGCCAATTGATATTTTTCTTAGATCCCAATTACGTCATCCAAAATTTTCCAAACCTTCTCAGTTGTGACATCACACCGAAAAATGTTCAAACACAAAAGTGCCCGATTTAACACAAACGATCCTAGGAGATGTTTTGCTTCTTTAGAGGGTTTGAAGAGCTCTCTAGCTTTATCAGTCGGCGAGCTATGACTGGACAAAGTCAAAACCAATATAGTGGCGTTGCGGTCCTTACAGGGTAGACTTTTCGTTTTTCAATAAAATGTGTTAAAACTGGAAGTTGCGCCTGTACATATCATTGAAATGACGATTCAACATATAGGTCACATGTTAGCAGCTGACACACTCTTAAATGCCCAGCGTATGATATATCATGCGGCCAAAAAAAGGACTTTAAAAATTAATTTCATGAAAAACAAGCTCAAACCATTTTCCGGACAACATCTGGAATAACATATTACGGCAAAACCCAAAAATTCAAATGTTTTGAATTTCGGGCATTAATGGGTTAATTAGTGAAGTAGGTGGGGGCAGTGGGCATAAATATACAAAGCAAGCAAGCTAGCGTTCTACAATGTAAATCGAAGACTCGGGCGAAGCCCGAGGAGTCAGAGTCGCCGCTGATGTGTGGCCATCATCATGGGTGGCGGAACCTTTTTCAAAGTGGGGGGCACAAGCGCAACAAAAAAACAGAAAAATTTTGTGGTTTGAATTGGCAACTGTGACGTCATAAGCATTGTAATATAACGTCACTTACTACACCATATGAAGGACAAAATTACACTATTTTAGACAAAATTACACTACTATGAAAACGCATCGGTGAAACACCTGAAATTTAAATAGGTTGTTACAGTTGCGACTCCAGGTCAACTATGTCAATCATCGCACGATTTATACTGACTGAATGCAACCATTCGACGATTGCGTCACTGAAATTTCCATTTGTTTTCATTCTGGCTGGCATTATCGTTGTTCTGTGACGTTACTTACGTAGCAATGAATAAGAAGTTCTCATGACAGCTTCTCCACTGTTGAGTAACGTACGTCACAGAGCAATGATAACGTCAGTTAGCGCTCTGCTTACTAGGCTCGTTGTTATCCCGAGTTACTGGAAAATTTATCATTCGTTTGAAATTGTTCTCGAAATGCGAACTGTCCACAGATTGGATTTTAAATCCAAAGTTCTATGCAAATCCATTTCTTCAAAAACATTGAATCTGATATTGCAGAGGGCAGCTCGGGTTCTAACGGATGAGTCCGAGTAAAGCGCGAGCGAACGAAAGCGAGAGAACGCCTACTACGAACGAAATTTTTTTATTCAGGTCACCTGCAACATGAACGCGAAAGGCCAGACGTGGAACGAAAATATATGAATAGTGACAAGGCCCCAGTGAAAAGGACCCGAGTTAACAACATAGTGAAGTGGGTGGAGGCACAAATATACAAAGCAAGCTCGTATTCTCCAATATAAATCGTAATGCAAGACTCAGGGGCAAAGCCCGGGGAGCCTTTGTGCCGGAGTCGCCGCTGCGCTGTTATAAACACCAAGAACACGGCTTAAAAAACCGGCAAAAATGACACAGTATTGATAACTGTCTTGCACATTCAAAATCACAACTTTTCCACATCTAGAACACAGAAGCAATATTACCAGGGCTACCATACCGTCCTTATTTCTTAGATTTGTCCTTATTTTACAGTACTAACGTCTTAGAAAATATTACTGTCCTTATTTCTAAAAATGTCCTGTTTTGTGACTTGTGTTGTTATTTTGTTTTATTTTTTGTGGCAATTCAATTTTAAATAAGCAATATCTGATAGACATGCAGACTGTTTCTATCCCATCTTAAACATTCTGTAATCAAGATTTTATGATGTCATAAAAGTAGTATAATCCTGCAGCACACAGACGTAACGCACTATCAGGCACTGTTAGCACTGTAAGCTGTCTACTCTGGTTAGGATTCTTAGGAAAGCTGATTTCGCAGCGAAGGTTTACCATTTTGAAAGATTCAAGAAATACGCAAGCGAAAAAAACATTTTTGGGACGATTCCAAGAAGGAAGTCGAGAATAAGACGTTGCTGAAGCAAATGGTTCCTGGAGATAAATAAGCAGACATATGATCTGACCTTAGTCGTGCACACAGAAATAACTGTTTTATTTTTAGGTAATAAAATCAAATTTTTCTCAGCCGTCCCTATTTTTGGTTCTAGATCGATGGTAGACCTGAACGTAACTCGATACTCATTCAACAACTGCATCAGATACCGTAATGCAAAGACAAGAAAAAGCGTATGTAGCAAGTTGTCTGTAAGGATGCAAATTGTGCCAATGCACAAATAAAATATAGCTATTTAGTGTTGCCAATGCAAAAACAAAAAACAATAGAAATTGATCTGACAAATATTTCATTTTGCGTATAAAATTCAGCAAAATTTCACTGCTTAGATTGGTGTTGAAGCGCTTGAAATTACACCAATGTTTCGATGGTGTGACACGAAATTTTTCCAACTCACAAGCATGTAAATTTATACCATTTTGTAAAAAATGGTGTAGTATTAAACCATCTGGCAACACTGTTTGAAAACATCAATGCGGTAATCAAGCCCGAGCATGGTGATGAGATTGTGCACGGTGCACTGTGTTCTTCTAAACATTTACGAAATCCTGCCAAATAACAAATAATATATTACAAATGATATTGCCAAAATACTGCCGAAATTCTGCAAAATTTTTAACGATTTACTTTGACAATGGACCAACACTAATTGTGCTACTTAAACTTATTCAGGCAAAATTCTAAATTTGAAGGTGGGGGGCCATGCCCCCCCAGAAAGAAAAGTGGGAGTGTCTAGGCCATGTTTCCCCCCGGTTCCTCCACCTATGGCCATCATGCGGTCTTACTCATATTTGAATTAGTCAAAACGGTGTTATAGTTATTCTATTTGCATAAGTCAAAACGTTGTTATTGTTTATACTGGCCACATATCAGCTGTTTATACTGGCCATATATCGGCTATAGCTCGACTACAGTCGAGAAACTTTGTTCAAATACGTGTGTTATAGATGGCTGTGGAAACACGAAGCACTACTTCTACTGTGCGCATTAAGTAATATGTGAATGAGCCGGCTGGGATACTGGAAAGCGATGGAGACTATTGGTAAGAGTAACAGGACTCTTACTGAACTCATCCTGGAAACGTGAAAGCTCCACAAAAACAAGCAGTTTCTGTAGGAACACTGCGAGGATATGAAGCAGGCCCGTAACCAGGGAGGGTGCAAAATTTTCAAAATTTGTTGCCCCCCCAGGAAAAATGTTTTGGACATAATTTAAAACTATTGGACATTGTTTGAAAGATATGGGCCCCTCTCAGAAAACTCTTCGCTCCCCCTGGTGTCTCAAGCTGGTTCCGGACCTGATATGAAGCGTAACCTACACTGCAGTCATCTGCTGAAGAGAAGAAGGCTCTCAGCTCTGTAAACCGGGACGTGAAAAACCGTGCTTAACCAATAGAGGATACCTCCTGTCAGGCCCAAGAAGTCATAAACGATCTTAAGCAGTATGGGCGACGAGAGTGCCTTCTTGAATTTCAAAGTCTTGCCTGGTCTAACAATGAGAACACTGATGAACTCATTACCACTGTCACAAAGCGTACAGAAGTGGACCTTTCTGTGAAAGGTATCAGTATTTCAAATTTATTCTCTGGGCAGTCTGACAGCAATTCGCGAACAACTCTCATTGCAAGATTCTGTTCTAGAAGAATCCAAGATGAGTTCTATAGCCATCGACACCGGCTAAAGGAACACATTAAGGATGTTAGTCCTTGACTGCATTTCATTGTTATGCTTTTTCACATGGCGGTTTCATTTACTGTGCCATGGTTTTCATTAATTGTACTATGTCAGAGACACCTGACATCTGACATGACAGCTTGTTCTGTTTTTTTCGGTGTCCTTGCAGAGTGTCTTTTTTCGGAAACGTAAATATATTATCCTCTTATCGCCAGTAAATTACAACTACTCACAGCGGAGCTTCTAGTAGGGTACTTATTTGATTGCTTTACAAGGTCATCTACTTTTAAAAGAAGCAAGATAAGAGTTTGTTGTTTGTTACTTGATTGTGCATGAAAATCTTGTTTTGTAAGCTTGCCTTACCTCATAGAAATCACGCGATGGAAACGGTGTTGGATACGAAGGAATCCACTGCGCTTCCGAAAGTCTTGGACTTCCTCCAACTGAATTCAAAACATTTGAATCCAAAGACATATGAAGCATTTCTTCTGCTGTTATTCTTAAAATAAGAATACCGTTGCGAAGGAATCAGCAGAGACTTTTAAATATTTATATAAAACATCCTTGATTTGAGACACAAGGTATTGAAATATAAACAAATTTGATAGAAAACGGTTAAAAACCAGCCTTTTGGTTTGAACCAGCAAAGTTAAGCAGACTTCATGAACTATCTCTTCTGAAATCACGGTCTTCACGGGTAAAATTTCAAACCTATCGTTTGCAGGAGATTGCGAGTTTTGTAGGTCAGCAGCACCTTAGCCGCGTTTCACCTTCAATTCTTGCGAAGTTTTTCTTTGTGGTCGACCCTAACCTTTAACTTAATATTCACATTCGAAGAAATCCTTACGTTGAGCTCATTCAAAAACGTTGTGAATTGCAGAAAAACCGTACTTCCACTGTTGATATCTGCGTTAACGCCATTTTCCACTTGAAACACAACCGGGGATTGCTTAACCCTGGAATACTAGCGCAGGTCTGCCAGACCCGGGTCAAATGAGGTCATCCACGTTAAACTACGGAAGCGGAAGTCGGGGCGCTTTGAACTCTTTAGTAGCTTCGTGTTTTTGTGTGACTAGTAATACGTGCGATTGCGGTCATCCACACTCTTCTAGTATTTGCACAGTGGAGCGAGTTCGGGTCTGGCAGACCCGACGGTAGTATTAGTGTGAGGTGACGGGTCACGCTGATCCCAAGTTATGGTTAGAGGAAGTTTTGCTTGTAAAAAGCTGAAACTCACTCAGTGCATGCTTCTACGGTCTTGTTAGCAGTATACAAAAGGAGAAGTTCTTCACGCCCGTAATTTTTTTTTATGAGCAATACAGTTCAGGACTACATGACACCTTCGCTAAAACAAGTATATATGACACTTTCGACACCCTACTTACTTTTCATCAAGAATCATATGATATTAGAGTAAAGTAACGTTGTTAGTGCTCAAATTGCTCAGTGAGACTTATATTTTCAGTGTAGTTTTTGTGATAAACTGCAGTTGAAGGAAAAGGTATTTTTTTATTTTTGAAAACTGGGTCTGGCAGACCCGACGATATCATTAACGTGACAAAAAAACGATAGAATTCCAGGGTAGCGAAGGCTGTTTTTCACAAGTTAGATCATCTTATTAGCTAAATTCCACGAGAGGTGTTGAAAAAAGTTGACAAACTTTGCAAAGTATTAGTTACCTGCCTAAAGCCTCTACATAAATTGCGTGCAGGTGTTTCAAAATCAGTAAATCTGTGCTTTGACACTTTTTTACTTTTTTTAAGTTAATCATTATTAGATGCAAGTTTGTCTAGCCACCGTAGCGACTAGCGAAGGCCCTGACGTTTAGAAGTACACACAAAACTTTTTATCTTCAACCTGAGATATGGTAGAAGACAGGCTGATGCTCCCCCTATTCTACATGCTTTCTGCGAGCTTCTCGAACTGTTGCATGTTGTCACAAGGCTTATATGAAATGTTGTTAACGAGCCAGCACATATAATTCTTCATATACAATGCTATTTTTACTTTGTTTTCAATATCAAGACTAACAGCCTTTAAGTTTCTGATTGCATTTCGCACACAAGCATTCATCTCAATAGAGGGTATAGAAATTTTGCCAGTCGACATAGAAAAAAATAAACTACCCATTTCCATGGACTGGTAACGGCCCGCAGCTAATTTAGGGGAAAGTTAGTCTACGATATTATCGCTACTTTGTTTTTGGCAAACATGTCCACAACGCCGCTTGAACGGAAAAGAAGGAAAACTGCGTGCCAACTGCTAGAATATTGAATAAAGACGGGAAGAGGAAAACTATACAGCTATTTGTTGCGAAATCGACAAAAAAGTAGTAGTAAACTGGCACTTGATAGGGTTTATGGTTGATCAGCTTCTCCACGTACGACGATCGCAAGACTACTTTTTAGTATCGGACAAGCATTGATTCACGTGAAATCAACACAAATAAAAAACAGGTTTGCAACTGACATTTCGCCAAGTCTACACAGCTGACCAGCCGGGCGAATTGGATTTCACCGAGGTTAATCTATTAACACTGAAGATAATTTTATTATTTGTCACTGAAGACTGTAAAACACACTGTGGAAAAATGGCAGTTGATTATCGGTAAATAACACTGACGAAACGTGCAATTAAGCCAATTTAATTCAAAGAGAAATAAGATTGAAGCAACTCAACCAAAGAAAACTACCTCATCAGCCTAAACCGATAGAAACTTTTCTTTGGACATGGCAAATGGCATGACAGCAATGGTAAAAACTGGCGGGAAAGACTGCGTCGTCCAAAATGTGACAGGAAGACCACCCCCAGTTTTGGGCTGTATCATTTCCTCAACTGGTAACTTTATCACAAAAAGAATAAAAATGCATACAAAGGCAATGATCATCTACACAAAACCTATCACGATTGGACAAAATCTAACCAATTACAAACACCATGCTTGAAATAAGACAAAAAAACTAACGAAGGGTTTATTAGGGCCTTGCAAGCCATGTACAAAATTTGGTTGCCATGGACAACACAACAAATCTATGGTCCCAACTCTTTCACATACCCAGGAAAAAATAAAGCTTTCCCGCAGAAACAAACCTGATTTGTGCAAACTTATGGTATTTATGTGGCGACTTATGTGGTATGTAATCAACAGTATGTTGGTCAAACAGCTAACACATTTTCTTAAAAAAGGACAGCGCACTGAGTTGCTTGGAATAAATAAGAAAAAAATGACAGCGAGCAACCGATCTTGTCGCAGAACTGTTTCATGTTATTGTGAATAAACCACACATTTATCCCTCTTGTACCTTCAAATTGTAGAACAACACAATTTGACCTTGGATCAGGGGCGTAACAAGGGGAGGCAAGGGGGCACAATTTCACGGGCACCGAATCACTATGGGGGCGACGAATGACCGCGAAGAGCGCCGAAAATCCCAATAATGTCACAAGTACTTTCTTCAGTAAAGTACATTTGCTTCCGAAAGACCTCAGGTTGGAACATGCGGGCGGCAAACTTGCTTCTTGCCCCGGGCGCCATTTAACCTCGTTACGCCCCTGCTCTGTATACCTGTGGAAATAAGTGACTTAAAAAATAAACACACAAGTTAATATTCAAAGCATGATCATGTCTCGTGTGACAAGTTTCTTGTTTCCTTTTTTATATATCTCCCTTTGCCCAGTTTTTTTTCATCCCCTTTCTTGCCACATATCTAGTTTTTATCTGCGGACATTTGTGCTTCCATTTTCAACATTTACTATTGAATCACCCTCCCTGAAATACGTTAATCAACTTTATACGTCAAAACGGCCTTTTTGCTTGTGCATCATCAGTCTACGGCTCACCAGGTTGATCACCGCCGTGGTGGTCGTAGCTGTGTTTTCGTTGGTATGTAACTGGCATCAAATAATTTTCAGCTTTAGTAAAACCAGTTTTATGAGGACGGTCTTTTTTGAGTTTCTGTTGTTGTAGTTTGTGTTTTGATTTATTCATTTTAGCCTATAGATTTTGCTTGCTGTCCCTGATCTTTCTATTGTCATCCAGCGTTTCACTCGAAAGTTTTGATTGTAGATTTAAGGATAGAGGATGTAATTCCATGGACATTTCACAAGGCTATACATTAAAATATTTTGCGAATTTCCGCCCCATTCTAGTTCTAAAGGTTAAAATAACAAGAAACCCAACTCAAAACAGTTTTTTCATCAACTAAACGTTCAAAACATCTGCGTTCTTGTCTTGATTTTGCAGCTAAACTCTTGAAAGCAGTAACATGTCGCACGTTTTGAAATACCTACGTTTTGAGAATACTTGCAGCTTTCTTCAACCTGTTTCGCTTCAGTGAAAAAAGTGCCGTGAGATACGGAGGTATGGTGTAGAGTTCGAGCAACATCGCAGTTTGAAGATGTTTGCGGAGTTCGGACAAAGATCTCATCAGGTTCTCTGAAGTTCCGCACACGTTTTCACGATCTTCGTCCATCTTGCTAAAAGCGAAAATGCGGTTGAATGTGACAACGAAATTTGCGTTGAAAATTTTTTGTTTTATGCCAATATGAAAAGCGACTTTTTTCAGATACTTTTCTTACTCATTTCATTTTTTATGAAATGACGACCGAGCGCACCCAGCAACCTTGTTTACACTTTTGAATCTATCAAGAGGACATAAGGACGCTTTTGAATCTATCAAGGATCTATCAAGAGGCTCCGAGGACATAATCAAAGTGTATGCCAACACAGATGTAGAGATCGGTTTACGTTTGTTATAATTGTGAACAGTGTTCTCTCTAAGAAAATTCTGCACAGAGCAAATTTTTGTTTTGCTGCGCACTAAGGGCATGCAACTGCGCAACCATGCAGACACACAAACAGTGAAGCGTTCCCAGCTGTGAAAGGGCTGTGCGATATATACATGCCGCATTAAAATTTAGAATGCTGGAAGTGCACGAGAATGAGATAGCGCTGCGCAAATTATTTGATGGTACTGCGCAATTGCCCAGTTGCGCACCCAACACTGATTGTGAAGTAAAACGGCGGATAAGAGCAAAAAACATCTTTTATTTGGTACAAAAGAATTGTACAGAATTTGGTGCGTAGCGCAATTGAAACTAACGTAATACTGTTACCAACGATTACCACGTACGGATAAAATCAAGCTTGAAAAATTCTTCAACGCAACTGCAACCACTACTTGACTTCATAACAAAAATTCCATGGTCTGTTGCATTTATTTATTTCGTCAAGAAAATCTTTTGAGACTGCAGCTTATACACAAACCAACTTACTTAGCACTCGACGTTATGTTTTTTGATTTTCGAGTTTTATATCCATACACCTCGCATTCAATCCATCTGCGCACTATTTCTGTTTTATCAGGCGACAGGTCTCGTGTCGTTGGCATGAAATTTCGATGATCCCATGGGAACTCAAACATCGACATGTTGATCAGATGAAGTTTTGATCTGTATGAATCCACGAGTAACTTAACCTAACGTTCCCAAGCTGCATATGGACTTATAAAGTATATATCATTTTTGATACTCCGCATCATGTCGTTCTTTCCATTTACGAAGTTTGTTTTGTTTCAAAATTTCAAAATGAACTAATTGTCTTTAGTAAATGTATAAAAACAGTTGAGCATGTTTTTGAACGTTTTCTAAGCATTTGATGTAATGTAAAAGTACTAATAAATAAATGTGGGCGAAGTTAAAAGCAGATATCTTGAAAAACATATGCAAGCAACTTGCATTGATCACCTTCAATGGCACTAATTGGTAAATCCTATCTTCATCACCGATGTTTAGAGTATTTATAAAGTTGCTTCTGTGATGAGTATATGAAATAAAAATCTGATGATATAATACTTTGAAAAACAAGAGTAAATCTTACCAACAATTTGGCGAAATATTATGCGTACAAACCACCTTTGATACCTGATATTTCGTTTTAGAAATTACAAATCAGGGGAGGCCAACGAGGTGTCGTCTCGGGCCCTCCTTTTCAGAGATGTCGTGCTCTCACCCGTGAGAGTTTCGGACTTTAGTGTTTGTATTGTTTTGTTGAAAAGTTCATGAACCTCTCTTGAGCAACATTTAATGGGCTCTGAAGTAAGTCGTATGGTTTTCATGCTAAAATTATGTGCAAATGAGCGAAAGAGGCCCCTGAACGACATCAATGTGTAGTTTCGGGGCCCCTTTCCGAGACTTGGCCATTTCTCAAATCGCATCCTGATTGCCTATGGCGCCTAAATTTCAATATTCACTGCTGTTGCAAATGACGCTTTTTTCGTAATAATCTCTTAAAAAAAACATGCCAACGTCGTGGAGAACCAGAAAGGGACTTTTCAGTGCTTGGATTGGAGATTAAATTAAATTGCTAATTTGAAACAAAGGAATGCCTTGAAAGAACCTCCAGCAAAACCAGAATGCAAAAGTTCGTAACAACTGTTGTTTCAAATTAGCAACTTCATCTGTTTTAACAACGCTGTACAGTAGATACGGGTCATTACTAGCGCTAGTTAGGATAGTTAGGATATCAAAGTATAATTTATGAAGATATGGATTTAACACTGTTAAAAATTTTGTAGCGGTCGCGTGAGAAGCCCGTTGCATTTTAAGTGACATTTTCCATGTGAACAAACCATAGCAATGAAACTAATTTAAAAATCCGAGTATTCCTCCCAAGCTAACCTGCACAATACCTCAAAAACTAGAACTACTTCAAAGCTAAATACCTAGAAACGCCAAAGAAGCTGCAAATCTAGAAACAAAGTGGAAATTTTTCCTCCGCCATGCCCACAGCACACTGTTGTCTAAACTCAGCCCACACCATCCCAAACACACGCACAACATAACAGGGATACATTGCCCGTCTAGGTTAAAATGCAGCAGGTTGCACGGCACATGTTGCTCTGGCTTTGTTCATGCATTTTCTTGAGCCCTGGGGAGTTGTTGAAAACAAAAGGTAATTGTAATTAGGTTGAAATGTTAAAAATTTACAATTGCAAACAAAGTCTCAATTACAATTACAATTAAAAGATGTAATTAATTGCATTGAGCTCAGTTGCAAATTACAATTGATCCAACTCTGATAGGCAGCAGTATAATGTTGACGGAAGGTGTTAGTCATCTACTCGGATGGTTACCTAGGTTTTCCGTCAGCGTTCATCGCTGGCTCCCTTGCTCCTTACCTTGTATGTGGCTTCCATAATATTTTAAATTTTGCTTATAAACGTTTTGGTGATGATACCTTGTTATCTGCATCTAACTGCGTCGTAAGTAATTTGCATAGTAAATACCAGGATGGAGCCTGGAGACTTCGCCTCAGTCACAGGACTCGTCTTGAGACTCATTTTTGTGAGTTTTAGTCTCGGTGGTCTCATCTCAGTCTCCACGGTTGCAGGTCTCAGTGGCGAAGGAAGCAGGTTTCATGTCGAAAATAGATCTTGGTCTTTAGGCCTATGTATCGAAATCTGGAGTGCCTTGTGGACATGTTTTTGAATAGCTCCATCACGTCAACATGCAGTGAGAGTATTATATCAAAGTAGAAAAGGTTAGGGAATATGAATAAAATTCGAAGAAATTTAAGTTTGAAAGCGCGGGTAACTTTAATTTTTTTAAATTATGAAATCGTTTGTTGCCGCCAAAACATTCTCCAGTCTTGAATATCGGTTTCGAACATTCTGGTCTCAGTCTCGGGAGTTTTGACAGGGTGTCTGTCTCTGCCTTATTCTTTGAACCAAGCCACGGCTTCGGAGGATACGGTCTCGACTACATCACTGCTAAACACACAACTGCAGAAGTAGATACGTGTCTCAATTTAAACTAACCTAAAAACCTCTTGTATGATTTCTATCGGCATGTCACGTCAACTTTATCCTCAGCTTCCAGGTGACAATAAGGATTTTTCCCCGAACACGTACAAAGTGCCTAGGTGACAACATTGAAGGCACATATCTTGGACAAATCATTTCCTTAACCTTGAATCTCTCGCACTGTAGGAATCATTTTTAAGATAAGATCTAAATGGCAAAGTCTTAGAATCATTTTACTTTAGTGCAGGTCACATTCACCTGCAATATGTCATAGGTTCTTAGAGTGGAGTTGAAAATGCAGGCTTGAATTGATGAAATGTCTTGCACAATAAAATCGTGAGAGCAATGTTAATAACCCCATAGATAGACTGTAAGTCGATCCATTGCGTAAATCGGTAAAACTCAAGAAATCATCTTTTTAATTAAGGCCTTTATTTTTAACGACTATCAAAAAACAACTTATTTCCGCATATGCAGCGTGATTGGTTGCTGCTAGGACAAGGTCTTGTTTTGTATTTTTATAATGGATCTCAAGCTCAGATTCTTCTTCCATTTGTTGAATGATGTATACAGGCCCGTAACCAGGGGTGGGCAAAGACCCTTAGAAAATTTTTCGCCCCCCCTGGAAAATTTTTGGATATAGTTTGAAACTATTGGAAATACTTCAAAAAATTTGAGCCCCTCTCAGACAACTCTTCGCCCCTCCTGGTGTCCTAAGTTGGTTACAGGCCTGGATGTACATTTTATGCTCGAGTAGAACTATTTTAGGCTTTATCTCCTTACAGTAAGTTTAGATTTTGCCTACGCCTTTGTGCCAACAACGTATTCATCTGCACTCTTCTTGTGACTGCCGAGGTTTTATGTTTCTTTTGTGGCAGGATCGTTGTGTTGAATGGCCCATCATCTCTTTTCTAGCCGATGCTGGCTTCAAGACGAGTCGCAATTGTTGGTTTTCCCAAGCCCTCGAGAACAATTGTGACTGGTTTCACTGCACATCTTACATAAAGCCTCAGCGCACAAGTCTGGCCCAGATATTCAGTAGGCCTATTCCTTGCTGCAAAACTTCTGCAACACACCTTACTGTTTGCTCAGATATAAAAGAGTTATGGTGATCCAGAACATGTTTTAATTTTGCTGAGTTTGCACATTCGCTGTCACGCGCCCAGTTGTTTGTGGGTTTGATCCCACCACCGATAGAAACCGGTTGCGACCCGTCAATTCTTCGCAGTTGTGTGGAGCATCCAGCAATATTTCATGCTTATGTCAATATTTTCCTACTTATTCTCATCATACCATCCGAAATCGACTCAGAAATAGCTATTCAACTCAAAACTTCAAACCTTGAAAAAAGTCTGACAAATTGACAAATAGCACCAGACGGAAAACCGAAGATGTATATGTATCTCGGCATCAAATCTACCGGCCACAATGAAAATTATAAAATTAAATTAGGCCAATAAACTCAGGCTCATTCCTACCACTCAGGAACTCAATGAAATGTACCTGACATTTTCGATCGAACGTAAATTTATTATATCCCGTTTTGCCATGACCGGGAACATGTTGCGATAAAACTGAAAGATGGGTCTGATGTCTTCGACCCAGGAAGGACAGGTTTTCCGCATGACTGACGCTGGCGAAGAGCTGAAAGAAAATAGGAAATACATACGAAAAAACTTTAAAATGTAGGTACGTTTGTTCGCTCATTATATTTTCAATGGACCACAATTGCACATGCACCGAAGTGGAATTAGACATCTATAGAATTATGTGTGTCTAATGAGTGAACTATTCTTTTATACAGTATTTTGCACAAGACTGATAGCTGATAATTCAAAGATCAGAATATTGCTAGTGGTATGTGACAGTAGTTTCAGAAAAATGAGTGAAACTAATTCATGGCACGGAAAATTGTTGTGGCAAAGCCAGGGGCCTAAACAAGGGGAGAAAAGGGGCCAAATTTCTCGGGCGCCGAATCACTTTGGGGGAGCCAAATCACTGCGGGGGGCGCAGAATGACTGTTGGGGCGCCGAAAAGTCTCAACAACGTCACAAGTACCTTCTTCAGTGCAGAACATTTGCTTCCGAAAAAACTCGGGTTCGAACATGGGGACGCCAAACTTAGTTCTTGTCCCGGGCGCGATCTATTGTCATAATTTTTTAATTCTATTTTTTGCTTAAGTATGCAAATGCACCTCTGTTACCTGAAAACTTTAACGGCAAAGGTAAATGTACAATAAACAGCATCCAAATTGCATTGCTTTAGTGCTTCAGAATACATCAAATCTCGTGCAAAATCAAACATGCCGCCATCACCCATGCTCACAACGTTTCCATTACGATCGATGTATTTCATCAGCAACGCAAGGGGATAAATCTGAAGAAACGAAACGCGGTAAGAATAAAAGAACCATAGCGGAGGTGGTTTCTTAGCAAAGCCACGGATCGAAAGGGCCGGAGCCGACTCCGACAGGAATCTGCGTTTTTTTGGACCCGGTTCCGGCGCCGGAGTCAAAAATTTTTGAAAAACCGAACCCGGTTCCAGAGTCATTTTTTATTTTTAGCAGAATTAGGAGTCTGCATGGTCTAAACAAAAGAAAAAAAGATTTGAACAAGAACAAAAGAAAAAAGATTTGACGTGATTTTGGGTTGCAGAAATGGTTTTCGGCGTTTCAACAGGAGACGGATTCTTAACTTTGATAAAACGTCGGATCCTCTTCCGGATTCTGAAATTTTAGACAGGAGCGAAATCTTAAAATGTTACTCCGGCCACCTCTGCAGCATACGTGTACAAAGGATACTTGGAATGACTTTACGAAAAATGCTTACAGAACTGACTAAACGTTTTGCACAGTAAGACAACAGAGCAGTAAACGCAGTTCATTTACGGGTTCAGGTCATAGAAAAATCTTAAACCTGAACTCTAGATCTCACCACCAACCCTCGTTTGCAAACTTTCTCGGCTGTATTCTAAGTTAAGTGATTTATATCATATACCAAAATACTGTGTAGTGCTGAGACCGGTTTATTCTCGGGGTGTGGAATTATCATCCCGGATTTTTCATAGTACTTACATTTACTTTTTGACGTGCTAAAAGTTGTCATTCTTACTCTACACCAATCTAACCGTGCAAGCGTTGCCATCTTAGGTCAGGGTTTCTTAACCTGGGGTGCTAGCACCCCCAGGGGGTGCTGAAATAAATTTTAGGGGGTTCTGGGGAAGGTCACATATGTGGCGGTCAAAGGTAAAAGGAATACGTTTGGACAAACTTGTCTTTATTTTATCGTCATAGTAACCAGTTGTTAGTCAATGATAGGGGGTGCTGGACTGCTTAGGAATGACCAAAAGGGGTGCTGAGGCAGAAAAAGGTTAAGAAACGCTGTCTTAGGTGTTAGGATTTCGTGTATTGCAGAAGTGGTATTTCAGCCCTCACCGTTTCACGTTGGTTATCGGAGTAGCCTACGGTGAGGGATGCCAGACGCCCTCCCAAGCAGTGTGGAAATTACCAAAGTCAGACAAATTGAAGCAAGGCCTCCGGTACAAAGTTTTGACAAAATCACTCTTTTCAATTCATATTTTGAAATGCACGGAACAGAAACACTTCTGTGTGATAGTGCAATAAGACCAAGAGTGTGCGGGTTGTTTTTGTCAAAACTTAAAAGTAGAAACAGTAAAAAGCTTTTGACTGTTGTCAAAGCTGGAGCGATTCAGATTTTGGGTTTTGTTAAAATACAAAACTTTTCCAAAGCAGATCAGATGTTCACATCCAATAGCTATGTTGGTGCAACACACCTGTCCATCAAGTCCACACTTTCGTGGAAAGCCAATGTTCCGCACAACTTTCACGCTTAAACTTGCCAAGCCATTCTTGTCCGTAGTCGCTGGAGAACTGAAGAGCAAAGCGTTTTTTGGTCTTCCAATAAATATATCGCATGGGTTCTGAAATGGAATGGTAGACGTTAGAGATTCTGGTCAATTTATTTCTACTAACGATGCACGCCTTCAAGAGAAGGGCCGGTATATTGGTGCATTTTATGCTTTGCAAATTCGATGTAAGGTATAGCATAAGCGTACGTGTCAACATGGTCAGACACTCTCGCCAGTCATGAAGCTGCTCAAATTGTTATATTGTTCTTGAGTCTGCATAATTTTCGGAACGGATCAAATAGATCAGTGGGTCGAATTCTAGGTCACTGTTGTGGTAGTGATTTCTGTATTCCAGCATTCGTTTGGCACATTAATACATGCATATTTTGAAAAGTTCAGGGGTCACTTGCAAAGTGACCCGTTTGTGTGGCGAAACCCGCATTGGTCAAGTTTAGTGTATCATTATTAACCGGCTAAAGGAACACGCGAAGTTCCCTGACTTGTATAAACACACCAAGCAGGAAGACGTTGTTATTTTGATAAACCAGAAATTTCAGTTTCTCAAATAATGGAAACAACACGTTATATTGGATTCGCTTTTGTTTGCGGAAACACCTTTTCTCAAAACGTCTAGTGATTTCCTTCAGAGCATTGGTTTGTCAGTTGTTTTCTCGTAATACGGCTTTTCAAGACTTTCAAGATTTACTGTGTTGCAACTATTATTGTAGTTTTTGGAAAAGTATTTCAGTCAAAGAAAACAAGTTGCTTATGTTTACTCATAGTGAAAGCGTCAATTTACAAACACCGGAAATGTTCAAGAATACACACCTGTTCAAAGCAATCGCAGTCTAAGCATTTTCATAAATTTATCCTTTGTTTTTACTGTATAGGTGCTGCTTACCCTTTTTATGCTATTGTTGTGATCGGAAATTCCGAGCGGCGTGTGCGCAAAGCTTCGCACTATGGCAGCAAGCAACAATAGAGTTCACATGCCATGACCACTCTATTTTGCCATGATCACTCTGCTTGTTTCGCTGGTTTCGCGCCACATATACACATGCCATGATCACTCTGCTTGTTCGCGCCACATATACAGTATGTATGGTGTTGTTCTTCACTCACATCCCGTTCGTGGCGAATCATACATTTAACGCAACGCCACCGGAGAGGTTGCAACATCATCCCCTCCTTGCAACAACATCCCCACCGGAGAGGTTGCAACAACATCCCCTCCTTTTTACAACGACCGCACCGATCGCACGTTCTTTGTGTGAAGGCTGACCCTGGCACGACCTTCACATCCTGGTCACAGCACCATTTTGTTGCGATCAGAAATCCCGAGCGGCATGTGCGCAAAGCTTCGCACTGTGGCAGCAAGCAACAATAGAGTTCACATGCCATGATCACTCTATTATTGCTTGTTTGCGCCACATATGTATGGTGTTGTTCTTCACGCACATCCCGTTCGTGGCGAATCGTACATTTAACGCAACGCCACCGGAGAGGCTGCAACACTAGACATATTTGTTAAATACCAGACCGCAATCCTCCACACGCAAACCTCATGCGTCTACTTCTAACGCGACATGCGTAGAGCATATTGAAAGATACGGCTAGAAGAAATTGACAGTCATAAATATCAGCAACATATACTGTACATGAATGAGAAATATCTTGCTCTTGTACACCACCAAGCATATCACATTACTGCGCAGCTGAGCGCAATTAACGAAATTATGCAAAGAAACAATGTTGGATAAAATACTCGAATAGTTCTTTTTCAATTCTTTCTCTCTATGCAATGCAGAGTTTCGAATTCACTCATGGATAATAGCAGGTTGAAACAACCTGAAATAGATTTTACCAGAGATTACAAAAACGCGGATGCTTTCGCTGGGAGAACTTTGTTTCAACAGTAAAAGAAGGTATTGCGTTTTAAATTACATACGGCATCAATATATTATTTAGTAAGGCTACGTACAATGGTATAGTTTCGCTTTAAATTATAAGATAACAAAAAAGCAGAAACGTGTTGTGCGTAACCAAAAAACTGAATTGAAATTGTTTTACAGTAACATAAGGCAAGCAAAGAAAATTTGCATCACTATAAAACAAGGTGGTAAATTGTAGACAAGACTTTCAATGTAAATCAACACCTTTTTACTACAAGCATCGTGAGAATTGCTCCGTTTAATTGATTCCAATCGAACTTTAACACCTTTCAGGGGTCTTCCAAAACTTGTGGTTAACACCGGGACGCTCCATGTTTCTCCTCTGCTCAAACGTGTAGTCCAATGTTTCATAGGCTGTAATTTCAATATTGAACTGAAAGCGTTTGTTCTATCGAAACAAAACTAAACAAAAAGTCGTTCAATTTCACACGTGAACGAAACAAAACAACAGCGGATGCTTACCAAAAGACAAATCTTATGTAAGCATATTCGTATGTAGACCACCTTAAAATTTATTCCGTGAACTTGTTCCAGTGCTATCAAGTTGCAGAAATCTTCACTGGAGTTCATAGCGACTAGACAGTGTTTGGGAAAGAGATCACATAGTTTATAAGCAACCTTCTTTGTCTTGGTCACGTACTCGCCTTGCAGTGACGAACGATTGACCAATCCAATGCGAGAACGTGAAATCAAGTCAATATTGTCATCCGTTATCCAGCTAAGTGATACTTCCTTTAATCCTCCGAAAACTGTGTACCTAGTAAAAACTCATGTAGTAATCTAAGTAAGATTTAAAATCAAGGAAACTTTGAGCATGAAGCAGTTCGATTGGTATCAATACCGCAGTCTGATTGACGAAATGTTTTTTAGATTCGTGCATCCGCTTTAATTCTAAACTCAACAAAGCTTCTATTCATGCCACTGGATTTTTACAATCACTTTAGATTTTTCATGGTCAACTGGTGTGTGGTAAAACCATTTACGCCATTTCAATTTTTATACCTTACAAATTTTATTTTTGAAATTAATCTTTGAAATTTGTTCACATATTTTGTTTTACCTTTGAAAAAAACAATTTTGATTCACAATTCTTTGAAATTGAAAAAAAATTCTCAAATAAAAAAATGTTCACAAGAACAACATTTCACGACAAATTTTTTTTACATCACCTAATTCCTCTGATGACGTGTTTACATTGAAATATTCCCATAAACCATGTTGTAAATTTATAGATTGCATCTTCGATTTTTCCTGAAGTTTTCACCTAATAAATTATGGTCATCCTTTCTTTGTTTACGGTACTTTGCTCTTCATTCTCTCAAATAAGTCATATGACTTTTATAATAATTTGCGAACCTGAGCCTAATCTATCAAGTACAGTACTCTAAAATTGGAAGCAATACTTCTTTTACTTGTGCTAGAGTTATACAGAGTTATAACTTATGCATATATAGCGAAGACGTGACACAATACATCTATCTAATTTTGAAACAGCTGGCTGTTATTCTGATACAAGTAGAATAACTGACCAACAACGTCTTCCACAAGCGTTATGGAAACATCCATGGTGACATTCCCTAATGCTTGTGGTCTAGAATTCCACGTTACACCCCATGACATCTATCCAGTGTACTGAGGTTAATCTGAACCGCAGGGAGTCAAGTCATATCCACCTTAAGAAACGTTTCAATTCATGGCATGCATTGTGTAATTTCCTCGTAACATAACAACAGCCATAATTAAAAACCGACTTCAACAAAAATCACTCCAAACCACCTTAAACTGCGTTGAGAGAATTCAAAGTAACGTGCAGTAGAAGAAACAAGGATAGCGATATTTTATTCGATAAAATCTGCAGAAAAAATGAAGATATAACGTATGAATTTGCAACATGAAATTCATAAATTTCAAACACTGCGTTGGCGGAGTTGGGCGCAGAAAAGAAAGAATTCATCATGAAATGTTTTTTGTAGAAAAATAATTTTTTGGTAACCTTTTTTGGCTTTGAAGAATTTGTCAAAGTAAAATTTTATCAAGGGTGAACAATAAAAAATTTATTTTGAGAAAAAAGATTGGAGTTGTTGTTCTCAAAAATTTTCCTACCGTGATCCACTATCACTCCTGATGATGACACCGTGACCTAGAAACCATTATTACAAAAAGGACACCAATTATAGAACACACCTATTTTTTACCTCACTTGATTTATGCAACAACGATTTCTGACAAACCAAGAACAAAGCAGGATTATCAGGTGAGAGTTTTATCAGCACGGTTTTGTACACAAATATTTTGTAGCATTCTTACAGAAAAAAAATGGTGTTTAATCAGGTGCAATCTAAACTAACAACTCTAACTACGCTGAAACGAATTAACCTTACACTCATAATTTAAGGTCTCCGTAATGCAGTCTGTTAACCATTGGCCTATCACTGCAAAAGAAAAGCGTACGTTTTACCGATTTGACTTTCCGTAACTCGCCTTGTTCGTCATAACCCATAGGTTAAGAATCACTGTTTTAGAGAGATTTTTTTAAATATAAAATAATTTTGGATGGTGAAAGCAGGCCGCCGTATTGGTTCTACCGGCCTAATTTTATTTTTACCATTTGCGGTTTCATCAGGTTGTGTCAGCATAAGCAAAATAATACCAAATTAATCTCAGAAAGGATATATGTACTTCGGTAAATAAACCAGTTTTGCATATGTTATGATTTCCAATTCATGAACTTTTAAAGTTGCACAGTCCCATTTTTTGCATTTGATCATTCTTCAGTAAAGCTTTAAGACTGCAACTACCCTAACAATGGTTGAGGGTCTACATACTTTTCCATTCATTTTATTTCACTCTTGGAGTAAGTGGTGCACGATCTTACAGCATAATGTCCGTTCACACGGCAACAACCGCAATACTTGATCATATGGACAAGGGTGGAGTTCAATTAGCGCGTTTTCTAAAACAACGTCGAACTTTGGGTTCTGCCTATCCCTTCTACACGTTTCACAAACATTGCGCCTCGCCAATACCTGCTACATGCAAGTCTGCCTAATTAAGTATTTCATTTTTTGGAGGCAGTTATCACACTGCTTTACACCATAACCCATAGCAGAAATTGAGAAATGAAAATCTATCCAAAAGCTTTCCTGTAATGTAACAGCAAGTAAACAACTATCTTGAGGGCGAAACTTGAGACTACCTTAAAATGTTTAGTACTTAAAATTATTTACCAAGACAAGTTTTCATGAACTTCATCAACAGCTCCACCTTGTGTGAGCAAGAAGAGCTTATGTTCGTTACAGATCAAGGTTCTCGTAAAGCACTCGTGAGACGAACCAGGACAGTTCCAGCCATTAGAAAGTATTACAAGATCCACGTGCTTCAGAGTAGAAACGGTGAAATTTCCATGAGCGTCAGTGTCAATGACATTTGCCAAATCCATTACGATTTTCTGCAAAGAAACAATATTCCATGGAATTAAGAGTACTTACGTAAAAAAGTTGATCCACGGTACAAATAAAACTTATCAGCGAACTGAATCTAAACAGTCTTAATTTTATTAATTGTACGAAGCCACTGGTTTCATCAGCTTCTTCAAAATAACTACTCTTAATATATTTTTTCATCAGTCTCACTAATCATCGCGACTTGGTTTTGCACTGCTGCAAAAATGCGAAAAAGTTTTTATTCTAATAAATAATTTGTACGCATGCGTTTCTTCATTCATTTTGCAGCAACATTTATTTTCGTGCCCAATTTTACTCGGGGAAGGGTGGCAGGGGCAGCAACCCTAAGACGACTCGAAACACCTTTTACAGTCATCAACAATCACAGATAGTTCTGATCACTCCACGCCAAAACGTGACCAAGCAACATTTGAGATAGAGTCACGCTACATGGTCATTGATCGACCTCCGCACCGCTTTCTCGTGGGTGTAGCCAGCACGACTTGCATCGCAAGTCTTTCCTGGGACATTCTGAATACATGGCCGTAACAACATAGCTCGGATCTATCGATTCGGAGAAGAACCGTGCATGTAAGAGACCCCGTTGAAAAGATGCTCACAGTGCCAAATCGTCCGCAAAAAGCAAACGGTTGATCCAGCAACTCCCTACAGTGCAACTCCCGTTCACTTGACTGTGACTATCTATTCAATTAATATATATTATGAAGAGCAGTGGTGACAGCACAGTGCACACATGACATCCTTGTCGGAGTGCGACAAACATTATGAAAGGTTGTGATTTAACTCCCTTGACAGGAAAACAAACGTTTGACAAGGTATACAATGACTTGAGGGCCAGCAACATTCTCCCGTCAACATCGCACTCTCGCAACACGACACACAGCTTTTTACGAGGAACTCGATCATACGCTTTCTCTAGGTCCACAAAAATGTGTGGAGGTCTTTAGCATGTGCCCAAGATTTTTGAATTTTTCTGGAAAGCGAAAATTTGGTCCGTATTGTTACGGCCGTGATGAAAACCGTGCTATAGGTATCATTCACCTTTACTTCCCGGCATCTTTTTTCAAGCAACATGGCACACATGTTTCCAGAGAGGCTAGGAAGAATGACAACACGGTAGCTAGTGCATTCTCTTCTGTCTTCCATGGGGATGATCACTCCAGTTTGCCAATCTTTCTGTGATCTTCCAGAACACCAGGTCACTTGACACATATGAGGTTTCCTCGACCATTCAGCGTTTTTTCGTTGTGAGCGAAGTGATGATGTGCTAGTTTATGGCGAAATTGCCGTTCATGCGTGGCTTGAAGTCTCCCAGATATGAAGCACTTTGCGCTGTCCCTATTCGACTCCCCCAGATGCGTAGCAGGCGCAATGAGAGGACTCCAATTGTGGATAGCTGATGGTGGAGACGTTGACAAAATTTTCGAACGGGCCCCTCTACCTAAAGCCCGAGTGCGGTCCTTGATGACGCTCGCGACGACCGATGGCGGGTTTGGTGATTAATTTTGCGCATTTCATGGTAGCAGCTGACCAAATTATACCGTTGGACAGTCATGCAAACAGAAGGGGCAGCCAGACAATTGCCCCCCTACCAAAATTTTAAGAAATTTTTTTGTTGTTAGGTACAACAGTGAGTTACAATTCTTTTGCTCTCCACCCGGAAATGTACAACAACAAGTTACAAATCATTTCCCCCAGCAGAAAATATCAGCTGGTCGCGGCATTTACAACTCAACTTTTGCAATATCAGGCGGTACCACGGGAAGGCGTGTATGTGGGCGCATTTGTGTATGAGCGGACACTGCACAGAGTCTACTGCAAGCGCAATCAGTGTAGCGCTATCACCTTTCTTAATTGGAGAGGGTGGACGATGTTTTTGGTTCTTTACTGCCCCAATCCCAAGCATGCATTTGTTCTATGTTTAAAATCTCGATCAGGATGTTCCTTTCACCATTGTTTAAAGTTGTTTCGACTGGCAGTAAAAATGATTTGGAAAGCATTCCATAAATGTGACAAGATTAAGAAAAAAGATTTCAAGAATATTTTTTCAAAAACCATGTTCATATTTTTCCGAAATCAACATAAAAAGAGTTCAAAACTGAAGCCTCAGTTCTCTGCCTCGTCAACATTCAGGTGACGTGACATATTTTTCAAATGGACAACAGGTTTTCTTGGCAAGTCTGGAACTGTTTTGCGGCTAAAACGACATGTCGGAAAATTTTTACGCAACATAACGCAACATAATGCGTCTTGTCATCAATTTTCATGACTACAATTCGGTCCTGGTGTTGTTGTAAGATCACAGGCTCAAACTCAACTTTCAATTTGTATGTTACTCTCTGTTCACCCACCGATCTAAATACAACTGCTTTATCATTATTGTTTCAACAGTGCGTTGGTAATGCTTCACATACCGCGTACTCACTTGTGGTTGTACGGTACACTTACTTTATGGTTGTGGCTGATGTGAAAAGGAATCTCCCATTTTGAATCTTTGTCTGGATAGAAAGGTCGCATCACTCGAGCACCAAAAGTGGTGAGTGGATCATCTCTTGATGTCATTCCTATTGTCCCAGTAAGTCTTCCCGACAGGGTTTCGTAGTTGCTATTTCAAAAAAGTTTTAAAGTATCGCATACATCTAAAGTAGTTTGTAACGTATCGGTACTAACGTGCGACAAACTCATTCTAAAACTACTCATTTCTAACTACAGCGCAATCTTCTAAACAAAAATTTAAAAAATCCAATTTTCTAGCAGACCGAGTTATCAAGCAACACGCTTGTGATTTAGCAATTGGAGCTTTGCTAGCATTGTTGCATTTCCGCAATTGTTCAGGAGTCAAATAATGACATAGTTTACGAGAGTTTTCCGGCAAGTCAATGATCTTTTATAAACAAACGTGTTTCTTTGTTCTCATTAGTCTACTGGCAATATGCGATAAAGAAATGATCAGCGTAGCGATGAGCGTAAGTAGCCTAACGAGGAGTCGCGTGAGCTTGAGTTGTGGCGAAATGAGTGGTGAAGGTCGTGTAGATTCATGGTGATTCATGATAAAAGATTCATGATGAAAGTAGCCGTTCCGGAAACGTTCAATTTGCTTGTATTTAAAATATCGGATATTACGTTGATTTTACTAATAGGATTTCAGCTGTTTCGTTTTTATAGGAACTTTTGGCTGCAATCATACTGCTGTGCTCTTCGAAGTTACGTGTCAAAAAACTGACACCAGTATTGCTAATGATATATTTTAAGTTTTTTACTATTTTCTGTTACTTGAACTAGGGCAGCACTTTGCTTTTCAGTCCGCAGAAACTACTAGCGAATATTGCAAAAGTTTGTATCTTGATGAGGATATTAATTTTTTTGGCAGTGGACTTGAGAAACCATCTCTATAAATAAAGTTCTTTTTAATTTTGTCATTGTCATTAGAGTATCAAACACAAATTTCTGATGACTTACAAATTGTCCAGGACAAACGCAATGGAAAGTTTTGTTGCGTTATTAAATTTTGTCTTGAAACCGTCATCGATCCATTGGATATTTATCAACTTGCTCTTGAAAGTTGGAGCCATTGCTCTATCTCCAATTCTGTAAATTATGTGTAAATGGAACTGAAAAACATCTGCACTTATAATGTTCTTATCAACAGGTCAATATGAGATTACCAGCAAAAACGATAGAAAAGCACCTAAACTGCATGAGCGTTCAACAAAAGCAAGTGAGGTTGGCATTTAGGAGCACACTGTGTAGTTTGTATTATACAGAACAAGTGCCTTACGCCATACCCTTGGTAGCGAATTGTGCCATGCGTCATGGCTGTACGGATCATCTTTCCTTCTAAAACGCCATCCACTCTAACATGGAATCCGATTATTTCACTTGCTTCTTGCCAATCCGGATCCAGGTCCACAATCCTTCCATGGGCTATACCTAGATTTGGAAATTTATGCTATTAACTACGTAAAATGTGATTAAACGTAGCAAAGAAAGATTCTGTATTTGCATGTCAAAATCTTTATGTTTCTAGAAGAAACTAAATACGGTAGATGGTATTTTTGAATTGCTCCATTTCTGCGTTTAATAATCTCTACGTCCATTAAACACACAGCCGTGTAGCGCTCTGTCGATTATATGGCGTTTTATTTTAAAATAAAGACCGTGTACCACTGAGCTATTCACGTTGTCATTGCTGCTCCATGGGTGGAAGAGAACAGCATTTATATTAAGATTCCTTGAATGAACCAAAGCATTAGTTGGAACCATGCCCAACACTCCTGCATACATCACACGGAAGCGGAACAATCGGATATCTTTTGCAATTGCTGCTTCCAAACCTTTAAATGTATGATTGACAATGGGATCTTTGGTGCTGCATGTACTTGAAGCATCCCAACATGCTGATCTGATTTGTGCTCTCACGAAGTAGAAGTGCCCGTTGCCCATGGGACTGCCTGATGGGTATTTGTGGACGAAATATGGGGCGCTGGTTCCCTGTAAAAATCAGCAAAAGTGTCGTAGAACTTATCGAACTTTTTTCAGCTGCTGTTCTGGCAACTCAGAATGATGAAAAATACCTCGGATCTTCAAAACAACATTGATAAAAAACAAGTTTTCATTCTAGATATGTGCTTTATTCCTCTCTTTCAAGATTGCCATGTTTTTAGCCCTTCGTCATCTCTTTTCTGAAACAACTTGCTGCGTAACTAAATGCTGTACAACAAACGGTGTAGTAAGGCTGGATTTCCCTTATAGGCTTTCGAGGCTGTAGCTTGGGGCAGAAAAAATTTTTCGAAATTTTTTTTGAGTTGCTTTGCTCAGGCGTTTTGCAGCACCCATTCTACGGTTTCCTGCCTGTCTTTTTATAATTTGATGATCGTGCCTTCGGCACTCACACAGTACAGACATAATTTTCCTCTTGGATAAAAAGTGGGCGGCCAGCATCAGAAATGCAGCCCCGGTATGGTGTTCCAAAAATTACGAAATACTCCCTGGTCACACGGATGAACATTGATAGTCCTCATAATTGATGGGTTGACCACGCAGACGGCATCAAAATCCATGACACCTAGTTACCCTGTAGCCTACTGACTGAAAAAGTCACGGGATAAAAACAAAAGCTGTTTTTTCAAAGCACTTTTTCGTATTTCAATTCGAACGGTGACAGCCTTTTCATATGGCTTGTTGAACCCACTATATGCCACCAAATTTCCCATCATCCTTCAAGATGCCACCATTTTCTTAGATTAGTTATAGAAATTGATTCATGATGGTGAAGAAAAGCTTTGAATCCCGTATATTTTAAAAGAGAGGGGTGACTTTGTTTTCCTCTTACGTTGTCTAGCCTGCTTTGTGCATTTTCAGTATAAAGCAATGATGTAACATTTTAAATGCAACCAGATATTGACACAGTAAATTCTACTTTGAGGTGTGGGAAGTATATTGTATTCAATATTACCGCATTCATAGAAATTGGAAACCTTGAAGCTAATCAACCTTGGAATCACGCTCTTCGGGGGTACGCTAGAAAAATCTACTCTGCGGCTGCAAGTAGGAAATGATTGGGAACCACTGATCTTGTAGAAGATAAAAATTTCATGATTTGTTGGGCAGCAGTTAACTGCCTTTTGCGCACCATAGGGAAATATGCGCTTTCCTGCCTTGCATTTTCTACCAGAGTATTGATGGATTAAACCCAGAGAAAAACTTCATATCGTAAAAAGCGTGTTCAACTTTTTTTGTACAGTACTTATTCTGAACAAAGTTTGTAAAATTAGAATCAAAGGAAGTTGTAAGGATAGCAAGGTTGAAGCTCTCCCACGCTGTGTTATTAGAGCAGCACATTTTGTGCAATCTTAAAACAACTACGCAGCGCCACTGGTGGACATACGCTAGTTTTGTATGAGAGGATGCGACATCAATTTGCGATGAATCCAACCTTTCTCGAGGCTATCTTTCGTAAATCACTCACCTTCACGTGCGCAGATTTACGAGAAAACAAGTCCACAACATAAGACTCATTTTGAAGTAGCCTGAGCAATAAATCTGGGAAAATTTACAATTACTTGATTCAGGAAATACTGCAACCGAACCAATAAGCAATGTAGCACACAGCAACGATTTGACCTAATGGCAAGTGACAGTAAAGTACATTGAAGAATCGAGTTAGATTACGTCAGGACATCATGCTTATTTTCATTGTAGGCTACAGTACGTCTGTTACAGCACAATGACTGGTGGCACTGGCAGCATAGGTGTAAGGAGCAGGCACATTTTTGAGGGTGCGAAGGATTGTTGATTTTTGCCCGAATTTCCCCAAATCTCCAGAAAAAAACGACCACAAAAAAAACGTCTTCATGTGATTTGTGATTTTGGTGCCATTTTTTCAAATCTGAGCACGTTGGGCACCATTTTTCCCGAATTTTCAGGGATTTTGTGAAGGTTTTCGCAGGATTGCCAATGGGATATATTATTTATCTGTCCCATTCCCATCCCATAGCAATTTATGCCTGTGCCATCCCATGGGTCGTTTTCCATGGGATTCCCATAGGAATGACATTCCCGTGGACAAGCCTGGGTTTTCGCAGGTTGTGCCCAGATTTCTACGGATTTTGCCCGGATTTTCACCAAATCAAAACTTTTGGGGGTGCGCTTGCACCCCGCCTCCTGCACAACTGGTTGGCAGCATATACAGTAGCGCTGTTGACATGTGTGTTACAGCAAGCGAGCGTAATCAACGGACACAGTAGTTATGCTTCAGACATAGAGCAACAAATGCCATTTCACCAAGCAGAACGGGAAAATAACAGAAGCTTAGCATCAGGTTTCTTCAAGAAAAGTTTAACATTAGTATCTCAACCCATTAAAAACCCAAATTTTGATTTTGTGGAGTTCTAATTCTTTTGGTGTTGTTTTACAGGAAATAATGCATAAATGCTAATAATTCCAATTTTTTTGTTTGTTTATCTTGACATGGTCCAGAAAACACATGCACCCCGATAGGGTGCAGTAGGAACGAAAGCTTATATGTTCATATGTTACAACTATAGACCGATTGCTAGTGAATGCTTTATGGTCAAGTGCTAAATTGAACACAAAACAAGTTCCTCGTGATCAAACGCGATTTCGACACCATAGGCTTAAAATATTAAGCATATTTAGTCATTTGTGCTTTGAGAGGAGGTATCCCAAACAAAATAATGTTGCTCGCCTAAAATCAAACATTTTGCCCCCTAAAAAGCTGTGGGCTGGCTACGCCACCGTTCGACACACACCACAGGCCAGAAAAATTCATGACTGAAGACAAAGCAGTGAATTTGTTGTTAAGACCTTCAGTGCTTGCACAACTTCTCTCCTAAACGACAACAAATCATAGGATGTTGAATCCCTTCCAGCTTGATGACGGCAGAGGACATGGACGTCCGCAGGGGGGCAAAACGGGCATTTCCCCCCCTGGAAATTCGGACCAAGAAGCAAAAATTTCTAGAAAACGTGAAATCAACATTTTAATTCGGATTGTTTGTGTTAATTCTTGCAATGACAGTTTGTTTACAGATATGGCACTCGCACTGCCTAAGAGTCAGGTTCACTGTTTAGGTAACATGCAGTGATGAGCTTGCAGTTCACAAAATCCGCTTCTTTGCTTGCAGAGGCAGGCTGCAAACTCGGTAACAAATTGTTTTACTATTGGCCTTTGTTGCGTAACAATAACATGGCAACAAATCTTCGAAGATGCACAATAAGTCACGGTGGTAGGCGTTTTGCCTCATGTAACCCAGTGTTGCCAACTGGTCAGGGCCCCGACAAGGGGGCGGGGGGGGGCAATGTCCCGGGGCGGCCTTTTTGGTAAAAAGAAGGAATAGAAAATGGTCTTTCACGAATGGACCTGAAGTTAGATTTAGGTTTAGGTTTTAGATTTTGGTTAAAGGTTGGACCTACCATACGTCCCGGTTTGGCCGGGAATGTCCCAGTTTAAACGTCTGTCCCGGTGTCCCACCCCGGTTAGCAAAATGTCCCGGAATTTCACTTCAGTGAAATTTTCAAAATTAACTCCAGCCTGATGATACATTGTTATGAAATAATTCCATCCTGAAAGGCTTGACTTTGCTTTAACCCGTGACTTGGGGGGGCGGCACTTTTAAACAGAGAAAACATAGTAGTGTTGAAGCTATATTTGTGAAAATTCAGTGGTTTTTTTTAACATGGCAATATGGTAAACGGCAAATGAGACTGGAAGAGACCTGAGAAGTTCTGAAAAACTGAACTTAGCTCTATGTATGCGCTTTTAGCCAGCCAATGGAATGGCATCCAATGTTTGGTAATCTGCGAACGCCAATGAGAGTGCCAGACGATTTAAAGAAAAGTGACTGATAAGGTTCGCATGACTTGCAAAGAAGGATTCTGCTGGTGCTTTTTATCCCTCGTGCAAACTGTACAAAAAGAAAATTTCAAACTGCCAAGCAGCTATTACAGTAATACCCTGGACCAAATAAATGAAAATGCAATTGCAGGTGGTGGGTGGTTGAATTATCCAGTAGTTAATATATCTGTCATTGCTGCAAGTCAACAGAGAAGAAATTGATCTTGCAGCTTTAACTTTATGATGATGCCACTGCTCAACAGCAGTAAGAAAAACATACAAAACAACAGGATTATATTTGAAGTGCGTTGTTACAGATAAATTTGGTATATATTTGGTACATTTTAAGCCTAGATTTGGTATATCCATCCTAAGAAGAGTTGGCAACACTGATGTAACCACTGAACGCAGACATCTTGGCAGGTAATGCAGCGAGACAGTGACTGCTGAAGCCACGTAGGCATATACCAATGGTGGCGAACCGCGGGTTGCCGACATATTTTGTGTGGCTTTTCTATAGATGAACAGCAATATCTGAGATTGATAGCAAGTTGTTTCTTCATATTTAACGTTTGTTTCACTTTATCAATGTGTTTACACAAGTACGTGAAGTTAGTCACCAGCAGTGTTCCCTGAAAGAAAATTTTACATCGAGCAGATATTTGTTTCAGTGCGCATGCAATTTTACAACCATGTAGATTGTAGCCACACAACCAGTGAGTGAAACGTTTCGACAGGGCTACGCGCTATATATACGATATCAAATTTGGAATTTTGCAAGTGCGCAAGAATGAGATTTCACTGCGCAAATGTTTTGGTAGTTCTGCGCATTTGCGCACTTTAGAGGGAACACTGGTCACCAGGGAGCCTGCGCGATTTGATTACATCGACAGTGAACTTAAATCACAAGTTAGGCTAGTTTTCTTCCCAGAAGCAGGGATGTAGTACTAACAAGGGAGCAGGGATGTAGTACTAACAAGAAAGGTGTGGGAACGCATCCAAAAAAATAGCCATATTCAAATAGATTCCAACTCATTTTAAAGCAAAGCGTGAAAAAGGTTTGGAAACGCCGTTCCCACGCATGTCCACCCCACTACACCCATGGCAAGGGAGTCTGCGCGATTTGATAACAACGACAGTGCACCTAAATCGCAAGTTAGGCTACTTAAGTTAACAGAAAAAAATTTAAATTTTTCAAAGACAAATTGCCAAAAGCATTCTGTCATTTTCCCAATATTAGAATGAGAATCAATGCTTTGCGCGAAGAGGAAATTGCATACCACAACGTGGAAGAATGCAAAAAGAAATTGCATGAATGCTGGAAGAGTTCCAAGCCAGTTATGATCATTTCCAAGAGTTAAAACCATGCTTTGCATTCCTTGTAAATCCATCCAGTGTTAATGTAGTCGGTGATGGGTGTCTAGTTCGCTAACCGTTTGTTATAAACTTGTCTGTTGCAGAAATGAAACTGAGCGACTTGGAAGAAAATCTGGCTCTAAAAAACTTTAGTGAATGCCGCTCTACACTTAATTTCTGGCGACAGGTTCCAGAAAGTAAATACCCAGAATTCAAAGGACCAGTGCACCGTATACTGTTCTTTTAAATCTGTGTATAGCACAACAGATTGCTGTGAATTTTTTTTTCTCCCTAATGAAGTTCGTATAATCAAACCATCGTGCAACCCTGAAAAATGAACAGCTGGGAGAATTAATTCGCACGACTTTAACAACGTACTTTCCAGATTTTCGGAGAATAGAAAATCAAACAAAAACTTGATATTGAAAATTAGTGTGGGCTACATCACTTAATGCGAAGCTTGCATTCTTTACCGTATTTGTATTGACACTACAAACTGATTTTGAGGGTCGCTGGTGCTTTTGGTTGTCTGCAAATGACTCTTCCACTGAACAAGTTTGACCACATTCCTGGTTTATACCATATATGATGAAGCATTGCTGCCAACAAAGCGCATTTTTGTATCAATGCTTCCTCTAAGGTGCGCAAAATCCGCAGTACCATCAGGCCATTTGCGCAGTGAAATCTCATTTCGCACCCTTCCAACTTTCCAAAACCTTGGAAAAGCACGAAAACAAAAAGATTCTATTTGAATTAAATGTGTACTTGGTTCGTATTTTCATAAGATTTTACAGTTATTCTGAAAATTCACAAATTTTGTAATTCATTTAGAACTCTGCTAACTCAGCCTTAAAATATCCATGCTTACTAGAACAAACATTTGCTCAGTGCAAAGTTTTCTTCCAGGGAAAACACTGTATGCAACTGTTTGCAGTAACATTTGCTTGCATCGCCAACAACCTGAAAAAGATAAGCACAGCGTCGACTTTGCCCCCCCTGGAAAAATTTCTGTTGACGCCCATGGTAGAGGACCCACACAGTTTGCATCACTCTGTTGGGAAACCAACTGAACAAAGCCAATCACCATTTCTTGCTTCGTAGATTCCGTAGTAACTCATATTTTGGTCACAATAGTCTACACCCAGGACCGATTTTAAGACGATTTGACCGATCTCTTCCAATCGGGACCCGTGCCAAAGGGGCTAACCAACGCAAAGTTACACTTTTTATCGAAGCTGCTTGTTTATAGTGCCGGCGCCAGTGTTTTTAGAAGTTTTGTGAGACCAAACCGGTTCTCAAAATTTTTCCAACGGTCTTTCAAAATACAGTATAAACTCGCTTAACCTACCACCATCAAAGTAAAGCAAAACCTTGCTCTACAATCGTCTTTGATATTAAGATAAAAGAGATGCGGTCTCTCAAAATATTTTTGCAATCAGCAGGGTCAAACCTTAAGAAACCCTGGAGGTGGCCACAGAATTTTGTAAGCGTGGGATCCGTTACCAACGAAAACCCAAGTAAACTGCGGGGTTTTTAACGCTCTCATCAAAATTCTATAGCGAGAATGGTCATTGTTTTCAGTAGTGTGCTTTCACTAGCACCTCGTTAAGGCAGAGATGGTTTAAGTTTTGAAGCTTTTTCTATTGTTGTCATCTCAGCCAGGGAAATTTGACTCTATATAATAGTAAGCATCGAGTTGATTTTGTGTATTTTGTAAACTATACAAGAGTACGAAGAGAAGCAAAACAATTCGTAGTGAGTGAAACACGAAAGTAACTAAAAAAAGAAAGCGAGGAAACACTACCACTGACTATTTTACATCATGTTCCAAAAACGAGGCAAGCTCATCTAAGTCCGCAAATAAAAACAAAGAAATACCAAAGCTTGAGCAATTAGTAGCAAATGCAAGCAGTAAGATAGCTTATCCACTGAAAGATTCTCAACCAAGGGGCCCTCCAGGAGTAAGTCAATGAGATTACTGAAAAAAATAATACAGACGTTTTTGATATTGCCAGGATTCACGCTTGATGTTGATCAATGAATGCGACGTTCACCGTATAGGTTGGCAGACGAGCTAAACCTCTATTTACTGCCAAAGCACAGAGAATGCTAGGATTGAGTTTCGATTAACCCAATGGCTCGAAAAAGACTAAAACTTTAGCGTGTAAGCTTTCGAATTTCACAGAGCATATGAAAAGATGAAATGTGTTTACCTAATTTCAAGCATAAGTTATTTTTTAACATATTTGGAAATGTGGCACATGAAGTACACGACATGTTTTAAAATCAAATCTCACGATAAAACTTTTAATGTCTGTTTGGGGAATGCAACCCTTGCATCCAATCCTTTGTGTCTGCGCCTGAGCAACGCGCTTACTTTCGTCATTGACATTTGTTTTCATATTTTCAAGTTATGAAAAGATTTTAGTTGTTAATGCTTCTTTCATCAGGTTGGTTCTAGTTTTAAGGATATTTTATTACTTCGGTTAACTGAACAGAAAAGCGAGAAATAGCGTTGCGAAGGTGCATGAAAGTCGGAAAACCAATATATGTTGTAACAACAGTTAGAACATTAAACGTACAAATTAAAACAAATATCGGACGTTCAGTTGTCAATGTCCACTTGGTGGAATGCATTCGCATTATCTACTGTAAAAACAATTTTTAGATAATGTAAAGGCTTTCAGCAACTTGAAATATTCTGACATTCTAAACAAGCAAAATTTGCACAAACTCTTTTATTTGAAAATTGTTTAACGGTACTTCCCAATCCCAGCAAAGCGTAACAGCAGTTACTCAACAATACACTTGTAAATTTCAAATCAACTTACGTTTTTGAACACTTCCGTTGTGTCCCCTTCTCGGTAGGTATTACACACTGGACAAAACTCATCATTGTTAAAGTAGCATCGGATGTTGTTTGCCGTAGGTGTGTTTGCGACAAATTCTCCGCTGAAATGAATGCGTGGCCAGTTGACATACGCTAAAAAAATCACGGTTGTTTATGGTCAAATTTTCTGCATATGAATCAAAAGAATTCCCGTCGTCTGAACAAAAATTGCTTTTCATTTTCTACAAATTTGGTTGCAATATAAGTGCTTTGTTTCTTAAGCTTGTTAAATCTTTACCAGAATAGTTATAATATAACCAAATTGAAGTTTCATTCTCCGAACTTGTATATGATGTAGAACAAGAAATTCCAAGCAAAACCGATATATTCTGTGTCAGAGACGTTTTTCAGATTTGTTGCAAACTGTTTTGTTCGTCATATTCTGAAACAATATTTTTATACACACGGAAAATTCGTGTAGTCAATTTTGAATTAATTAGTAGAAAACTTTGAAAGTTCATCCGCGACAAACAAATTTAAGCTTCCTTTTTCGACAAAAATATGGTCATACATACAGCATTGTAACGATAATTCACTTTCATGGCTGGAGTAGAATTTAATTTGCTTTCGCAGAAGTAGGTGATCGGCTACACAAAAACAAGCAAATTTATGTAATTTTCTTCCATTTACGAAATAGCTTATTATTTGACTCGCTATTTGCCCTAAGAGAAATGTTAGAGTAACAATCAAGTGTTTTTCATATCCAAACTTGCATAGGAGCTTCACAAATTTTTAAAGTTCAGCAGTTCGTGAGTTGATATAATGAGCAAAGAACTTTGTTTTAGCTAGTAAATGACGGCATATATCGCAGCTGGAAAGACGTATGCAAATTCAAGAAGGCAGATTTTTCTGAAGAAAATAGGCATGTGACCCATCTTGATAATTAATCATCTTCTGTTTAGACTATGTCCATCGGCATGATTTGCGAAGTGGACTGTGGCGTAGCAAGATGGCCTGGGGCTCCGGGTATCGGGCGGCACTTTCTGGGGACGGCACGTTGTTGATTAAAAAGTAATTTGTAAATGCAGTTTTGACTTTTCCAGTTTTTTGTTTAGCAACTCTAGACTGCTAGTCTGAAAAACTAAGATCCGTGATTGTGGAGTGAGAAAATTGATGAACTTTTTACTCAAAAGTCTTGTTGAAATCCAGGGTACTAAAGTACACATGTGTATGTCTTGAAATCAAGCCTTTTTTAACATAATTACTTGGGGGAAATTGACCCCCTGCTCTGCACCTTCCTCCTCAGCCACTAACATTTCCTCCCACACCAGCCAAAGTCCTTTTAACAAAAGGCAGAGGTGACATTCGACCGCGAGCTAGAAAGCATTACTGGTCCAGTAGTTCGAGCCCTGCACTAAATCACGGTAAGAAGTAAGAGCTAAGTTAATCCTCTTTGTCCCATCAGTCGATTCTCAGCAACACTCCAACGGCACATCATTAGATCACCTGACACCTATCGGCATTGTCGGTGAACATTTCTAGGCACGTCTCATGCTCTTTTTTGATGATCAGTGGGATATTTTAAATATGCAAGTGCCACTTATAGCCTGGTCATTAAGTGGGCTTATCAATATAAAATTTTGGCGGGTGAAGTGAAGAACTTTGCGAAGGTAAAGTTTCTCAGTTTCAGTAGAACTGATGTTTTTCTGCATATGATGAAGTGGTGTCGGAAAATGATGTTATTGAAACAAGATTGTGCGGTTGGTGTGTGTGCGTGGTTAATTTAGAGTTCAGATTGTGGGTTTGAAAAGCAAGAAGAGTGAATCAGTGCCAGCCGGTATGCAATGTAGGATTTGTAAAAGGTTTGACACCTTTGTTCAACGCTCCATTCAACATCTGTAGTCATAGAAAAGTCATTGCAACCAAAAATGCGGAGTGACGAAAGGTGTTGCTCTCATTTTCATAAATTAAAGGCGATAAACCTTAGCCTGAAAAGCTAAGGCAAGGACAAACAATATGTTTAGTCATGATTGCGGTGAAAGTTTTTAGTAAAATTAAAAGTGACCAGTGGTGACTCCGGCTCTCGGGCTTCGGGTAGTCTTCGATTGCGATTTATATTGTGGAACGTGAGCTTGCTTGCTTTGTATATTTTTGCCACTACCCACTTCACTGATTAAGGTTGTTAACTCGGGCTCATTTCATTGGGCCTTGTCACTGTTCATATATTTTCGTTCCATGCATGGCCTTTTGAGTCCATGTTGCAGGTAACATGAATCAAAAAATATCGTTCATAGTAAGCGGTCTCTTTGACTTCGTTCGCTCGTGCTTCGCTTGGGCTCATCCATAAGAGCCCTGGCTGCCATTTGCAATAAAGTATTGTATGAAATACAATTCAAATCAGATTGAATGTTTTTTTTTGAAGAAATATATTTTCCTAGAACATTGGATTTTAATTCCAATCTATAGACAGTTCCAATTCGAGAATAATTTTAAACGAATGATGAATCGTCCAGTAACTCGGGATGACATGAATGAGGTACCCAATATGGTTGGCTGAAATTCAGCACCACTGCTTTTTCACATTGAACATAAAAATCGCTCTTAAATTGCGAAGCGTGCGTGATTAGAGGTAAGAAAGAATGAGACTAAAAAATGACCTCTCACTTTGTACAGGCAATAGGTACAAAACCATTTAAAATTGTGAAAAAATATGTCAAACTTAAATAATACTTTCACATTTAACCAAAATAATTTTGGATTTCTTTCCTACAGTTTATTGTTTCGGTTTTAGTTGTGCGTCGTTTTAATCTGTTGTTGAAATACAAGTGCTGTGAGGCAATGAATTCTTTTATATTGCAAGTAACCCATTGCACAGCACACCGACATCACAGATTGCGAAAAACTATCTCCTTTCAAATGCTTCCTTCCAGATAAGATCATTGCAATTGCAATGTCATCGGGTTAAGATTCCAATACTTTATAAAATGACAATAAAAGATAAAACAGTTACAACTATCAAATATTCAACTGCTTTTCTTCTTGGTAACAAGTAGCAAACTAGTCTGCAGGACAGTTGTAAGGAAAATTGTTGAAGGCAAGAAAAATTACAATAGTTGTCGTATGCTTCAACTTCAAACAGTGCCTGGAACACTCCATTAAAGCCTTTTAGCGACATGCACCAAAGTCATTCATAAACTTACATGGACAAATAGCATCATGGCAAGATTTTTGTTCCTCAGAAGCACCGGGACACCTCGTTGAAAGAGATTGAATGCAAATCCGAGACCTCGTCTGTATTCCGTAGTCGCATGAAGCACTGCATTTGCTCCATTGGCTCCATTTTGACCACACTGCAATACGTTAAACATTAATTTAAATCCTTAAGAAAATGCCTAAAGAAAGTGTTCAATTATGCAAGGATTACTGCTTTTAATTTGTTTTTGAACATTCTATTCTTGGTTCCAATTGACTATAAAAATTGCTATTGGTGAGCCAAAGCTTTTGAAATCTATGTTGTTCTTTTCTTGATACAGAAGCGATATGGTGCATGATGGTCCGGTGTGGTATTGAATATCTTGACAAATTCTTCACAGGTGTGGTTGATGTCTTGATTACCAAAAAAAGAGTTTAGTTACGTTTTCTCCAACATCACGTGCTGTAGAATAAGTTCACGATTGAAGTTTTTTATGTATCTTGTTTTGGGTCTATTATTTTTACAAAATCGGTTTCACGTATTTTACGCATCTTCAGTCCTGAAAAGTAAAACCAAAGCTTACGGGAGAAATGATGAAAAGAAAAGCAAGATTTAAGAGAAAGCACGCAAAATGTAGTCTCAGACACAAGCTGTGGCCATATAGTTGTTCCCACTTGAAAACTGAAAAGCAAAACTGGCGCCAATTTCTAAACGACTAACTTCAGAGAACGTGGCGATGAGTTGAGTGGGTCGCGCTACGCATAAGGTAAGATAACAATGTTTCCGCAGGAAACCCATAGCCTTCAATTCTCGACTATACGCCGAGAGAATCCCCGCAAACGCAGCTTTGCAGAATGTATGAAACGTGTTGAAGCAAGAAAAACATGAAAACGTGTTTAGAGCAACAGAAATCAAAGTTTTTCCGCGAAAATAATGTTATCTTATATGTCTCAGGCGCTTTGCTTTCCGATGCTGATACTTGTTCGACAATTTTCACCAGCAGCGTGTTTGTCATTCACACAACAGGATTTTTTCATCCGCACCAGTACACAATGCCCCACAGATTGAAAAAGCACTGGTCTAGACCACCACAAGTGTTTGCGTTTGTTCGGACCTGGATCCGGAGTCGGAGTCGGAAATTTGTAAAAAACTGTATCTGGATGCACTTTTTATTTTCGGCAGTAGCAGGAGTCTGCATAGTCTTCAAATATGTCATTGCTTAAGTACAAACATTGTTGAATTTCGGTTGATTCGATGATTTCCGGAATTTGAACAGGAGCCGGATTCCCAAATTTAAAAAAAATGTGGAGCCGGATCTGGGATTCAAAAAGTTTGAATCTGTAGGCGAGTCGGAGTGTAAAAATGTGCTTCCGGCCACCTCGAGCGGCGTGTTGGGACGAGTCGCATTGTTCGCGAAATTAATTTCAGAGGCTATCGTGATTAGAACGGATGTCTCAAGTGTGAAACCAATATCAGGAGCGAGCCGGGCTGATCACGGCTTTTAAAAACGACTTTGCTTATAAAACAATTTCGTTTGGAAACGACTTCATTGTTCGCCCCTTGATTTGAAAAGGGTTGCCTCAAAAAATACTTTCTTTAGTAACGGTTTCTCATTAAAAATAACTTTGCTTTGAAAAGAACTTTGCGCCAAAGAAACGCAAAAAGGTATTCTCAATGAAAATAATCTTTTTTCCAATCTGAGAAATACAAATTTTTGCAAAATAAAAAGCAAAAAATTTTTGTAATCAAACAAAATCAATACGTAAATGCAAAACCAATGCGAGCGTAAGGCAGCCAACACACTTCTTTGGTGTAGGACTCTCGCACTGCAGGACTTTCACTTTTGGAAGCAAGTCTAACACGTACAGAAAAGTGCCATCACACTCCTCGCATTGACTCGCTTCACGTAAGAAAACGGGTTATCACACTCAACCTGTTACGTTTAAAACAATAAGATACGTTTATTCTTTGCTATATAACTGCTGTCAATCATCAAATTTCTTTAAATCTTTTATATCAGCTATGTCCAACCCGCAGTCAGAGTTTTTCTGCTTGGCGCGGGGCCTCTCTGAGCAGTGGTTTTATTACGGCATTGTGCTCAGTCAACCGTGTTATGACCTTTGACGATATTTCATCAAAATAACTATATGAATATCAAAAGAGGGCAAATTTATTGGAGTTGATCTGTACGTAGGCAAACATGATAACACGGGGGTTCCCAACCTGGAGTGCATTTGCCTATCTGAAGGGATACATTTGACGTTAGGAATACAAGGGAAAAATATATTTATATCTTATTTTTTCCAAATAATATAGAATTCGGTGGATTTTTGTTAGTTTACTAGGCCATTTTGCCGCAACAAATTTAGGGTACATGCTCATATATCGAAACACTGAAGGGGTACATGGTCAGAGAAAGGTTGGAAACCCTTGTGATAACACATCAGTTTCTTTTATGGGGAATGGGCGCAGCTCATGAGTCTCACAGCTACGGTCATGTTTATGACTAGTAGCATGCTGCTGTGGTGGACATTAGACAGCGTACCGCTACCACTCGTAATCAAGCCGAAAGTTGTAAAGGAAACTCTGCAATGGAGCGGCGAGCGCAAGTGCAAAGTTACGCCAGTCAAGCCGAACTGACAAACGAATTGATCTTACAATGCAGTTACTGCGCTCTTGTTGAACGAGACTTTCGTTCGAAGAACAACTGACTTGGAGAAAACTGTTAAAATGAACTTTTTGATTATCTCGCTCGCGGTAACCACAATCGCAGACGCGTTCGTGCATAAAGGTAACGTCTGGGCTCATGATCAACTATCCGCTTTATGACGCAATACGTGAAAAAACAGGCTTCACAAGAGAGCAAGCCATGCATCAGCCCAAAGTTCCCCAAAAGCCCAAGTTTATAGAACAAGGGTTCCCAATCTTTCTCTGACCATGTGCCCCTTACTGAATTTTATGTAGAATTTGTAGAATTTTGGAACTATGAAGGTAGATTCCGTTATGTCTCAAAGTTAACTTGTTGCAAATGTGCAATAAATGTACTCCTTCAAATAGGCAACTATACCGCTAGGGGTACATGTATCCCAGGTTGGGAACCTCTATTACAGAACCTCTCATTATGCTTCATTATCCATGACCTTGGAATGCAATCTTATTCATGAATTAGAAATGTAACGTACAAAGATGTTTCAGCTACCACGTCACAGTTGTAGAAACATTTATCAAACCCAATATAGTATATATTGCGCATGGTTGAATAGAAGCATATAGCCGCCCAATATATTGATAAACAGGAACGAGTGTGCTGGATGACATTCACAATTTTTGCCAAAATCTTTCCAAAAACCAGAATCTTTCGAGAACTGAACAACGCTATGTTAGCAGAACTGCCATCAAAGTTAATACGACAGACACTCGTTTTGACCTGTTCATTGCGAGTTGAATCGCCACACACCTTGTTTGCAGTATGTAGATCTACTTCAGTCTCAACTGGCACTAGCAACAACCAAATTCTATCCGTAAAGAGTGGGACGTGGTGGAACGCAGATATAAAGATCAGCATAAGAATTGAGCACGTTTGATAACGTTCGATAATAATTAGAGGAACTTCATCGTTCATTCAAACGAGATAATTATTTGCTAACAATGAGATTTATAACCTTTCTACAATTCTCGTGCGCAAGGAGTATCTGGAAAAAATAAACAACATGCCCAACCACCATGGCGCGGGGCCCCTGAGGCGCGGGGTTCAATGCAGCCGCATCGGTTGCATCGGCTTAAGGCCGGCCCTGGGTGCCAAACAGTCGCTACCTTTGCAGAAAGGATCCCAACTCTTTCAGTACAGTAGTTTAAACTAAATCTTAGTTTGCTGAGACGACAGTAAGTTATTCAGTGTGCGGCCCCATTAAGGTGGTGACATGATTTTTGTATCAGTAAAAAATTTCGGTTGGACATAGCTGTTTTATATCAACTCACCGGCAGGGTTTTGTGTATGATCAGAAGAAAAGCATGCAGAGGAGCAAAAGACCAACAAATAAAAAATAAAATTACAATGCGGCCCCATTAGAAAGACCCTCCTCGAACGTTTCTGAAACAAACAATATTTTGTACAAAGTAATCATCTTTAAATAAAAGCTGAAATAAAGAGGCGCGCAAAACCTTGCTACAAGTAATTTTCTCATTCTTATCAGAAGATTTAGTGCTATCGTAAGATTTAGTGCAAAAGCAAAGACACCTGACGCGGTCAACCACAGTTAATGATTGGCAGGGCATAGGTGCACTTTTACTTAAATCTGGAAAGTACTATGTTATGGATTTATCTGCAAAACAACACTATTGATTACTATCAAACATTCCTGATGCCATGGGCAGAGGCGTAAAGAGGGAGGTAGACGAACACCTTGCCCTGGAGAGCGAGTTATCGGGTCGCCGAAATACCGTGAGACCTGGCGCAAAGTGAATTATGGAAGGAAGGCTGAGAGCAGCTTCCAGCGCCTACGAGAGGGAGTACAAAGGTGCGTCGTATCCGTGCCCGGTAGGTAACCTACTGGCACCCGCTGGAGAATGAAAGCACGCAGGATAAGTTTTCTGTAATCAAGCCCAAAATTGATGGTCACTTTCTCCAACTGTAGCGCTGATGGCTGTAAGCATACGAACATTCACGTAACCTCACTCCACTGGTGAAACAAGCAAGGAATAAATCGCAAAATTTTAATAAGAAATCGATTTCACGTAACACTACGCATCGTCACGGTAGGTATCTGACATCTAACGAAAAAGGTTTAATTTACACAATACACATCAAAAAAGTAATCACCAAACTGTATTCCTTTACTATGAGAAGCAAAATAACAGACAAACAATAATAGGTCAGAAATTTCGCTTGACACCGGCTCGCACTATCGTTGCTCTGTGACGTTATGTAACAGTGAATGAGAAGTTCTCATGAGAACTCGTCCATTGTTGCGTAACGTACGTCACAGAACGATGATAACGCCAGTTGGTCCTCTACGTTGTAGGCTCATTCATATTAGCCCGAGTTATTGGGCAATTTATCGTTCGTTTAAAGTTATTTTCGAATGGGAAATAACCATTGGATTTGAATTCAAAATCAATGTTCTACGCAAATCCATTGCTTCAAAAAAACGTTCAATCTGATGTGAATTATATTTTTTAAAATATTTAATTGAAGATGGCAGCTCGGTCTCTAACCGATGAGCTAGAGTAAACCGCGAGCGAACAAACTTGAGAGAAGAGAATGTCTACTACGAACAATATTTTTTGATTCAGGTCACCTGCAACATGAACACGAAACGCTGAGCATGGAATGAAAATATATGAACAGTGACAGGCCCAATGAAACGAGCCCGAGTTAACAACCTCAATCAGTGAAGTGGGTAGTGACACGAATACACAAAGCAAACAGCTCACGTTCTACATATAATGCAAATCGTAATCGAAGACTCGGGCTATGCCCGAAATCCGAGTGCCGGAGTCGTCACTGGTTTGTAACATCTCTGCAATATTGATAAAAGAAAATCTGCTCAAAAATGCGTCGATTCTCAACAAACAGAAAGCCAATTGTATTTTATCTGATTTTCAAACAATTTTTTCAAAACAAGTAGGTAGAAGCGACCCTTCATTTTTTCCGTTAAGCCGATCTATACGCGACTTAAACACTCTGATCTGAAACAGACGAGGAATTCAACCACGATAAACAGCATAGCCCTGTTGCACAAGAAAAAATCAATCAGTAGAAACAGTAAATTCAGGCTCTGCTTACACTATGTTTAACAGCAAATTATCCATAAATAAACCGATCACTCGAGTTTTGCATGAGGCATTGCACCAAAAGCTGTGTCAATTATTAAGTAAGTTATGCAGCAAGTAACGTTTCGAAAGTGCTTACATCTTTGTATATTGCTGCTGTTGATAAATAGTGATAAATGATAAAAGGTCAGTGCAACGAAACTGATGCAGTGGAGCCAGCCTCGCTAGCACTCTACTGAGAGAAATAGCTACATTTTTGTTCGAACAACATTTCTAGTAGTTCAGGTCCACGACAGCATCTACTTGGCTTCGCAAAACAATCCTGGCTGACAAGTTCTATATCAGTCTAATCTAAAGAATACACATGAGTCGGTATTAATACACCTCTGCTTTTGAACATCCATACAGCAATCAAAGCTGACTTAAGCACGCGCAATGCCCACTTTCGAAGCTATTAATATATTTGATAAAATTAACACCAAAACAGTTGCTTTTTGAGGCTCATTTATGCATTTATCTTTATCTCTGTTGCAGCTTGTTTCTGTAAGGTTACCGTGCTTGAATCCGCTTAAAACGAGTTGTATTTACTCCATTCACTAGTTTGTGCCAAAGCCGATTTAGAAGCACAGCACCATATTTTGATCTTTCGTACGTTTATCACTGCATTGCATAGCATCATATCCTGGATGGCTGCTTCCTCGCATTGTCAGGAGAGGATATCCCATCGTATATAGACAAGTGCAATCACAGAAAGCGAAACAACCTTTTTCCTTGTTAGAGCCAGAACAGTTTTTACACATCTTTACTCGGTAAACACTCAACGGGTAACCTACGTGGTTCTGTAGAGACTTAATTGTGGTGTTGCAAAAAAGATAGTGACCCAACCAGAGACTCAAAACCTTGCTTATCTTTGAGCATCTGTTATCTACGTGGTTTCTATTGCAGACATATGGCTGATACCGTTGTCATTTACCACAGAATTTTATTGCCTGCAACCGAAAGCCTTACCCTTACTTGCAATAAGACAAATGTTGAGTAGGTGAGTACAGCGCGAACAATTTGTCCAGTCGATCCAAATCGGTTGAAAACCATCAGCGTATGCATTAAAACAGCACGCCGCCCAATATCAAATGTTTAGGTTAATCCTCCAAGGTCTCCAAAGAATTTTATTCAGGGTTCATAACTTTCAAAAACACAGCAAAAGACAACACCACCTGATCTTCACAACACTCTGAGCAACTAATATAAATTACATCAATTAATCAAGAGCAAAATAGTTAACTGCTGCCATTTTCGATTGTTTTCTCAATGACGGCGTACCTCCAAACAATTTCAGTTGCATACGTTCATGATACAAAGAAGCCATGTTGAACACCCAATATGGAACTTCTAGAAACTTTTAACAAGTGTTTCACAGTGGGCTTCATTGTTTGCTGCAGAAAAGCAGCCATAAGGTTGCTTGCAAATTAAACGATACAAAAAACTCTCTCAAACGCCTTAGGCAGGCATTGTTTTGTCAGTGATGTCGTGGACTACATGAACATGTCAACTGAAATTTCAGAGTACAACGAATACAAGAAATCCACTTCTTAATGCCATCCTAAAACTGCTGCATTGGATCGTACGAATGCTATACAGAAAAAAACTCACTGCATTCGTCCCTGTGAAAAGCCATCGATGCTTTTTATTCGTGTTACAGGTTGTTTTACGAATTAAAAATTGAAAGTATGCTCGGTTTAAAATTATGCTATTCACTGTCAACTACATACTTTGTTCCAACGTAACGAGGTGCTTAAATTGAATAGTCACTCGACCAATGGCTACGTACTCCCAGTTTTCCAAGAAATTTTATTGTTGGTATTACTCAACTAAAATGAGGGAAGTGATTGAAGCGTCCCACAGCTGCACTGCCAATCGGTTGACGACGCTTATCCGTTTGATGGGGATAGTGTGATTAAAACCTATGTTGTTATGTGATTTCCACGCAGCTAATATGGACACATTGTTAAATATTACATAACTTCGGGGTTACTAGCCGCAAACATCCAGCACGGTGTACAGATATTTGAGACCATGTCATCTGAGACTATTCATTTGAGACCTGTTTGTTTTAGACCTTTAGCGGTGTTTTGATTTGATCACACAAAAACATCTGCGCAATTATCCTTTCCAACCTAACCTCAGATAAAACTAGCCTACAACTTTTGCCTAAGTCAGCGTGGTCCAACTACATTTGACCTACGGGCCATTTTACAAAAACGTGACAACTCGCGGGCCACTTCCAACAAAATTTATAAAAACAAAAGGTCCACAAGATTTAAAATCGAAAAAGGAAAATAGGTGAGTTAGTGAGTGTGTCATTGAAATTATTACACCAACATGGGCGTCGGAAGGATTTTTTCCAGGGGCGGCCACAAAGGAATTTTTACAAAATTTTTCTAGGGGGTGGCAAAAGTGGTGAAATTTGTTTTTTCCCACTCGAAACTAAGAAAACAACCTTTTTTGCTAAAATTTTCAAAATCCAAATCCAAGGGCCTTGCCCCATGCCCCACCCTTCCGAAGCTCATGTACTCCAATAGCAATAAACAATTTACTGCAAATCTCTGTCAGTGCGATGCCTGTTGTTGAGGCTTCTCTGACACTATCGTTTCTTGCACCATACCAATATGTCGGTGGGAGCACATCCCCAATTGTGGTCCGGTGTTTCGTCTGCCATTCGATTTCTGTTTTTAGAATAGACTTGCTTCGTGGTAGAAAATGTACACTCACACACGTAGGTGCTTCCAAACGTCGAGCAACTTTTTAGGAAACTTATCTTTGCTGACTATATTCCTAGAAGCTCTCTGCAGCATAGTCTAATGCCCCTGCTCAGGAATCCTGGGTCGTCCACTACTCAAAGGCTTTTTTTGTTGATTTCATATACTTAGAAAATTGTTAGAAACCTGTGCTTCCATGACTTTTCCTGATTTTCAGGGACAAACGGAATGGTGCCAGAGTTATTTTACAAAAATTTCCCTGAAAGCCTACATATAGGAAATATGGGTCATGGTTATCCTGTTTTTGAAGGTATTTTAGGGACCCGAATCGGGTCCCTAGAATCAAAGAAAATTATCGAGTCCCTAGAATCAGAGAAAATCGGGTCCCTAGAATCAGATAAATCGGGTCCCTACAGGGCCGTACGGGGTACTTAACATTTTCCTTGAAAAAACCCTGTGGTTACGTGGTATGTAGCAAATTTTGGACACCTTACTACATTAACTTTTCAACGCACTTTTAAGTGCAAATCCTGTTTGGCCAGATATGACCACCGATACCTTATATGTAAAGAGTCTTCCTACACCATGACTTAATATGGTGAAAAAACGATCTACCATGCGCAGGACGTTATCTACGCTCAAACAAAAATCCCCTCTAAAAAATCCCATTTTTGGTGGTACAGTGCACAAAATTTGTATGTTATGTATGTTTCGCTGGCCAGATACAAGTTTGTTGCGAAAGTGATTAACAATAGACATATGGAAGTAAAAAAAAGTTTGGTAGTAGTTTGGAAATAACGAATGTCACGTGTTCCAGGCAGAGCCATATTAAAGGGTAAGGGGGCCCGAGGCAAATTTCACTAGACGGCCCCTATGTCGTATTTCATGACGTCATCGTTTGTAAAATTTTTTTGTTTTCGCTAATTCGCAGCGTTCTCGTTTGCTTAAAAATTAACGTAAGCTGCCCTTGAGTGTAAACCGCACTTGAAGATAGGTTACCTAAGCCTCAGATGCATTCGCTACGTTCGCGTACTCGCGCGTTTCCCGTATTAAATGATGCTTACACCTCTACAACTGCCTTCTGTTTATCATAATCGCTACTGTGACGGATGTGCACATGATGCTGAAGAAAATCGAATGCGAAAAAAGAATTTGGTCGACAAAACGTAGCTAAGGAAAGACTGAACGTCATCTATACTTTTCGATAAAGTAAAAAAATAAAAGATGCAAGCCGCCCTTGATTGTAAAAGCCGCATGAAATTATGAAAAAAACTTTATATGCCGCAACTTACAATCGAATAAATACGGTGCTCAGCTGCACATACAGTTAGCTGCGAGAAGAGAGTTTATGATAGAAATACTACAGTGTATCCTTAATAAGAATAAATATTTCCACAGGCTAGAGAGTGCCTCGTCAAGAAACAACATTCACCCGAACAATAAGCAGAAATCAGAGATTACAAACGAAAACACCAGAAAAACAACATGTCAATACGGCCAACCAGTCTGAGTGTGAAAGGTGCTTCGAAACGTATGTTGTAATTTTCACCTACATTTTCAGGTGCTCTGGTTAACGCCACTGTTTTAACGCTGCTGCTTAAAAGCTTTTCTGGAAAATACATTTCAGACGCGGCATTTTAGCTATCGCTGCCAGATTCATGTGCTTTTTATCCTTAGAAGCTTTACCATTTTTAGCTCCTGATGGCTAGGGCCATGTTTATGTATCATGACTTTATTTTTCAGAAAATATGACTTTATATGACCAAACAAAAATGACTGGGCTAAAGCATACAACTACTGTACAAAGAAGCATTGCCAGCGAAAATAGGTATAAGCAGGGCTACTATCAATCTATAACCAAAAAATAAGGACGGTTGAGAAAATTTTGAATTTATTACCTGCAAAGATAACGATTGTTTCTGTTCGCACGACTTATGTCAGTTCATATATTTGCCAATTTATCTCCAGGAACCATTTGCTTCAGAAATATCTTATTCTCGAATTTCTTCTTGCAATCGTCAAGGAAAACGTTTTTTTCGCTTGCTTATTTCTTGAATCAAGTAAATGCTAAACCAGGGCAACTCAAATGGCGGTCTGCGGTCTGAATCCGGACCTTTGGGTGATGACGGCCGGACCTCGTCAGCCTCTTAAAGGTGTAATCTATATCCAGAAGATTTTAGCCCAAACTGTTGCGCTTTTGGCCATGTTTCTAAAGCATAACTCCTCGCCAACTGGATTAAGTGATTGTCGATCAAGTTGTTGACCAGCTACGTTGCAACGCATACCTGAATTGGGCTTCTTATGTTTATCTGTTCCAAATTAATTGTTTCGTCATAATTGTTCAACAATAGCTCGTCACTACAATTTCTATCTTGGCAGAAATAGTGGATTCAAGGCTAGAAAATATCGATAAAACCTTTTCTTTCAGAAAACAATGCAATTACACAAATTTACGTGTGCACAATTTTGAAAGATGCTTGAGTAGGGGAAGAGTTTTGCAGAGATGCTTGTCCTTTTGTTTTTTTACGGGAAGTCAACAAAACGTGAAGAAAAGCTAAGGCACTTTCAGCTTTTCTGGGGAATGACAAAGGGAAACTGGTGGATTTTTGGCGACATAGTGGAACACCTCAACGACTTGAATGTAAAACTGCAAGGAGAAAGCATACTACTCTTGATTTGATCACTACTGCTCGCCCTTTTCAGAAAAAGTTTCATATTTTCGAAGATTTCATTAAAGCCGAACTTGATCACTTTCCGAGGAATTTGTGGAAAGTAAAAGCAAGAAGATTCCAGATATGTTCCATTTATTGAAAAGTTGATTATCAACATTGCCGCAGTTTGGCGTTTTTTTTTATCGAAAACAGTTGCTGTTCTTTCCTCCACCGAATTCTCGACTGAAGCAAAAGACACATGCACATGTATGTACCAAAGATGCAGTGGAAATTTTATAGGTGCCGGAGCTGTGCTGGACATGTACGCTTATATTTGTAGGCAACGACCCGTCATTCACTGATGAAGGTGGCGGAGCGGAGCTCCGGCAGCTTGACACCACTGGTGTGGACGCAGCCAAAATTAAACTGGAATTAATTTAATTCCAATAGAATGTAGCAGCGAAAGAAATATTTTCTGATGGCACGCCTGAAAACCTCTTGTCAAAGGAAGGTATCACCGAAACTTTTTCCACCCCTGGCGATTTGTCAGTGGAAACTCTTACTGTGTTTGGGTCTACTGCTACTGCCAGAGAGGCGAATTGTTCCCTCCTGCAAGCTACAGTAAATGCAAAACTTGGGCCCCCACATAGCTTATACTTCGGTTGTAGTATTGTTTGGTTTTCAGTAGTTTTTTTGCGTTTTTCGAAGTATTTTTTGGTGATTTAGGGTTTTAGTAGTACAGCCATCCACATCCAGATTCACCATCATTTCTCACTTTTTTCTGAGTGTTCCTAGTGACTCCCCTACAGTGGACAGTGGACCCCTTTCAGCAACGTTTTCCCTCCTGGCTTAAACTTCTAGTCACGCCACTGACTGCTGACAGTCCGCGCTTTCTAAAAAGAATTTCATAAAGAACAAGTTTCGCATCTGCATGATGAATAAAACCTTCATCACTAACTTCCAATCGCTGTCACTACCTTGCAACACAAATTTAGGTAACTGCCATGACGCACAAAATGCTATTATTCCCACCAGCAGAACAATAAATAACGCTGACAACTTTTGTTAATACCTGTATCCATTTACCGGGTTTTGTATATCTATATATAATCGCATTAAATTGTCAGATTATGTTTTGTTGTTAGACAAATCCAAGGTATGTCACATTTGCATGATTTTATGGGAGTGAACGGACCTCGAAAGGTTTTGACATTTGTAACTGGACCCTTTCTCAAAATAATTGAGTAGCACTCTGCTAAACCTTCGTTGCAAAACCAGTTCCTAAGAATCCTAACTGAATTAGACAGCTTACAGTGTTAACAATGCCTGATAGTGCGTTACGTCTCTGTTGTGCAAGAAGATTACACTACTTTTATAACGACACAAAACCTTGATTACAAAATGTTTACGATAAGATGGTAATGGTCTGTATGTTTATCAGATGTTGCTTATTTAAAAATTGCTACGCTGCTACAGAAAATAAGAAAAAATAAGGACGCAATTCGCAACTAAGGACATTTCTTAGAAATAAGGACATTAATATTTTCCAAGATGTAGTAGTGCAAAATAAGGACAAATCTTAGAAATAAGGATGGTATGGTAGCCCTGAGTATAAGGTATAGTAACCCCACGATTTGTTGAAACCCTCTAAAATAAACGGCTCAAAAGATGAGCAAAACATATACAGTATTTCGTTTGAAGCAAATTTAAAGCATGCATGGACATTGGTTTGTTTCTTTGCTGGAGCAAGACCATGCATGTTTAGGCAGTGCGTTACATTTCATCCAAATAACTAGGTTCACCTACGTCTTTGCCAACATTCGCAGAGTGACCAAGTAGGATGCAACTGAGACCTAGCAATATAGTTTCAACCGATATTTTGAGATTGCGTTAATGGTTTACTTATTGAATTAAGGTGAAAATATGCAAAAGATGACGTTATCACCTAACATGGAAACTATCACTTTTTATGACTTGTTATAGAATTCGTGGGGGTGCAATTTTTGTTTTAAAAATCGTTTCCTAGCTGCCTTAAAACACAGAAAAATACGAATTTTATGACTTTAAATGTCCCTACTGTTGGTTTTACAGATTTCGGCATCGCGGTAGTTAAACACGGCAATCTCGTTTTCTGCTCTTTCGTTCTGTAAATCGACTGATCAAAAACCATTTCTGACGGAACACGCAATAACATGTGGTGTAATTGGCTTGACTAGATTCACATGTTTATGATGTAACGCAAGAAAAGTAACCATCGGAAGAAAATGCGTTTCCACCATACATTGCCCCAGGCCCGTAGCCACGGGGGGCATTCGGGGGCAGTGCCTCCCCAAATTTCTTTTGTGTCCCCCCAAATGATTCAAACTCGAAAAATTAACACATTTTGCAAATGCTTGTTTTCAATCTGTTTGATCGTTACGCCAACTCGCAACATCGCCACACATTGCGTTGAAAGGTAACCTCATTGTTACAAAATAAATGGTATTCAAGGAATGTCCACACTGGTAACAATTTCGGTTTGTGACGTCACAGTCAGTGGATACAGTCTTTCGAAACGTTTCCGCAGTCTTTCCGTAAGCGCAAACAACTCCATGGCACTAGCAAGCTGGCTATGGTAACGCTATAATATAAAGTCTTAGCCAGTGTTCTCTCTAAGAAAATTCTGGCAACTCTGGCTGAGTTGCCAGAATTCTAAATGAATTACAAATTTCATGAATTATTAGAATTTAGGATAAGCATAAAATCCTATGATAATACGAACAAAGTAGGGCCTACACATTTATTTCAAATAGCTTCTCCTTGTGTTCTTGCTTTTCCAACGTTTTGGAATGTTCCAAGTGTACGAGAATCATATTTCACTGCGCAAATGATTTGGTGGTAATGCGCAGCAGTTGCGCATCTTAGAGGGAACATTGGACTGGTGGTATAGGCTTGCGTGTAGTCAAACAGAACTTCTTGTAATACTGTAGTCAAGCCAAAGCCAGTAGAATAATGTATGCGAATTATAAGTTGATCAAAAACGGTTAGGGAATTCTGCGTCTAACGTAGAAATGCTTCAGCATGTGTATAGATCACTTACCCACTTTACACTGCACTTGTTATCGGATTGACGCGTGAGCGACTCGTTGCCCTTGGCTTGCCTTCGTGAACGCACTTGCTAACTCGATATTGGGGCGTTTTTACACTGCAAGGACTCAAAGATTTGCTTCGTGGGTTTGGCCTATGGTATTGCGAAAGCTGGGGAATAGGTGAAAATGTAAAGGTGAAGCATGATTCCACTACACAAAGTTTTTTTTGTAGGGATTGTTCGACGTGTGATTTTATTTACTGTGGTACGAACAATGACAGCCAGCAGAGAAAATCGTGAACTGCTGGGCGATCAGGTCATGAAAACCGCGTCACATCATAATTGCACTTTTCAAGTAACTTTGATAGAATTTGAACAGCTTCTACAGGGCAGGAGATGGGAGTTAGTTTTCACATTGCAAAGCAACTTTGTTGATTTCAGTCACGATCATTAACCAGTTTCTTCTCTGCAGTATAATGAAAACGAGTGTCAAATATGAGGATTCACAGCACTTTGTAAGTAGAAATCTACGAACAGTGGGTAGGCTACTGCAAAACACCAAATTGCAATTGTAACCTATTCCACAAACTTTTATGCCACATTTTATGTTACTACATGTTTTCCATTATGAACTGAGGAAATCATAGCCACATAACTGGGAGACAAAGTTCAAAGTGTAGCCTATACTGAAGTCATCCACTTCCAATATCACGCTACATATTTTGCACAGAGGTTGAATCACTCTACTATACCAAGGTGTAATGAAAACCTATTAAATCAGTATTGGGGTGATAGTCCTTCAGCACAATATCTGATGTCTTGTAACCAACCGAATAATCTTCTAGTTTGCTCAACCGATTCAATTTTGCTGATTGTTTCCCTAACTAGTGTGGCAGTTCCCTTCTAAAGAAGAACAGCACACGTTTAGGACAACTCCGCGAGAGCACTGGTGAATTTGGTCGGAGTGGCCAAGTCACGCACAAGTTAACAATTAAGAAACTTAGACCAGCCCGTTATCGTTCGACTTCCCGCTCAGTTTTGTTATCAGACGAAAGTGTATTCACTCATGGTTTTATTAATACAACGTTAAGCACTGCGACATTTATCTTTTAATACAAACAACAAGGGTTTACTTATAACATGGTGTATTGATATACACATAAAGATTTATTACCAGTAACAGGGGTTAGCGCAAGTTTTATTCTTTCATGGAGGAGAGAGAAGCCCAAATTGTCAGCGGCATCAAAGCCACTAAACCGAAAATCTCGTTTGTATAAGGTAGTCACTCGGACTAAGCCAGCTTGGAATGACCACTGCTGGATGTTCTGACTAAGCCAGTTGGAATGCCCACTATTGGTTTAGGTGTTAAGCTGGAATGCCCACTGCTCAACTAGCTCTAGTGAAGCAACTCCGCTTCTGAGGTCAACACCAGTGATGCCAGGTTATTTTGCAATAACAAGCAAGTAAATTTGAAAAACAAGCGAAAAATAGGTAATTTCACCGAAAAACAAGCCCAACAGGCGTTGGCATGAAAATTCAACAAAACGAAAAGTCAGCAACAAAATCAGATGAAAAAGCAGGGAGGCAAATCCGAAAAAACAAGTCCAAAATGAGCAAATTTTCATAAAAACACGCCCGATATGTCTTTAGCAGTATATTGAAACAGCAAAAGTGCCATAAAATTTGAAAAAAAAGCAATCAGCAAAACAGAAATCTGCAAAAAACAAGCTCAAAAAACAAGCAAATTTCGACTAAAACAAGCCCAAAAGCAAGCAACCCGCAAGTCTTCAAAAAAATCCGCAACTACACAAAAACATAAGCACAATTTCGTGGGAAAACCGCAATGTTGGCAACACTGGTTAACACGATGTTCATTCATAGGTCACGTGACCACATTTCGTGTCGTACACGGTGCAATAGCGACACTAATGATCACGTACGTTCTGCGCTCTTACGGTAAATCCGAAATAGGAGTCGCGCATCAATGTTTATAATTTTTATCCGTTTAGATCGGGAATATTGTTGATAAATTCGTAAGGGAAATTATTGCAAATAATTTCTATGATATTGTGGGTTACTCTCTTCCTGGATGTGACTTACGATACATGTGGAGTATAAGTACACAACAAAATGTCGTTATAAAACAAGCGTCCTTCGTTGTTACCTTGTTCCAACTTCGTACTCCTGGAATTCAATCCATTTGGTGATGCGACTTTTAACCTTAACTTTCGAATGCTTCTTCTTTGTCTTTGCTGTTCAATGATATTATGGACAATCTTTCAAGTTGTTTTCTGAAATTGCGTTTGAGGACTTTCTTTGTTTGTATTTCAGAGTCACAAGACGCATCATGATGAGGATGCAACGCGAACTGAAGACTAGATGTAGTTACCCTACAGGCAGAACTAACAAATTAATCCGTCATTTTTGCTACATATTATCTTGAATAGGCTAATCTGTTCCACGGTAGTGGTTTTAGCATCAAACAAGTACAGAAAAGGTTGCACAAGACTTAATACAAACCACTCAAACTCTTTTCCGCTCAGATCTCTTATTATCAGATTCCCAACCTACCTCTACAGGGGTTCCCAACCTTTTTTGCTGCTCGTACCCCTTTGTCAGGTCAGCGCATTCTTAGTACCCCCAAAAAAATTTTGAGATATATATCGCTCTATAAGAGATATATAAGCTGCTCTGTGACCCAAGGATCTTCGTACCCCTTGATGTTCAATCTCGTACCCCTTGGGGGTACGAGTAACCCCGGTTGGGAACCCCTGCTCTAGTAGTTGGATTCGCTGAATCGGGTATGACTGAAAACATGCGCGCTCAAGCAGCTCGGTGAGACACTCATGGTCGTGCTTGAGTGATTTATGGGATTCTCAATCCAACGCGAACACGATAACAGTGCTGTGTAAAGAGGGTAAGTGATAAAATTCAGAGCGAATTCAGCCACCGCTTTTTGAAATTTAATATGTCTCTCATCAAATCTTTGCGTTCTCGTTTACCAGCATCGAATTGCTTTCTTGACAAGGAAGAATTACAACCTCTTTGCTCTTTAGTCAATTCAACTACCAAAAGTATCAGCGAAGATCTTCTCGATGCTGAAACTGCTATTGTGAAAAGCATTGTCTCATCAAATCTTGTGCTTTTGTGCATCAAAGCTTGCTTGTGCTTTTGTGGTGTGCTTTTGAATGAAAACATCCGTATGAATTTGGACCAGTTTTTGAAATAATTTTGGAAGTATGAAGCAGCTTTTCCCACAATGTACTTGCTGCTGAGCGCGGGCTTAACTGTAGGAGTTTCGACAGCCACATGCGAAGCAAGCTTCTCCAGTGTGGTGAGTATACTCACACCTTATAGCAGGTGCATGACACACGAGCATACAGGGACGTAACGAGGTTAGACAGAGCCCGGGGCAAGAAGCAAGTTTGGCGCCCCCATGTTCGAATTTGAGGTCTTTAGGAAGCAAATGTACTCTACTGAAGAAAGTACTTGTGACATTGTTTGGACTTTTTGGCGCCCCCGCAGTCATTCGGCGCTCCTCGTAGTGATTCGACGCCCCCATAGTGGCTCGGTGCCCGGGGAATTGTGCCCACTCGTTACGACCCTGCGACGGCATAAATGTCGGCTGATTTTCTCAGGTTTTGAAAAAAAGGAGTAACTGCTGTGGCAAATGAAGGCATCGTGTCTGAATTTTCGACAAAACCTCGCCGACTGCCTGTTCAAAAGTATTCTCTTGACACTGAAAATGCCTCCATGTATACATGTATACTATTCATCTATTATGCTATGTAGCAGGAGTCAGAACCGCAGCTTTTGTGGCAGATTATGCTCAAATTTCTTTTCTCGGTTCTTTCATGTTTTCGTTTGCCGTTGTACCAAAAGACGTTTTGAAAACAGCGAGTGTTGATAAAACGTAGAACGTTTGCATGCTAGAATACATGGTTCGGGGGTGCAGTGGGACGGGAACGGGGTTCTAACACCTTTTTCATGTTTTGTTTTAAAATGAGTTTGAAGCTGTTTCAAAATGGCTATTTTTTGGATGCGTTCCCACACCTTTTTGTTAGCACTATATCCCTGACACGTGTCGATTTCCAGCTGTTAATGGGAACGATTGATTGATTGTTTCAGTTACCAATAGAATGTACGTAGTTATTATATTGTATATAATCTCGTGCATTGTTGACTCTGAGGAATTAGACGGAGTTTCTTTCGTACCAGTGTCTTCACTATAAATGGTGACACGAATAAAATTGGTTCAGCTTTGTTGTTTATGCCAAAATACTGTTATGTTTTTCAAATAAGTTAACAGTGCATTAGGCAAACATCAAAGAAAGTTTTTACTGAATCAAAGGCGACGAACAGGCATCGAGCACCGGCATGTCGTCAGAAAAATATCTTGAAGCATGGGCGAATTTTCATGTTGGTTTTCTTTGTTGTTTCCGGAGAAAAGCGCATAACTAAACAAATGTTCTTCGTTTTATGTGGATACTTTTTTTCCGGAAAAAGTCAGCGTTTTTGAAAATTTGAGAAAGGGGCTGGAGTCTTTCTTCGCTCAGTGGCGATTCTAAGGGGGGGCCTGGGTGGGTCATAGCCCCTCAGTTTTTAGCTTGGCCCCCCGTTTGGCCCCCGCAGTTTTTTTCTTAATTTCTCGTTTAAGTTCATTTGGTTGACATATACAGGGTTGCCAAATGCGTTCTGTAAAAATACCGGCCATTTTGTCAACAGCGCCAGATCTGAGCTGTGTCGTAATTCGTAAGCGGCACAGGGAAAACAGAGACAATCAGTATTGTTAAGCCACAATTAATAATTTGCCCCTATTTTGACTGATTCGTTACATTTCGGTGTGTGTGTGACGTGATAATAGCACCAAGGATTGCGTCAACAGCAGCAAATAAACTTCGCTGAGGAAACTATCCTGACAAGATTCACTACAAGAGTCATTATGATTTCAGAAATTCTACGTTAGTTCCTTTTAAAGTTACAGCAAATTATTTTATTTTCACAATACCAGTTTCAGACACCAATTTTCAAAATACCGGCCTTTTCTAAATTAGCAGTAAAATACCGGCAAGGCCGATGAAATACCGGACATCTGACAACCCTAGACATATGCAATAGATAACTTTCGGCCAGCAATATTTTAAACGATAAATTAGAAACCCTCTAGCCTGCATTCAATATTTCCCAAATGCATGATAAGCTGTGCTGTTGTTTTTGATGGTCGGCAAACTAGAGTTGTTTATGACGACATACACCAGTTTTGTAGTGTAGTAGATGCTCGGATCCTGCGTGAAATTTGGTCAGACCGCGATCGTGGTGTGGAACAATTCATTTCGAAACTAAGAAACAGGCGCAGAAATGGGAAGATTGATCTTTCGTGCATTTCAGTGTGAGATGGAACAGGATTATATAACTGTCAGCAGAATGCTGCTTGGCCCAGTAGTAAATGTTTGTGAAAGCATTAAGAATTGGTTTCAATTAATTTATCAGAATTTATCCTGGCTGCAATATTGCGTTCTGCTGCCTTGTGTATGACTTCAAAACATTTTCCGTTGAGTGATTCGTATCTACAGTTTTAACTCTACCCACACATGTCCTACAACCTCAGAATTTTGTACGGATTTTCTGTAATGATTCGGAAGCAAATTTTCGCGTATTTCAGCACTTTTCCCAGGAGGTCAACTATTTCTATCAGAAAAACACTTGAAAAAAAATCGCAAATCATATTCATTTAGTGAAAATGATTTGAAATATGAAATAACTTCGTCAAAGAATTTGCTTCGGAAGGCGTCGAAGCTGCCTATATCGCTCGAACAATTTTTATCTTTTATAACTACTTAAAAAGCTGCGTTTGGTTGTTACTGGCAGCTGTAACTCTTCCCATCACCAGCGCTTCATGCGAGAGAAGTTTTTCAAAAATGAATTTACTGAAAAAATTTCCCAGAAATTCCATGACCAGTGAAAGATTGGGTAACGTTGATCTCAGTGGCGTATCTGGGGTATGGCAGGCATGGCACATGCCATGGGCGCCACTTTGACGGGGGCGCAAAAACTGCTTGGCAAAATAAAAATATTTATTTACAGTTTCTTTACCCTCTAATTTGCGCCCCATGCATTCATAAACTGCAAAGCTGCATCAACGCCGCGTCATCATCTAAAGCATTACGTCGGGCGTGTTGCGCTAGCACCACTAAGCATTATGACGAAATTGCGGTATTGTGACATAACACGAGGGTCAGACATTGCGACAGAACAAGAACGCTCGCTTGCCATGTCCATTGTCCGCGAAGCCTCGTCCTTCTCACACTGTAAGAAAGGATAAGGTAGTCCGTACTGATGCATTTCAGGCAAGTAGATATTAGTCAGAAACTGGCTGAGATGAGTTTAAGTCCGTGGCTGTGAGAATCTGACTGTTATGTAAATAATTGCTGTTGAGGTCGTACAGATTCAGAAATTACTTGAACAGCTGCGGCCCACTCCGACTTTATGGTACTTCTTCGATGGCCACTAGCGCGCGATAAATAAGCTGAATACAACGCCCCAGTCCATAAACTAAGGTTGAAAACCTTAATTAGTCGAAAAAATAGCAGTTAGTATTGTTGTCGCACCAGTTGAGCAAAAAATGTTAACTCATGGAAGAGATTTGTTAGTCTTGTTCAAAGCTAACTTTTTCTTTCCAAATATGGCTTTCTGTTCGATGTCCAAGGTCTTGTAAAAGGGTTCTGACCGTGAAAAACTAAAATCTAAGTGTTACAATTTAGGAGCTGTGTACAGTTCAGATGTAGGTGGATAGTAATTATACGACAAGATTCAAGATGATTTCAAAATGCTGTTTTCAAATCGTCTAACTTAAAATTATCGCATACTGAAGTCCTGACATTCTTCAAATTGCTTTGCAAATAATGCTGACGATGGCAGTTATATGCATTGCAAGCTGCGAACGATCTTTCAGTAAACTGAAACGGGTCCTTCGTACCTCCGGGCCTCATTAATTAGCAATAAGCCAGGGCAGGTTGTGTAATCTAGCTTTGATGAGAATAAAAAGAGAATAAACAGCGAAAGCTTGCTTTGATGAAATAATAAACGACTTTTTTTCGATCAAGGCATGGAAAGTGTTGTTTTAATTACAATTTTTGTGTGATTTAACTGGAAAAGGCTGGATATATTTGTTTCATTAGAACAGTGTTTTTCGAGCACAAGTGATATATGACTTGCATTAAATAATTTATTTCATAATTCAAATTAAATTTGTTCCATTTAAAAAATTGTCGTTTACAGTTGCAATATGCTGTTTGATATTTTTGTAAGATATACAATTTTGTCAGGCAACACTATGTAGACATATAAGCTACGATAACGTTATTATTTAAATGTTTTAATATTCAACATATCAAGAATAAGTGAGTATAGAAGTGTGTTGTAGACGTTATGGATTATTTGTATTTTATTTGCTGAAAAATTTAAAGCAAAACGAAGGCAAATATTTTCTGTTTTAAAAAATTTGTTTTCTTCATGGTTCATCTTTCGTAAAAACTGTGCTTACATCTTATATTTAAATAATTAGAAAGGGTGTACAATTAAATTTTGCCATGGGCGCCAGTTTGCATAGATACGCCACTGGTTGAAAGGGTACGAACTGAAAAAATATATTTAGATGATTTCGTTGATGAATTTGACAATCGACATGACAATCGAAGATTTTCGAAGAAAAAAAAATCGAAGATTAAGTTATACTGAGTTGATAATGGTATAAAATTCTAACGTAACCTGTGCAGCGACCTGTGTGAGAATTATGTTGCTCATTGCGAAGAGGAACTTTTGCCCGCCTGTTCCACTTCAAGCCGGGAATCGAACTATGATGATTCCCAGGGAGAGATTAACTCTTTTAGCCAAATTCGCAATGCCTTACCGACTGGACTAAAGAAGCGCCTCCCTAGTCCGTGCGGATCTAGGCATTATTTCTTTCGACTTTCGCCCTTCGGCTTCTTCCCCTGCTTCTGTCCACCCTTCCGCGTCTTTCC
>Ga0210059_1000225_pt1 | contig 61843 bp, 37 predicted proteins | sample Ectturendosymbi2_FD_188042 | JGI IMG/M metagenome (GOLD analysis project Ga0210059, IMG submission 188042) | Ecteinascidia turbinata endosymbiont from Florida, USA - Sample 2 (SPAdes) (version 2) | ecosystem: Host-associated > Tunicates > Ascidians > Unclassified | place: Key West, Florida... | reverse complement strand
CCGACTTCGGATAATTACTTGTCCTTTCAGAATTTCTTCCACACTATGACGAAATAGACTTTTGCGGCCCGCGGCGAGTTTATGTTGATCAATTTGGCCCTTCGAGCTTTCTGAGTTGGGCAGGCCTGCTTTAAGGTTTGATGACAGTTTGAAAATGTATTTTTAATGATGTATTGAAAAACGTATTAGCTCGCAGGACCTGGGCTTACGAGAGGGGGGTACAAGAGGTACATCGTACTCGGGCCCGGTAGGCAATGGGGCTCGGGAGGATGAAAGTACGCACATTTTTCTGGAATCAAGCACAAAAATAATTAGTGTATAAACCAGTTACCAATAAAACAATCAATCGGTTTGTAAATCTTAGCATAGGAGGTATTTTATCTATATTCTAATTACTACACAAGCAAGTTATGCAAGTTTCGACGATGGTAGCAAAAGCTAGGGGACCGGTATCGTTCTTCGTACTCCCTGGTAAAATGTGTCTCGGAGGCCCTGCGCAGCACCCCTGAGTATTGTGAATGGCACCCTGGTTGGGAATCACTGGGCTAATATCAGCCCAAAGATATCTTTGTCTAATGATAGTTTGTAATAAAAATGCAAGTATTCATATAGGATTAGGAATACCATAAAAGTACAACAGTAGACGTGCTCTTTGCTAAAGTAAAATAAGGGTTATGAAGAAAACTTGCATTTCCACTGCATTTCATGTTTTTATTGCAGAAATGCAAACTATCTTTCTTTGTTCGGAACAGGACTTTGCGGTCTGGCCGATTCGGTCTGGCCGTTTCGGTCTGAGCCGTTTCGGTCTGGGCCGTTTCGGTCACGGGACATTTCAGTCTGGCCGTTTCGGTCTGGGGACATTTCGGTCACGATATTTCTGTAAATAAACAACTTATAACATTCGTTTATTTAAATGATTATAGGCAGGCGAAATGTCACTCTAGCTGTTGTTATACCAACTCCCTTTGAGGAGTCATGATTGCGATAAAATCTGAATCGTAGTTATGACTTTGAAGAATTTGTATGTAATTGCAAAATGTCCATAATGATTTACTTTGCTTGCTGATGATACTGAAAATCATATGTTGATGCTGAATAACTGTTGGATCTTGAATCATGTTTGTAGTTTTATTAAATAAAACTTCTCGGTGATTTAAGTATGTTTGTATTAAAATGTGAACATGTAAGATTTCTGCAAGATTTCATAGTCTGGTCGAAATGTCCCCAAGCCGAAACGGCCCAAACGGCTCAGACCGAATTAGCCAGACCGAATCGGCTAGGCCGAAAAGTCGCGTACCCGTCTATAATAGCTAGAGCAGGCTAGCTGTTTTAATGTGGTCTGTAGTCTGCAGTAGGCCCTACTGTCTTCCATGCCTAATTTACGTGAGCCTGCATTGACTGGTTATTGGACGATATCAGGCAAGTTACCTTTTTCGTTCTTGAACACGACACGCTAGGCAAAAGTGTTGTTTTGTGACATTGGCTGGTTAGACCGAATTTTAAGTTAGCCATTTCAAAATTTGTGAGATATTTTAAGCCAGTTTGTTGTTTTAAATGCTGTTTTGGTTTGTAAACTAGCATTGCTAGTGGTGTGGTTAAAATGCAACAATGCGTAGGATTAATAAATTAAATTATGAGTGTGAAATCATGGATGGTGTTAAAATGGAACAATTGTTGCTAAACAAATGACTAATGAAAAGCTTGTTGTGGCAAAACTTCGGCTTGCTTTTTGATGCAATTGACTCTGAAAAGTACTTTATATTATGCGATGTGTAAAGCTTTGTTCACAGGCATGACAGGGCATAAAGTGGCATAAAGCGTTTAGCAGGGACGCCGGAACAGAGGTGCATTACGGGGGCACTTCCCCCCTGCCCTTTGAAATGGGTAGCAACGGGGGCACAGGTGCCCTTCACATAACAGTATCATAAGTAATTCCATGATTTATCATAATCGACTTGAAACAAATTTATTGAAGCTATTCGTGCACACATAAAATTCAGAATGGTTTTCCACAATTTCTGTTATTAGTTTTGAGGTCAACATTGTCACTAGACATGTAAATGCGAAAAGAATGACGATTATGGGTATGTTTTACACTGAACTCAAGCAAACAGTTTTGAACTCGTAGAACGTCAAAACCATTGGCGGCCACAGGGGGTCAGGACAGGGGCGAATCCAAGGGGGCGATCGCTCCCCTTAAAACCTACAAATTAACTTTATTCACCATGATTGTGTACAATTCGGAAAACAGCATTCGCAGTACAAGGCCATTTTGTCATCCATTGTTTTATGATTTTTATCACAGCAGTGTTGTGAAACGTATTTCATCTCTCACAGTAGTGAACCCGTAATGAGACTTGACTACCAAATATTACTGGAATCGCCCCTAACCTTGGCTGGATCCACCCCTGGCCCTGGTTCAAAACGGGCATTTGCCCCTCCCTGGAAATTGGGACTAAGAACCAAAATATTCTTGAAAATTTGACGTCAGGAGCTCAATTCCGATTAATTGATTTAATGACCGTTCATTTCGCGGTATGACACTCACACTGCATTAAGAGCCAGGTTCACTGTTCTGGTGTCCTGCAATGGTGAGCTTGCAGTTTGCTCATGTACGCACCTGTGCCTGCAGGGGCAGGTTGCCAAACTTGCGAGCGGATTGTTTCACTGTTGGTCTTTATTGTGTAACAATAACATGGCAACAAATCTTCTAATGTTCACTTCAAGTTACGATATTAGGCGTTTTTCCTCATGTGACTGCTGAACTCAGACATCTTGGCAGGTAATGCAGCGAGACAGTGACTGCTGATAGCGGTAAGCAGGGATGCCAGAGAACGGGGAATCGCCCCCCTAACCCTACAAAAGAGGGACGACGGAGGCAGAAGTGTCGTTTTCATAACAGCATCATAGTAAATTTTATGATTGATCAAGATCGAATTGAAACAAATTTTTTAGTTTCTTTTATTATTTTTGAGGTCAGCATTGTTGTTGAACAGTAGCAAGCATAGTTGGTAACGATTTTTTGTTTTTCATAAGTTTTCATTGTCTGGGGCAGGCCGTAGCTACATTGAGGTAAATGAGGCACTTGCGTCGGTAAACTTTCTGTAATGCTGCCACAAAACATTTTCGTAACGCTAAATCAAATCATATTTTATTGTGTGGCTCTTTTTTGAAAAGAGCAGCCCCACAGCTATATTGTATTGCAACCACCAGCTTAGATTTAAATAAGGGCGGGATGTTAGGTCTCCTTAAGTTACATTTAACAACATACACAACCGAGGACGTAATTAACATATTCGCCTCGGTAAAAATTCGGCCCTGACTACGGCCATGATATTGCCCTCAACATTTTTACTGCCTCCACCCCTGCCCTACCGCTGTTCCGGCGTCCCTGGCATTTAGGTAGTGTCTACTGTGCTTCATGAGGCAAAGACTGTGCTGGGACTGATTTGCCTTCATTTGAACACAATAGGTTGAAGTGGTCACGAGCAGAGGTGGGCAACCGCTACTTATAGCGACGCTCCCACTATCGCTGCTGGTTAAATTTAATAGTGGCGTTACCTCCCCTGCTATTGAATAAAAACAGTAGCGAGCTATCGCTACTGCTATTCGCTACCGATCCTTTTAAAACACTTTAAAAATATTTTTGGTGCTGTTCCACTGACGTAAGGTCTATTTTGAAAAACCTAACCTTAAATGCTTTTTTTGAGTTGTCAATTTTGTCGGATGCTCATACAAAACAAACATTATTTGAAAATAAATAGTCATATGGACGGTTACGTTATAGGAAATTTTTATTTTACAGTCTATATACATACAATTGAAACTTAAACTGCAGACACACCCATATAGTGCATTTAGCTTTCTGAGTGAGTGGATTGCTGCAGATTTATCAATCGCTTTTATCAATGCTAGTATCTCGCTGGTGTCGAATACAGGACTCAAGAGAATGGTCAAGCAATAAAAAGATCAAAACTGTTTTTCACACGGTCTTATGCGTTTGTAAGTTGAATCAGGCCCACAACCAGGATACGAGGTAGACCGGGCAATTGAAGCGGCCACCAAAATTTTCATGCATCATTTTAGATTTATTTAAAAAAGGTAATGTTGTATGTTTCATGTGAAAGCACCCTGAACAAATTTTAATTACTTCTTATAGGCGTTGCAACGCGTCTTGCACATAGGCAATTAATTTGGGGAAACGCTAGATTATCTTTGTAAGCATGGTCGCAGTGGTCTTTTTTTTACTAATTTTACTAACTAAACTAAAAACAACTAGCCTACATATTTTGCTTATTTCCAAGTTAACGAATTTAGTCTTATGAAAAAAATACGAGATTCTGTGTAATCAGGAAGTGGATTGAGGATGTGCAGTGTTACGTGAAATCGATTTCCTATAAAAACAATTTACTCGATTGATTCATTTGTTTGTCACTTTTGTGGAGACTAATTACTTCAATACAGATTGTACTTTTTTAATCATCGTGAAAAGATTAAAGCAGAATCCAGCCGACTGATTCGAAAGCTGTTATACAGCAAACCGCTAGTTTTTAATTATTGAAATAGGAGGATTATTTCTTACAGCTGGTGCGGGCAGCTTAAAGCGTATTGCGCATATTTGAAGCACAAACATTCGATACCTCGGCTGCACTTTCAAAAGTTGAAATGTTAAGAAAACTGTAGTTAGTCAATTCCTTCTCCAATATCTAAATAACGATTCTTTCACGCAGGCTATGTAAACAACGTCTTACATAAAGCTGATATTGCGAATAAACTGAACCATGCACAAACAAGGAGCTCAGTTTGCAATACAAGAACAAGAACATGTTATATGTAGCAACTAGCAACAAAGCGATATTTCATTACCAAACTAAGTTACAAGAATTTTTTCGTACTGGATTGAACGAAATGAAATACGACTACGTAGATTTCAAACAGCAATTTTGTCTGAGGTGTTGTAGCAACAGACGTGAAAGCACTTTACAGCAAAACGACTCTAGAAAAGAGAATCACGCCTGATGCAAAATATTTTTGCAGAATACACAGAGCAATAAAATTTGCACTGTGCCGTTGCTGAGAGACATCTGATTTTTCTGCACTTTCGCAGATGGTTAGCAAAGTAATCGGTGATTTTGTACTTTTGTATATCTTGTACAAGAGATGTTAGTTGAAACGACGGCAAATATTGACTCCTAATTGAAGTGCCTAATACAAGATGACTATTCAGGCATAAAAATGTTTGAGTAATGCAAAGAATTTTTGAAATAGGTGTGAAATTGTTTGCTAGTGGAGCAAATTCACAGTCTAACGAAAAAACTTTCAACCGATTTAGACGAAGCCGCTAGCGTCAGTTCATTCGACAGATGCTTTTCGACACGCAACAAAACAGGTCATTACAGAGATACGGAGTTTTTGTTAGCAAGCCCAGTTTTACTTTGCAGAAAGCAGCGTGTTGTCGCAGTGGCGTAGCCAGCCCAAAAGTTTGGATGGGGCCAACAATTTTTGAAGGGGAAGAATGTTTCATTGTAGAGGAGCAACAGTATTTTCTCTGGAACGTCGCTTCTCAAAGCACGAAATGACTAGATGTGCTAAAAACGTGGGGGAGACCATGGCCCCTTGGGCTACGTCTGTGTTGTCGTGTTCCATTTGTTGAACAAGTCGTAATGAAAACGCAGGAAAAGCAAAGAGGTGAACAACTTAATGGCATACGAGAGGTTTTGCGCACAATTTGTCAAATTTTCGCACGCCTTAGACCACAACAGCAGGTAGCGGTGTTTGCATCGAGTCCATCAATAAACGTTATGCAATAACACTCACTCAATCCACCTCGTCCTTTAGCTCGGAATTATATGCCGTTCTCCACGTTCTTTATTGCCTTTTTACACACAAATTTATGAAAGCTCTAATCCTCACAGATAGCCTCAGTGCATTACAGGCCATTGGCACAGGGAACTGGAAAAGACACAGCTTTACAAATAAAATCTATTTATTAAGTTCCAACCTTCATACAGAATGATATGACGTTGTTTTCTTATGAGTACCGGGACACAGTGGCATCCCGGGAAATGGCATTGCTGACTCGCTGGTGAAATTGGCTTCATCCTCAAATCCACAATCCGACGTGCATGCCCACCGAAAAACTGCACACTCTACTCTGAACCCATCGGATGTGTGTCCTCTCATCGCTAACCATTGTTTAAAATTATGGAATAATGAACATGTGAATAATCCCCATGGCTCCACATACAAACAATATTTTCCACAAATCACGCAGGATTATCACACGCAACAACAAAAACTCATCTCGCTTTTTCGACTCAGGACCGGACATTGCAAGTTGAACAGTTACCTTTTTAGTCTTGGACTCCATCCCACTGGAATGTGCGAGCATTGTCACGTGCAAGAAACCGTCAGTCACTGTCTCACCAATTGCCCTGCGTTCCAACCACAGAGTTTGAAACTCCAACAGGCAACGAACAAGTCCGATTAGGGATCGGGCTGGATTTTTCCACATTATTAACTCATAAAGATACTGCTGAATTGATAGAAACCTTCGTTAGAGACACAGGGAAACAAATCTAATCAGAATAACCCCAAAAATACATTAAAACAGTCGTGGCGCTACAAGACCGCCGTTGTCATAAAGCGCCATCAAACCCCATCACCAAAAAGCCCAAGAGGTTGAGAAGCAACAGCAGTTGATTTTTTTGTTGGACATTGACTTTGGTTCATCAGATTTTTAGGTTCCAGTTGCAGCGTACGTAGGCCTACTGTAGTGCTTGGAGTATCCATCTGTTATCCGTCGTCGACAACACTATAGGGATCCGAGCTCATTTAGTGATGCCTCAGTTAAATCCTGGCAACTGAATTTTAGAAGCAAACGATTGTTTGCACTTGCAGATAGTGGTGTCCCCCAGGATTTATGGCACACTCATTTACTTCAAGATATTGCAGCTAACCGTTTTGATGAAAATTGACATCACATCAATATCGAGCGTGTATCTATGCTGTGTAGTATTTATCATGTACATAAAAAACACACACGTGATCTCAAAATATAGCTTTAACCAAGTATCCCAACCAAGTGCTGCCTGCTAACTAAGTGACATGAGGTTTTTAGGTTGCAAAGCCAAACAAAAGTTGGAAAAAATCTTTCACCACTGCACTAAAACAGCTGAGTAGCAAAGTTCCTAGAAAGGCGGTAGTGAAAAAGCACTTGTTCCATTATGTTTCAAATCCTTCTTCATCTTGTGCGCGTACGCGGTTTCCGAACGCCATTACTCAAAATAACCGGAGAAATTTTAGTGCTATGAAGCAATACGTGTACGGTAGGCTATTAATTCAGTTTTGAAGTGTCAAACACGCTGGCGTCAGGATACGATCAAGCAATATCTGATAAAGCTGAAGAGAAGCGAAATTTGAAATTGAGGAAGCTTTCCACCTCTACCTCCGGGTAGATACGCAGGGACGGATTTAGGGAGCGCTGGGCCCTAGGCCAGCATCTTAGTTTTGGGGCCCCAAGCCGTTTGTCTGAAAACCGTGAAAATATGCCCCTCTTATATCCAGTGCCCCCTCAAAAAATCTATCTTTTGTTGTGCCGACTTTGGTTGCATTTTTGCCTTAGATGTTCAACAGAAATTAAAGCCTTTCCGACATTCTTCTAAAGAACAAATGACATTGCAATCTTTTCTTGGAATTTATAGCTCTTTCGTGTGATTCAGAAGTTCTCTTCGTTAAATTTCCGTGATTTCTAGCGTATTTGACAGGTTTGTTTTTCGGATGTATACATTTTCATGTGGGACCGTGTTGCTGCCCTCGAAAACATCGTCTAGCTGTCGATCTGATTACCTGTATGTAAATTCCTTTTTCATATTAATCGTAACTACATACTTTATGAAACAAACAAGCACAATCCATTCAGTCAACACAGAACTTAATTATGCCGTTTTGAAGTTGTCATTTTCCAAGCAATACAAAATATAGTGTTTTAATCCTCTATGCCAGGGCTTTTCAAACTTTTTTGTTCTGTGGCCCCATTTTGAAAAAAGGTTTTTCTATGCAACCCCCTTGATGGATAGCCTAGATGTTAATGGTACGTTTGAACGTCTCATTACAAATCTCAAGATGCATTTTTGTCAATGGCGAAATCCTGCAAATGCACACAATCAACGAAAGTAACTACACAGTAATAAAACTACCACGTAATGAAAACAGTAAAGCGAAAAATAATTAACAAAAATAAAAAATTCAGTTTATAGAATTTATCAAGCACAACTAGTGGGATGGATGCACTTGATAATTTTTACACAGATCAATCATTCGTAGATTGATACAAGGCAACGAAGGACGTTCTGAACATTTTTCAACATGGATCGGTTTTTGGACTTGATGATTATCAATTTTGAAAAAACCGCTTCACACAAATATCTTGTGCAAAAGTCTAAGAGTTTATGAATGGCTAGATCAGAAATGACTGAACATTCATTTTTTGTTCTTTTCCAAAAATGACATAGGCTAAGCTCTGTTTTGAAAGTTTCCGTTGCAAACGTTTATCGTTTAATAACTCCGCAAACTCATCCTGGGCAATGGCAGGTGTGTGCCCTCCTAAAGTTTTCAATTGTGTGTGGCTGGTGGATCCGACTTCTGAATCAAAGTCAAAAGTGCTTTTTAAACTGTGTGTGAAGCTTTTAACTTTAGCTTGAAACTACTCGGTATGTTCTCAAAACAGTTAGCCTAGCCCCTAGAGTAGACCTAGAGTCTAAACAGAAGCATGCTTTCGTGCCGAAATGAATGCAGTAAGGTCAATATCGGTTAGTACGTTAAAACAATTATGGTGTAACAACGCATAACTTGTTGTGCCTGGTTTTTATTATCATTTGATAGCTCAAGCAGGCATCATAGTAAACAACTGACAGCATAAAATACGATATTGCCCCTAAAAATATAAATACAGCAGAAATAGATTCATTGCAGGCCTACTTTCAATTTTCTTATAAATTTTACAAAAATTGTTATATCTGATTTGTCAAGCCAATTGGTTTCGCGGCCCCAAAATTACATTTCGCCACCCCATTTGAGGCCGCGACCCATAGTTTGAGAAGCACTGCTCTACGCCATAGGCCGATGGTTAACAGCATGAAGGCAAGCTTTTCACAGCAGCAAAGTATTGTCGCAACACCCTCAACTAACCATATGAATAAGGCCAATGTAGACACGTTTTTCCCTGTAAAGCTCACGAGAAACTGTTAAAAACCCTTAAGTCCCGCGTGCACCACTTTTCTTGCAGAACTTTGCAATCCTATAACTCGCCAGGCTCAAACCCTCTATGGATTCAGCAAGTCTTGTAGTCGAAATCGAAAAAAATATTTTTTCGTTTTCGGTGGGTTTTTTTTTGGGGGGAAAGCCACAAGTGGGGGTGTTTTTGGCTACCTTTACCTGGCCCTGGGCCCCAACCCATTGGGCCATTATGGCTCAAGATTTTTTCGGAAACTAGGCCAAAATCCGCGTCTTTATAGCCCTTGAATGACCTTCTAGCATATCTGTAGCCGAAATTATGGCCAGAAAAACAAAATTGGTGAAAATTTCTGCACCCACAAACCCCAATCTAGGGTGGCATGCACCCCTTTTCTAAATGGCCATCACTCGCCAGCGGATCGAGCTAGAGAGCTGTTCAAACCCGCTCGGAATGGAGTAAGATTTGTAGTTTAGGCTGAAAAAAAAACTTTTCGCCATGCGATTTCGGCCTTTCTGGCTATGTTTACAAAACCACAGGTTGTTTTCACATGTTTTGACAGGTTTCTCTAAGCAATCCGTGACGTCAACGGCCCGTGGGAGTGGTGAATCGAACAGAATCAGCGGCGCGAAACCGCGCGAGATTTAACTGCATTCTAGGCTATAGTACAAGGTTTTAGAGGGTTTGATGGACTTTTTAGCATTTCTGGTTGATGAGTTATGACAAAAATGGTAGCATATTAATTAGGGAAATCCCCTGAAGGCCTTTGGGAATTCTTGACATATTTGGAATATTTTTGGCATAACTTTTGAACCAGACACGCTAGAAACTTGACCAAGGGCTCTAAAACGCGTATTTTAGCCTAGTATCCTAAAATACTGCGAGCCACAATATTGGCGCGTGGATCGGATGATGACGTCATTTAATTAACCATGAAACAGACCCCCATCATGAGCAAATTATGCCTTTTCTGAAGTTTTGAATTAGGCCAAAAACTGGGTTTTTGACCCAATTTTTTGCTACAGATATGCAAGAAAGTCAATCAAGGGCCCTACAGACGCGGATTTTGACGTAGTTTTCAACAAAACTTTGTGCCGAAAGAGTGGGTGAATGGGTTGGGGCCCAGGGCCGGCCAAAGGTGGCCAAAATTTCCAAAACATGCTCTCTTTGTGACGTCACCTCCAGAAAAACCCCCACTGAAACCGAAAAATTGTTTTTTTGATTTCGACTACAAGACTTGCTGAATCCGTAGAGGGTTTGAACAGCTCTCTAGCTCAATCGCCTGGCGAAATATAGGATTGCAAAGCTCTTCAATATTTGGGGCTTTCGCGGGACTTAAAGGGTTCTGTTAGTTAAACTAACATATAGTTTTAACAAGCAATCTCTGTTTGCGTGAAATCTAGTAAAAATAATCAAACGTAGGATCCAATACTGACAATATTGCTTTTCATCAGAATTTTGCAGACTTTGGCGGTCTTGCGTTATTGCGAGCTTTTTGTCTGTGGAAAATTAAACATCAATTAAGTACCGTTTTTTTTTCATTCTTTTTTTGTAACCACTTTCATAAAGACGGCCTGCATCTCACGCCCAGGTGCACAATATTGTCGTGTTATTACTGCACTGTCAAGGGTCTAGAGTAGACATTTGATTATCCGCTCGTTTCAAGGTAAATTGTGAAGTTATGCCTCTGCGCAGTTTCGCAAATTTTTAGTTAATATTGAGTCCTCATAGGAAAGAGTTGCCCGGGGCCCCCAAAAGCGCGGGGCCCTAGGCCATGGCCTATTTGGCCTGTGCGTAAATCCGTCACTGTAGATACGCATCTGCTTAATGACCTGTATCAATCAAAAAGCGCTAAGCGGCACAGGTGAAAAGCGAACAGTTCGCAAATTAATACAATCTTGTGTTATCAGCCATTTAAATCGTGTTTAATCAGGCTTTAACAAAGAGCCAACTGTGTTTACCCTTCGCGGCACTGTCCGTTGTCCAACTTTATTTGTCCCAGAGCGGCAAAACAAACAAACGCAGCACGTGGTTTTAGTAACCAAGCAACCTGATACCGACGCAGAGAAGCCGACGGCTTGCTGTGACGTACGGACCTGAGTGAAGGAGGTTATGAATACTGCCCTTGTATGTCTTCAGCGATGAGCTGAGAGAGAGTGAACCACAAACTTGTGGGAAATCTCGACAGGCTACTAAAGAATGACGGTAGTGCTACATGACTGGCAGAAGTTAGCTTCAAACTTGCGGCCCTTGGTGTTAGTGGAGAAGCTGCGACAGAAATTTTTAGTATTTTGTTGTTTCTGCGTTATTGAAGACAAGGAGCGTTAGTGTGTTGTGAAGATGACAAAAGGTGCTTTGTGTGGCAGATACTCAAAAGATTTCGTAGAGATGCACAAAATCGCAATGCTGCTCGATGAAAAAAATCGCTTCGAATAACTGTAGGCTACTTACGTGTGAGCAACGTTGGTACTAAAGTTATTGAATTCTATAAAGCTTTCCAGTGAAATCACATCTCCTCCATCCTACATTCCCATCCCACTTTGGATCATCTACTTGTAAAGACAAAGACAATGTCGAATTGATGTTTCTGCAACGAAGTATCAGGCTTCCCTCATAACTCTTGCCTAAGAAGAGTTGCTAACAGAATTTCTGCATTCACATTTTAACAAGAAAGCTGTTGCTGCATGCAAAATATGCAAAGTTAGTGAGACTAACTCTGGTAAATTAAGTGCTGTTGCTCTTGCCATTTCAGATAATAAAAGTTTACAAACCTTGCCTTTAGTCAAAGGCGTGAACTTCCTGGTTTGTGACACATCGATATGAAATGCACACTCACGATGAAGTTAGCGGCATTCGTCGGTGAGATAGGGTTGTTAGCAATTACAAGTGGGTTGCAGTTTTACGTATCCTAATAACTTCTAGAGAGCTTAGTAAACACAAAAGTTAATTAGGCAAGCTGTTTGTTTTGCTGTGAAGTGCAGTAACAAAACTGCGATGTTTGATGACTGTAGTAAATCAGTAAAAGTACTCATAAACTAAAATTGGTTCAAAACCAACAAGAGTAGGCTATTGGTAAAATTCATTACGCTGCTGCTAAAAGCATGCAACAAAAACTTTTTACAGTTTGTAGAAATTGGACGGGACAATGCTGATATGTTAATGATAGCAAAATGTTTGAGATAGTCAAATAATTGTTGATTTGTTTGTCTCAGACTCGAATCCCATATCAAACAGGTTAGTGCTACTAGTAGCCGACACAGGAGATGCAAAAAGCGTTGCATACTAAGCAGAGTAGAAGTAGGAACAGTGGCGATTCTAAGGAGGGCCTGGATGGGCCATGGCCCCCCCAGATTTTTGGTTTGCCCCCTGTTTGGCCCCCCAGCTTTTTCTTAATTTCCGTTTAAGTTCGTTTGGTTGACATACACAGTAGACAACTTTCGGCGAGGAGTATTTTAAAGATAATTTAGAAATCCTATAGGCTGCATTCAATATTTCCCAAATCATCAAATGCATTGATAAGCTGTGTTGTTGTTTCAGACGGTCGGGTAACTAGAGCTGTTTATGACAACACACACCAGTGTTTGCTCGGGTCCTACGTAAATTATAGTCACACCGAGGTCGTGGTGGTGAAAGATTCATTTCGAAACTAAGAAACAGTCGCAGATATGGGAAGATTGATCTTTCGTGCATTATTCAGTGTGAGATGGAACTGGATTATATTACTGTCAACAGATTGTTGCTTGCCCAGTAGAAAAAGGTTTGTGAAATCATAAGAACTGGTTTCAGTTAATTTATCCAAATTTACCCTGGCTACAGTATTGCGGCCTGCTGCCTTGTGTATATACGTACGACTTCGAAACATCTTACGTGAGTGGTTCGTGACTACAGTTTTAACTATACCCACACGTGTCCCGCAACCTCATAAATTTTATACGGATCTTCTGTATTGATTCAGAAGCAATTCTTTCGCGTGTTTCAGCTCTTTGCCCGGAGGTCAAACATTTCCATCAGAAAAACACTTGGAAATATTAGCAAATCAAATTCATTTAGTGAAAATGATTTAAAACATGAAATAACTTTGGCAAAGAATTTGCTTCGGAAGAAGTCGAAGCTGTCTATATTGCTCGAACATTTTTTCAATTGTAATTACTTAAAAAGTTGCGTTTTATTGTTACTGGTAGCTGTAACTCTTCCCGTCACCAGCGCTTAATGCGAGAGAAGTTTTTCAAAAATGAAATTCGTGAAAAGATTTCCCAGAGATTCCATGACCAGTGAAAGATTGGGCAACACTGGTCTACTTTCAGCTGAAAGGTATGAGCTGAAAAATAGATTTAGACGATTTTGTTGATGCATTTGACAGTCAACATGATAATCGAAGGATAAGTTACACTGATGATGACGATATAAAATTCTAACGTAGACTGTGCAGGGATCTGTGTGAGAATATATTGGTCACTGTCTACTTGTCTTTTAGGTTTAGAGTTAGTGCGTGTTTCGCTTATGACAAGACAGTCATGCACGCTTGAAAAGTCAGCTTTTTAGGATCAGTCAGAGAAAAATTCAGTGTGAATATTGAAATGAACGACTTTGTTGGGAATGCTCTGCAAAAATAAGTTTTACGCCTGCTGTTACATCTTGCTATCAGGTACACGCACTGGAACGCTGATGAGACAGTTCTTCATAACTTTAGGTGCAATTGCTGCCGAAACCTCGCTACTAGTAACTGCAAACTACCTTGACTAGTCCTCACGTTTATATAACTTGCATTGATTAGTCCTCACCCTATATCCATGCTCCCCATCCCTGGCATAGTGCATTGAATGATCCTTACCTTATCCACGCTGCAGATGGGCATTACACTCGAAATTGCGCTTGCATAACATTGTTATGGTTACACCACAATCACAAAACGTCCATAAGCTACTAAAAAAACTGATTAGTCAGTAGTCATCAATCTGTTGGCAGATAGTTTATTTTTTATGTGCTTTGCAGTATATTTTGACGAAACTAGTTGGATACCATCAACAGCCTACTTGTCTCTGTGTCAAGGTGGAAATTCGTGGTTGGAACCATTTCGCTTTCATGTGAATTGCATTCACTTTTGTGGAGCTGTTGTCGTTCATGTGGGGTCGGCACAATTGTGTACGGAAAATGGTGTTTCATTTTACATGCACAGTGCTGTGGAAGTTGAATGGTTAGCACAGAATATTCGAAAAAGGAATACACGTGTGTGATTGCTTCTGCAGTGGAGTTTAGGTGTCTATAGTGAATAATAGCACGTTCATATTTAATGATATTCACAAGCCTATGTTGGGTTTGATAGGGTTAATCACAACAACTTAATCTTCAAAACAACGAAAAATCACCATGCAAGATAGACATTTATGTTGGCCCCCCTACTTTTTCCTTGGCCCCACAGTGGCCCCCCACTTTTAATTCTACAATCGCCGCTGAGCAAGAGATGTAAACGCTGCATAATCAATGCGATTAATTGTAAGCAGGTTTCACACGGAGCAAGGTGCGGACCATGCGGTTTGTTTACTTTGCTCAGAAGAGAAGGTTGTTTTGTATTACATTATGCAGACAAAGACATTTTGCTTTTGACGTTAGTGAAACAGAAAAAACAAAATCCACCGGGCAATTTTCATCAATAATATCTTTTTCAAGTTTGAAAGTTCATCTATCCCTTCAAGCATTACAAGTGACATTAACGTTGAAGAGCACTCAGACCTCCTGGAAAGGCGAGAATGCTTTCATATTAATCGTTACATAACAGTGGTAAATCTTTTTTCAATATCTCAATGACTTTGGCATTAGAGCGCGGACTTCTGACATTATAGGTTCTGTATTAGGTTTGCTGATGAACCGTGATACGATCATCAGTGTATTGTGCATAGCTTAGTGTAGTATTTTTTAGTAATTATAGCTAATCAGTAATGCTAAAAGATGAAGAAATTTGTCAGAAGCATCCCTTTTTCAGAAAAGGACTAAATGATTATGAAGCTAAGTGAATTACGTGTGGTTGCATTTACAAAGTTTGCAAAAGAGAGTGTAGACTATTGTGACTTTGTGGATATTGAGTACCAAAAACTTATTGCTTGCAGCGTAACCAGGTGGCTATCACTTTATCCTAGCTTGCCAAGGATGTTTAAAATGTACCCAGCTTCTCATTCATACTTCATGTCAATCCACAGGTCAACTGTTGTTTTGAAACGTTTTTTTGGAAATTCTCTGAGCGAAGTCTGTTGAAGACATAACATTTGCAATCATTTCTGGTTGTTTTTAATGAGAAAGTTCAGAATATTGAGAAGTCCAAAGCATCATTTGTTGAGGACAGAAAATCGAAGAACATGTTGTGACAAGTGGCATAACAAGGGGAGGGGCAAGGGGGGACATCTGGCCCCGGGCGCAGCGTTTTGGGATCGCCAAATTGAGGTCGGCATGTTAAGAGTAAAAATTACGAAATGTCAACGGATGCAATTAATTACGATTAAAGAAAATGTCGAATGCCAGCGACTGCTACTCAGTTGCGAAATCTCATCAAGATCGCAATGGTTCCCAAAGCAAATACTTATGAACCCTGGTGACGTTTTTAGGTGGGGTTGCGAACTTTCCAACTTCGCTCTCATTCTATAATTGCGTCACAAAGGACGGGAATCTAGCTAGCGTTCACAGTTCACGTAGTGTGCTGCTGCGCATGCTGTTAGAGCAGCGATGAAACTTACAGTATGTTGCTACGACAGTAGATCTGATGTTTAGGAAAATGTTTGAGATTTGATGGTTTGACAAACGTCATGTTGAAACGGATGTGATGTGGTTCTGAAGGTAGTTATGAGTTTTATTCGTAGTGGCTCGTGGCTACTCTTTCAAGATTCTAATTGCAACTGGGCTGCAACGCTGAGTATATTTGCAAAGTAAATTTAGTTATAATCGCTAACTGTGCAGTTACTGCTGCAAGCGTTTTATATAAATTCGACGTATAAACTGAGCATCTCCATGGACATGATTGTCGAAATTCAGGTCACAAAATTGTTAACCTAGAAACATGGGCGTCCGCAAAAGTTTTTCGAGGGGGTGACAACGTTGACATTTTGCTTACCAGATTCTGGTTGTTATCGATGCAATGCAAACGGACGTTCGCAAAACGGCTTATCTTGTCTACACCACAAAGAAAATACCCCATGTCGCGGCGACCGTCACAAAAATCCGCTTCGTTGGCAGAAATAACCAGGTATATTAAAATAACTTACACAACAGGTTATATGCAGATTTTAAAATCGGGGTAAGTCTTTTCAATGAAACATTGCCATGGTCTTTTAAGAAAGCAGCATACCATGGTCCGGCTTTATTTTACGTAGCAAGTGAACCTTTCAAGATTTGTTTAATTTATTTTACGTAGCAAGTGAACTTTTGAAGATTTGTGGGCATTGTATTCAGGGGCGTAACGAGGGGGACAAAGGGGGCACAATTCCCCGGGCGCCGAATGACTGCGGGGAGCGCCGAAAAGTCCCAACAATGTACTTTCTTCAATACAGTACATTTGCTTCGGAAAGACTTCAGGTTTGAACATGGGTTCGCCAAACTTGCTTCTTGCCCCGGGCGCCATCTAACCTTGTTAGGCCCCTGGCGTCTGCTACTGCCCAGTTGCGAAATATCAGCAAGATCACCAAGGTTAGCAAAGTGAGCAGTTGCGAACTTTGGTGGTAAGGCGGAGCTGTTGTTTCCAGCAATCAGTGCTCGCATGTGGTTTGACTGACGGACACGTCACAATGCTTTCAGACAGCCAGGGTTGCGTACTTTCCGACTTCGCTCTCATTCTACAGTTGCGTCACAATAGGACGGGCATTCAGCGTTCACAGTGCATGCAGTATGCTGCTGTGGATGCTTTCATAGCGGCGGTGAAACTTAACAGTAGGTTGTTATGACAACAAATCTGATGTTTTGGAAAATTTTTAATCTTTGATGGTTTGACAAACTTCATGTTGAAATGGATGTGATGTGGTTCTGAAGGTACAGTAGTTGTGATGATTTTTTGTGGGATATTGACAACGTGCCGATTGCTGTCGACATTTGCAAAATTCTTATTGGAACTGTGCCACAGCGTTGAGTATATTGGTTATAATTGGGAACTTTTAGTTACTGCTGCATGCGTTTTATATTAATTCGAACTATAAATTGAGCTTCTCCATGGACATGATTGTCGAAATTTAGGTACACAAATTTGCTAACCTACTGTAGAACGTCTCACGGAGCGTCAGTGGCCATGGATATTTCCTCTGGGTTAATACATTGACACATTTATTAGCCTATATCAGTTTTTGACGATATAATTGACAAATTTTCCGTAGATAATACAAAAAAGCTTTTTATTTCAAGTTAGATAATTACAAGTAAAGGATTATATCGCAGTCTCGCTGTCTTTTCTCTATTTTCTGTTAACTTTTCAGGGTATTATATCCAAAGAAATGCTTTAGGATTTTTGATTTTTATAGTTGTCTCGTAGCTTTGTATAAAATCATTGCCTTCAATTTTTCATATGCTTCTTTCTGTCTGTCCTTCTCTTTAATGTATTCGTGAGTCTGCCCTCAGTCAGTTCCCTATTACGTTATAAAAATCAAAGCTCTGGGAATACTCCAGAAGTCCGGAAACCCTACAGCAGGGGTGGCCAACCTTTTGCACACCATTCGCCAATTTTTTCAAACCCGAGTAACCTACCTATGCGTCATACCATCGGCTTTCTTGTAACGATGTTATTTAACATTGTTAGTGATTTTCCAGGTAATGATGGTAGATGCAATCGGAGTATCTGGTAAAGCAGCAAATAAACTTCACATTTACTTACTTTTGAATGAGTTTCGGTCTGAGCTGGCTTCGATTTCACCAGTTTTTTTAATGTAATGAAGGTAACTTTTTTACTGAGAGCAATGAGCAGCAGATAATTTTTCAAATTGGGAATCGGTAAGGCGCGACTTCGCTTTGCTTTTAATCAATTTCATGGACAAAAATGCATTTTCGCATGTGAACGTTATTTCAAAACGAAATATAACTCTGAGCAAATTCGTAGTTCTGGGAAATTTTCACGTGGTAAGGATCGCCAGAAATGAATCACATCAGAAACAACAGCGAGTAGACTGAAAAAAGTCCTTCAAATTACGTTTTCAATATTGAATTTATTTGAAGTGAATGATTTCCCCCTTGTCTGTTATTGGCATTTTCATATTCTGTTGTTCACAAAGTAAGAACGGGTTTACAAATGCAAAAATTCAGTCTTCTTTAGCAATATCAAAAAAGTCTTGCAATAACTTGATCTTTTCAGTGCATTTTCTCAATTGCCAATATCAACAGCACCTTCAATCCGCTCCTTTAAATACGGAAACTGGCTCACATCCTCATTTTCTAACTTCGAAGTGAACAGTTTTAACCTCATCTTGAATGCATTGATATGATTTAAGTTAGGAAACAATTGATTCTTGCCCTGCAGTTCGATATTCAGATGATTGAGATGGTCATTAACATTAACTTAAAATTCCAGATCGAATAGCCAGTTGTTATAAAAAAAAGAGCTCTTTCCTCAGGTGGCTCGTTTTTTTCTTCCGGAACATCATGAACAGCATGCTTCAAGATGCTAACAGACAACTTAAAATGGCTTTGTACGAAACAAAAAGCCGATAAAATATTGAGGTTTGCTACCTTGCTTTATTACGATCACGAAGATGCGTCACTTGAATCATCCAATGCAAAAAACTTGGCGCATGCCCCACAGGTTGGCAATCCTGTCCTATAGCTGTCACCAGCGGTGATTGTGACAAGACCTGACGAGAGAAATAGGAACAAGCGAGTACGCTGCATTTGCGATCTTAAACAGGCTCCAACAAATCGTGCTGTAAAAACAACGGTGCAACTCTAGTCAGTTATATGTTGTGTAGTCAGACAATTTTTGTCCCATTAAAATTCTGTCATTAAGATTCTTGAGGAATTTTGCAGATGAAAGCTTTTTGCCTAGTTTTTGCTTTTTCTTTCGCTAATTGCTAAAATTCGAATGTATTACTGCACTTCGGGATGTGGCAATACAATAGTTTGAGTGTTCAATCGTGACCTAAAATTCGAAGTGGGGATAGCATCATGCGAAACGATTAGATTCTCAACTCTACGACAGTTTCTTGACGTCAAATGGGTGACGTCACAGTCATAGGCAAATTTCAGGCGGGTCTATAAACAACTATATGCTGCGCGCAAGTAAGCTTTCGACGCCGCTTAACTCCAAACTCACTCTTCGCATCTATGCTGCCACGAAAGGGCTGGGTGGGGGGGCGCCAATACTGACTTTGCCCCCGGGCGCGGGATACCCTAGGTACGTCACTGGTTGTGACAGACTTAGATCTACGTAACAATGAAAATAGACCTAGTTTTCAACCAGTAGTGCAGTAGCAGAAGAACGTCAAAAATGTATCATCGAAAAACGCTATAGATGAGATGACTGGTGCCTTCACTGGAGGCAACGATATCGGTCTCTGGGCCCTCTGGCCAGCCAATATACAGGAAAAAATGCGGGAAATTAGTTGAAATATGAAACAGGACCTTTTTGACATTGTGATGAAAAGTCATTTTTAAAACATGATGTTCCACAACACAGAAAAGACAGAAACTCGTCACGGAAATGTACCACAAGTCTCATTCGTGGCCGGAAATGTGCACATTTCCTTATTAGAAGAGCAATCTTCGACTGGAAGCACGCTCTTGAGCGCCTGAGGAGCCACGAGCATTCAATGGAACATATAGATGCCACGATTACATTTAGTCGCAGTTGTAATTAATCACTATTAAGGATTGATACAGAACTAGGCAGTCAGGTGAATCAATGCGAACAATATTGGAAATCACCTCTGCCTGCAACGTTTGGTTTCTGTCGTACAATTTATTGCTGAGCGAGGACTGGCGTTTAGAGATGATGAAAGCGTTGGATCGCCCAGAAAGTTTTTCCAAAAAATTTTCAAAACTTTTTTCAAGCAAATATTTAAAAAAAGAAGATGCGATGCTTCTAGCGACTGGTTTTGCAACAGTTTCACAAATCGCTAATTATTGTGAAATACCATGTTGCATCATAAGGTTTTGCTACAGTTGAGTTAACAAATGTGACGTTACAAGATTACGTCTTAAATATTAATGATATGTGGAAATACTAGTGACTTCATCAATCATCCCCTACCTAAACATTTTGTATCCGCACATGGGTCCTCCCACGACGCCTGGGCTCCACGCCCCCCACCATCTAAATCCGGCACTGGGTAATTTTAAAGCCATGTGTATAGCCTATTTGTGGCTGCCCGCTGTCGTTCTTGCGTGCTTTTCTTCGTTTTTTTAACCTTTCATGTAAAATTTGCATGTCATTTCATTTTTTAAACGATTTCAGAAATATGCGGCATCATGTTTTAAAACTGGCAATTTACGTAATTTCAGTCAGTTCGACTAAAAGGCATTTATAGTGTCGAACGTAAAGTAATGGTTATTTGATATAGCGTTAACTCAGCTAATAGGTCTCTCACCTCTTGCAATTTGATCAGGCGAAATTAACAGGGTGTCCGATAATGCGAGGAACCTCCTGGACCGGAATTTCTTCCAACGGCCCTGATCACGCACGAAGTTCAAAAAAATTACTCCCCGAATATTTTTTGCGAAATTCTTGAGGAATCCTAGAAACAAATGGAAAATTACGCTTGAGTTGAGTTTTATTGTCTGAGCTAAATCAGTCATATTGCTTCATTGTCAGTATGATGACTTAAAGACTTCATGCTGGAAGTAAGACTTAAGACTTTGTTCCCAGGACTTCAAATTACTTGATTCTCGTTTCAGTTTTCTTTTTTTTTGGTCAAGTGTACTCAGTCTCGTCGCCACGGGGGGTTTTGATGGGCTTAGCCCCCCCAAACAAAACTCCAAGCCTCCCCAAATTGAAATATGAAATACTATAAATCAGTGAAATTTTTTTTGTCAAATTTGTATGTCAAGCCCCCCTGCATAAACGTAAAGCCCCCCCGCACAAACGTAAAGCCCCTATTCACGACTTTCTGGCGCCTGTTCTGAGTGTAGTGTAAAATTTTTCTTCCGCGCTATAGCGATTTCTGAGTAAATTAGTACAAAGAGTGGTCAGTTGAAATTTACTTGAAAGCCGTGTGTTGCTACTGTGGTTGACTGCAATGTACGCAGCCAATCCTTTAAAACTGACCTGGAATTTTCTGCCTTAAGTGAGGGGTTCCCAAACTTTTCGTTCATTGGTATCTTTCGGACACTTTATAGGTTCGCATGCAGGCTACCTCCAAAATTTTGTCACATTTTTAGCTGCTAATCTCAACTTGATCTGATGCACAACTTGCTTTCTTTTTTTGACAAAGTACACACACAGGCATATCCAAACCATTGTTTACCGTAAATGCAAACCTGAACTTTAAATAGATTTCTGAAGATTTTCTTTTTTGCTACTTATGTTAAACTTTTTGCTGGTCAGAATGCCCGAAAGATCTTGAGTTTAAGTACAACAATGCTCCCACGAAGTCCACATTCTGAGCTCAGCATTGTTACATCAGCATTACACAAGCACAAAAATGCCTACTATTGACAAGGAAGGCTCATGTAGAATCTTCTGAATAAGTAGCATTTAATGATAAATAAATTGTCATTTTCATGGAAGGACCTCTCTGTGGACCACGCGGGAATCACTGTATTATTGTTTCCAAACGTTGGTACAACACTGGAAACTAGCGAGAATATGTGAAAAAGATGCTACCACCAAATTTAATCAATTATTCTTACAACAGAAGAGCTAGGTAAGAATATTATGTTACACATAATGTACCCCTTGAAAAGTCAAAAAGTACCCCTGGGGTTACATGTACCCCAGTTTGGGAGCCCCTGGCCTAAGCTAAATTCAAGTATTACCTGCTCTAGCTAGCATGGGCGTACACAATTTGTGCCGCTGCTAAGTGACGTAATAAACCGTGCACAAAGCAAGAAAAGTTGCATAGCAAAACTTGTGTGAGGGTCAGTTGTCAGTGGCAGCTGTGCAGTACAGGTAATGGATCAGCAGTAGGAAATATGTCTGGTGCCTTTGCAAAAGGCAGAGCTGTACATGTCTAACATAAATTAGTGTGAACTGGCGTGGGCATGCGGGTAAGTGGGTAACTTGGTTTTTACCTTATTTAAATAGTTTTCTGCAATTTTTCAAAATGTGTGTCCTCTGTCCTAGCAGATAAACAGTCCATGCGAGATGTAGCCTAAACTACTGCACTACTGTATTATTTATTTAAACGCCAGTCATTTAGCATACACTATGTTTAGAACAGCGGTTGATATAGATACCTTGCGGTTGGTACTACCGATAAAAAGGTTCACATGTTACGTGAATTGAATCCAAACTGCATGTTCGCTTATCGATTGAATGAACATGATTGGTAATATAATCAAAGGTAGAAGTCGATTAAGGAAAAATTTTGTAAGCGTTGTCAAGTTTTCAAAGCTCTTGCTGAAAATGTTTCTTTGCACTGGACGAATTTTCTCTTTGTCACTTGGGTTTTTTAGTTTATCAAACAAATTACACACAGAAGTTCGAGGAATACTTAATTTTTTAAAGGTATAACCGTTAAGACTTGCCAATGAAAGGAATGATATGCAGAAAGTTGAAATGAAGTGACGCAGGAAGAATACGTTAGGTGAAAGCGCTCCCTGTTGTAATACATCCAAGTTTTAATAATATTTTGTGCAAGTTAAAATAGGTTTTCGTCATGGTTATGTACTTTTAAGACCACATGAAATGTGATCACTGTATGTGGAAGCCATTGCACTGCTATACCTCCAGAAAATTCAAAAATCAAGAAAGCTGATTAGCAGTGATGGATTTAGAGTGAGAGAAACAAGGCACTTGCCTCAGTCCCTTTTTTGAATTGCTGTAGGGGCTCCCTTTTCTTAATGTCGATTGCTTTATGCTTTTGTTGAAACATGTAGGTTTCCTTGCCAATTCTGTTTTATGGCAATGCTTCAGATTCACTCAGGCTTAAACATATTATCACCAATGCATAACTTTTTGTAATATACACAACTCTATGATAGCGGTAAGAAAGACATACCCATGGTACAAGTCTTCTGGTATGCACTTGGTAATTTACACTGGCGGAAAAGTACAAAACGGCCATTTCACTGAGCACCCGTGAATTTGCAGCGTGTACTAGAAATGTTTTTGTGTGTATATGGCACAGATGGAGACATTTGTTACGTTAGAACATTACAATCTTACGCGCGAAGGTTAATGACATTGTTGATGATGGGCCGAAAAAGTATACCAAGTTTTGAGCAGCACCCTGCGATTAGCAGCTATTCCAAATATAGGTTATAATTACTCTATGTAAGAGTTGTTTCAAACAGCAGAATATGCAATGCGCATATCATGCGATGTACGCAAGTTTTATATTTGCTGTGATTTTTCAAGTAGCCTGATTGCCTACTTCAATTAAAGCCCCCCCCCCTAAGAATCGTGGCAGCGCAAAGCGCTTTTATCCAGATCCAGACAAAGCGATGGCGCTTCATTGCTCTCCTATATCCAGGAGCGTAGCTAGAAAAAATGTTGTGTGTGAGAATTGTGAACTCCAATAGATGATGGGGTGTAGGCCTTCATGACAAGTTTCGCTCAACGGTTCAATAATTGTCGTGCAGAATGCGACCGCGCTTTTGCCCCTCTGGCTACATCCCTGCCTATGTCGATATGTTTGCCTACTGCTCTTGCAAACTACATATTAATTATCCGCAGTGGAGACTGGCTTTTTATTGTCTATCACTCGTCACTACATCTTTCGTTTACTCCCATTGGCGGCTGTGGTAGTTGCAGTAATGCCTCCGAAATGAAACAGTGTTTGTTTAGGAGGCATTGCGGTTGCAGTGTCATCTCGTAGGACGAAAAAATGTGGCGTACAAGTTGCTTCACCGCTGTTACATCGCGTAGCGCGCTAGGATCAGGTGATTTTGGAGCTGTGTGCTGGTAGAATCGACGGCCGACGAAGCTCCAATTGTATACTGTACTTTACGCTGTTGGAGCGTACTTGGTAGATAAAAAGCTTTCAAGATCGGTGTCATCGTCAACCCTGCAACTTAGTCAAATTCAAAAGTAGAAGGTTCAGGGTTATGAGAAAAAAATCGACGTTTAAGGTCAGGTCAAAAAGTGTTTTTGTAAACGAATATCTGGTTTGCAAAGCAATATTTTTTGCTCAGTTGTATTCGTGGACCAGTTGCATTTCTCATATCAGTTGCATTTCTCGTTTGAATTTTATACTAGTTTTTGTGCATGCTTAGTACATCGCAATTTTATCTTCAACCAAGTTTCTCAAACTTCTGAAAGTCACCAGACACCAACAGAACCCAGTTTTATGACAAAAAGTCATTGCATCTACAAGAGAATAAGATTGGAAGCTACGATACGAAAACTGAATCCGACCTCATGCATTGTGAAATTTGTAACTTCAATGGATACACAACCTATCTTTTTGCTGTAAATCGCTTATACAAGCACAAAATTTTTGAAAATCTTTGTCCGTTCTTCATAGTTCTGAAGACGTTTTGTGGCATGTAACCGTGATGCTTCAGTTCAGTCCCTGTGACCAAAACTCCGGGTGATTCTTACGACAGTGGCGCCCGATGAAGTAACAGGCATAGCTGCCATGGAGGGTCATCTCTTCTAAAACTAGAAATGCCAATTTCTATTCCGCATCCGGACAAGCAGTTCCTTCTGACATGTTACATCTAGGGTACAGCGCTCAGAAACCATCGGCGTTTTCTCACATGACAGTAATGTTTTCCAATATCGCACAACTTCACAGGTTTCGAATGAGTGGTCATCCTCGGTGTTCGCGCTAAGCATCACTCAAAAAGAACAAATAACTTAGAAGCCTGGGTCACTTTTTGTGATGATGAAGATTGTTGCTTTTTAGAGGGATATTTCACTATTCGGAACAATTTTCTCTTAAAATGATTATCCACTTCAAATATTGAACGCGCAGAAACGTGTTACATGTTGGGAATGGTTATTGATTGCCAGTGTCTTCTACAGTTCTGCCATGACAAAATATTCAAACAATTTGAATTAGAGCTGAAGATGCCGGCTCACTAAGCGAAATAGATCTATTCCATCTTATATTGCAGGCCTGCACAACTCAGAAAGCTCGAAGGGCCAAATTGACCAACATAAATTTGCCGCGGGCCGCAAAATCTATTTCATTTTGTTGCAGTTTGAAAGAAATTCTGGAACGACAATTGCTATATATTCGAAGTCGAGCTATTGCGAAAGCTCTCGCAGGCCGCATATGCATTCCTTTGGAATTATATGGATCGATTTATTTTTAAACCATGCTAATTTGTGGAGTTACATGATAAATTATGCCCCAGTGTTCATTCTTCGCTGGTCAAAAACATTTTTCATCCCTGGCAAGTTTCTAAGGCCTGGAGGCAGAAATGCGGAAAGGTGTTTTACATCTACACAAGTTTGACGCGTATAACGCATTCAGGATTATACGCGCAAAAGCAGCTAAGTTGAAGGTGGGCAAGGAGATGTAAGCCTCACAGTAAATGAAAATAACGTAGATTCATGCTAAGTGTGTGGTGTACATCAGTGTGTGGAAGATGCGTACATATACATAAAACAAATGAACTTATTGCCTTTTAATTGAATTTGGAGGAACAGTCCCGTTTTGATTCTTCCGCGGTTTGTGCTGAAGCCAATCGTCAACGACAAAGTTCGTCACGAGACAGAATATCGCCTGTCAGGGTCATACGTTTCTTTTCCTGGTTAGCTTGACATCCCTACTTGTTACACAAACATAATACAATTTCAGAGGACGTCCGATGGGGCCTATTGTTGTGTTTAGGAAACATTTTGGAGTAAACAAAGAGTCTTTGTCTCGTGTTTCATACTACGGCCTTTTGTACGCGGTATGATGTTGCAGAAGGCTAGGTGGCATTTGTGGAATGAAAATGTGTGTGGTATTTGGACGTGGTCAGGAACAACTCCCAAGGACGGTATATTGTCGGATTGTGATAGTGCGGAATTGGGTTGCATGCATGTCCTCCACTACAAATCTGGTTGCAGGTCAATTGTTACATAGTGTTTATTGTTCTCGTCGTAGAAGAATGCTCGTAGCAACGGGATGGGGGCTTTCGGGGTGGTGCCCCCCAATTTTTTGTGACCCTCCAAATTTTTGTTTCAAACATATAATAAAAATTAAAATCTTTCCCCCCTAAAATTGTATTTTGTCCCGCAAAACCTTGGCTACGGGCCTGCTTAGAAGTACGAAGCATTTGACCGCATGTTTGAGCACCATCCCTTTTCCAAATTGTTTCGTTTTTTAACAAGTAAAGTTTGGACGTCCTACCGAATAAAGTAGGATGAGGCCAGGTGGAATAGGATGTAAGAAAGACCTTTGCAGACGTCCTTGTTCCGAGAGCACCCGGAATGCACAGCCGGCGCAGAGTTAGAATGGAAACTGTTCAAGCAGGTGCAGCTTAATCTGCTGCTCGGGTATGCGGACGAGGACTCGGTTTGGCGAATAATGGCAAAAAAGTAACTCATTGGTGGAATCTGTAGGTGAAAGATGCTATTCAAGTAAATAAAATAGACTGCAGGGCCTGGCCCCAGAACAAAAGAGAATTTTCTTTGCATGCGCGACACGCTGGGACGCGAAAGTCCGCAGCACTCACGGTTAAAAATCCAAAACTTTAGCAGAATTTTGCGCATAAACTGAATTCTAATGATATTGGCAAGCCAACAAAGTGTTCATGAAAACCATATGGCGTCTCCGCGGCAAAAATTCTAATATTACGAGATCCATCAAATAATAAAATGGTTTCTTACTCAGCAATGAGGAGGACATCCTTGGCAGATCGGAGAGAATATTTAAAAGATACGTTGAACACAGTCACTTTCACACCATCGGACACACAGGGGATGCATTTGGGAGAGGAAAATACCAACATTGCAGTCGAAGTCTTTCTAGCTGTCAAAATACTGAAGACTGGGAAAGCTGCAGAGTGCGATGAAATTCGACATGAAATGCTCAAAGCCTTGAACAAAGGAGTTCTTCGGCTGGCTCGTTTGTGTCAAAGCGACTTGGAAGGACACCAAAGGATTGGCAAAGTGGGGTGATCCTCCCCATACATAAGGAGGAAGGAAAGAATTCACCTACTACCGAGGCATCTCTCTGCTTGTAGCCTCCCAGGAAAAGTGTATGCCAAGTGCCTTTAAAACTTTGCTGCGAAATAATTGAATCAAAGCTGGAGAGAAATCACGGCTACGATGGCTCGGCCACGTGACTATAATGGCCTAGCAAAGATTGGCGACGCAAGTTCTGTTGGCTGCATCCACGGGAAAGTAACCCAGAGGTTGACCAAGGAACCACGACCCTCCTTAGAAAAAAGCTGGTGTGAAAATGAATGAACAAGGAACATTACTGGATTGGACAAAATTTTAGTTGATTTAATTGAAAATGAACTGAAATTGCCGCTTGCAGTCATTTCGAGAGGGACGAAGTAACTGCCACGGAATTTTGAGAAAAGTGTATTGGAAGAAAGACCAAAATAATGCTAGAAACACACGGAAAAATTAATGGTAAAAATGTCGAACCGTTGAAACGCATTTGGTGACATGGTATTTATGATCTAATCTTGTCACGAGGCGCAGGTAGTACAGTACGATGCGTTGTTTTTCAAGTGTTTGAATACTTTCGAACAAAACCTGTATTCATTCAAATTGCAGATGACGGTACTCGTAGCCTATATGCCCATCTGCTGAAAACGTTCCCTTGCTTTTATGTTAAAGTTTTAATTACATTTTTGAGAGCTGCCTTTTTTGATTCGCTTAAGCTTAAAACGAAATTATAGCACGCAGTTCTGTAACGCTTCTTCTGTTAGTGATCATGTTGGTTTTGCTAGTACCCGGTTGTTCCTTTCTCGGTGTTTCGCTGTAAAAAATCACAAGATTTTCGAGTATTTAGAAGTAAGCAGGTGTTGAGTGTTGACTAGTCTATAGTAAGGACTTTCGTGCGTTTTCCTGAAGTGATGAAGTGAAGACTACTTGTTTGCATCAGAGAAGACACTGCTTGTGGCAGCAATCATGCGACTAATTTTGCTTGCAAGAGTTATTGTCAGTTCTTACTTGAAGAATTACATGATTTAGAGCAATTTTTAACAAGCTCTTAAAAGCATTGCTAGTAATTTAAAGAAATGCGGTGTTAATGCATAACTTTCGTGATCAAGATTGAAAACTTGTATTTTTTCTCAACATAACGCGTTTTTTCTGTTGTGAACAACAAGAAATCAGAACTGCTTGTGGCTAATAGCGGTGTCTGTTAATACTGTGCACTGTGCAAACCACAGCGATCAAAGCCGTTCTTGCCCCGCATTTCTCGTCGAGAACGAAAAGCGAAGTGATTCGATATGTCTCGTTCGTCGGCGAAGAAGAATAAAGACGTTGCCCCTCCCCGGATCGGGCCCGGAAGTACGTACGAATCCGTCCCGGACAATGTGGCGCGACATATGAAACGTTACAGCAATCGGATAGAAGTCGACCTCAACACTGTCAGCATAAAGGTTGTTTTGAGCATGGCGATTGTGAAACAAAAACAGTTCTAAAATACACCTGTGTATAGATTAAGAACTTATCGCTCGTTGAGTTAAGTGCTGCAGCGTTTTCCAACAACCACAACCAGTTTTTAGCATCAAAGAGAAAATTTTTGTTCAATTATGATATTCACTTGCAGATTTGGTGCGGGTCATTCCATTGCTTTTCTCCGCATGAGTTTCTTCGACAAAGGAAAGCTTTTGGTCTCGCAACTCAGTTTTGGCACACATGGGCCACTTTCAAGACAATTTAAAATGTCATTGCCTTTAGCTTTACTGGCTACGGTTTGCCTATCGCTGGACTACAACACGAGGGTTGAACTCGGTCAGATAGGTACCAAAAGATCACGCTAAACACTCGCAGAACAGCCGATACATGAAAACCTCGCAGGTAAAGCTGTGGTAGGGTCGGGCGTTACCAGTTATTAAAAGGGCGCAGTCGGTCTTAGTTTCATTCCATCTAGCCATTTTAATCGGTCTTGGCACGGTCGGATGCAGACCTATCGCGACGCCTCATTAGGAAGTTGAGATATTTGTGGTTGTGAAAAATTGTTCCTGGTCTTTTACCACTAGCAATTTCTGGTCTTTCACCACTAGCACTAGGTTAGCACGTTCGGTAATTAATTGTTGTGAATTGCTTTCAAAAATATCTTAATCGGTTGACATTGCGAAAGATGTGTTAAAGCTATTCTGAAAAAATGCGCAACGCTTTTTCGTCTTGTTATCCATTCCTTCAATGCCAATTGCGTGTTCAGACACTTCCAGAGGAAATTTGTGCCAACGAAGAAGTGGCGCTGATGACACAAGTTATAAAAGCCCAGAACAACAAACTTAAAAAGCTGCCACGAAGCCTGGCCGTGCTGCAAAGCTTGCAAGAAGTTGACGTTCAGAACAATATAATCGGTGGGTGGTTATGAGATGTATTGTAACTGTCAATTGCTTCGCTTCAATAAGTTGCTAAGGTCTTGGTGGTGCGCCACATTGACTCTCAATTTTTTCCAAAGCCAAGTTTCATGAAGCAGAGGAAACCGCGTTCACGTATTGATTTTCAAACATCTGGTTGAATTAAAAAATCTAAAGAATTTGTTTCGCGCAGTTTATCATGAACCTGATCAACTCAACGAAATGTGCTTCATCCATGTGTGTTGATTTGGAGTTTAATGGAATTGTTACAGTAAAACTGCTTAATTGTTTGCAACAAATGATCTTCGCCAGCTAATGCCTTGTGCTTTTGCCGTTACAGCTGCCTTACCTGCTTCGGTGTCAAGACTGAAAAAACTGTCGTCGCTCAACGCGGCTGACAACAAACTGAAAACTTTGCCACGAACTATTCACAAAGCAACCGGCCTGGAGAATTGCGTCGTCTCCAACAATCGCATCAAAAAATTACCTAAATCTATCGGGCAGGCACCGAACCTGAGGCAGCTGGACGTCTCGAACAATGCAATCAAAACCCTTCCCAAGTCAATCTACGCACTTCCGCGATCACTGGATGCTTCTGGCAACCTGATCGAAACCTTACCGGCCATCGTGGTCACCAAAAAGACGAAGGCGAATATCTCGCGCGTGAATTTGTCACGCAACCGATTGACCACCTTGCCGGACGACATCGATCGGTTGCATCGATTGTCGCACATTAACGTGTCGAAGAACAATCTCGAGTTTTTGCCTGCTGGTGAGTAATGGCGGATGGTGTTCTGCACGAACGGCGCCAGATTGGGAAGCGGGTGGTCCTGGCCCCCGTTTCCGTTCCCCAATTGTAGGTTTTCGCTCCCCTTTTTGTATTGCTCCCCCTTGTTGAACAGATCATGACGGCGCTCTTGGTGTGCTATTATTGCGTAACGGCGCTCGTTTCTGAGGTACGGCCTGCATTTTACCGAACGGTTCATTGGTAGTGGAAAGTGGGAATTATGTGATATTAAAATGTTACTAATACCCGTCCACTACCTGTGACTCCATTCGTATCGTGATTTTGTCGCTTGCGGTTGGACGTAAAATCGTTTTCTATCAATAAAGTACCGTTACAAAACGTATAGAACCCTTCATATTGTCACAGTTTCCGCTTAGAAAAATAGTAATCCCTGTAGGTGTGCTTTAAACATCCCCTTTGAGCAACTTTGTTACTGGATGAAACTCACGACTCTAGCCGCAACACTATGAAAAGCAACATATTTCAAGAGCGTGCTCTAGGGAGCACCGTGTCAAGTCGCCATGAAGACTGTCTTGCTGTTTGTTGGTCACAAACAAATAGCACCTGTGTTAAAAGAGTACATTTTCAAAAATGAGATAAATGCCACTTTTTTCATGAAAATCAACAAATCTCAAACTTAATAATATTTACACTCTGCGCTCAATTTGCGTTAAGTCAATGACGAATAGTTTTCGCACGCAAAAACAATGATTTCCTAGCTTGGCTTCGTTTGTTAATCTTAATGCAGTAGAATACTTTCTAAAATCGATGTTCTAGAATCTAGATCTAGTATGTGGTAATATGATTTTGTTGTACACTCATGAAAAGCCTGTCGATTAAACTTCAACTTGTCTTGCTTTTGAATTCCACAAAAAGGTGAAAAATATTTTTTTTTGAAAAAAACAATTTCACTATGGCACGTGAGCTGCAGTCAGTACTGTACTCATTGACACTACACTGAGAGCAGCTATTCGACATATGATTATATCAATCAAAGTCTCTCTCAGCTCTAGGATCTTTGAAGTACCTGAGATATCTTGACGCTTCGCAAAACGAGCTGCAAACCATCCCGGAGTCTCTGTACGCTTTGACCTACACGATCGAGACGCTGAATTTGTCGCACAACAAGTGAGTTGGTTCGCAACTCTGTGTCATGTTCCTGTGAACGCAATTAACAAGCGATCATTTAAAGCAAATGTATCTCAGTGGGTGAAATCTGCAATGATTAAAGCTTGCTGGAGTGCGCCTACATTGTCAATAATATTTTGGCAAAAGACACAGCTGCCAGTGCAGGATGGGCGTTAAGCAACTATATACAACACATTCAGTGTTCATGCATATCTTTTGGTCGCGCTGCTCGTGGTTATGCTTTAATTGCTAATGTTCAAATGTATCTGCCTTTCAATCAGATTTCCAGTGCACAGTGACGACCCGGTGCTGACCGACAAAATTGCTTGCAAATATAACCAGTGACTGACAACAATATTCTTGCAATTTTTTAATTGCCCAGTCGACTTTGTGATGTGTAGCTGCAAATTTTTTTATCAGATTTTTTGAGTTCATTACGGCAGCGGTAAAATGCTGTGCATGAGTATACCTTATACCTTACAGGTTTTGTTTCACGTTGAAGGGCGATGACAATATGAGTCTATGGGTAAAATTGGCGAAAAGATCAAATTTCTGTTGAAATTCCCACCGCTTTTTTCAACACCTTTGAATTATCCGCCATATTACGCCAGGCTCGAATTTTTACCGCAAGGGATCGGATCCTTGAAGAGGCTGAAGAACTTGAACGCCTCGCACAACCAGATCACTGGATTGCCGATCGACATGAACGAGATGCTGGCATTATCTGTACTCGACATCAGCCACAACCAGATAGGATCCTTGATACCGCTTGTGGGTGAGTTTCAGACCCGTAAATATGGGGTGCAGGAGGGGCTTCGCCCCCCCCCTGCAAAATTGTTCGCCCCCCTGGAAAACTGTGTTGGACATATTTAAAACTATTGGACATAGTTTAACAAATTTGGGCCCCTCTCGGAAAACTCCTTGTCCCGCCTGGTGTCCCAAGCTGGTTACGGGCCTGGTGAGGTTGTGCATTCATTGGAGTATTTCGACCGGCTGTTACGCAAGAATTGCTCCCCGAACGCTTGAAGTGAGATCTATGAGTTGTTGTTAAGGTTAAGAAATGGTTTGCGAAGAAGAAAATTCCCAGATGACTTGCAGAAACTATGCGAAAAATAAAGCTTCTGTTTCCACAAACTTTTAAAGCTAAAACCCACGTTTCCAGCTTTTCTGAATTACCATGATATTTCTGCATCTTAGCTGCCCATGGAGGCAAATGTAACGTTCAGAGCAGAAATACAAACCTGAATGTATCAAGTCCACAGCCGAGGAGCATTGAGGTGAATTGAGCTAAAATGTAGACAAAGTTTTCCGCGCCATTCTATCGAGACATTATATACCGGAGTTTTTTTAATTCTAAATATTTTGAAAAAGATACGAAGTCCATAGAGTAAAAACACAACACAGTCTGCATAACGCAGATTGATAAAAACAGACACAATAGAACGTTTTGTAACGGCGTTGCGGGCAGAACAACAGGGATACAGACACTTTCTTAACACTATTGTTCTGTAACATGTAACACTTGGTACAACACTACATCCAGATTAGGACACTGAGTCCAACCCTGCCCAATGCCAGGTAAAGTACGAAAGTGTTGTGGCATGCACACGCCCTCAAACAAACGCTGTAGTCTGTAACGTCCGGGCACTCAGTCACAAAGTAAAATGCGGTTATAATGTTCAAAAAATAAGGACGAATATAAGTAAACTGACTTCATCAAAGCACGCAATCATACGTTGTTAGACTTTCTGCATCTTTCAAGAAACAGGTACGTATTTTTTCTCAGTAAGGTCTCTAAGGTAGGAATGCTGCATTGAACCTGATGACCACTAACACTCGCTCGCCACGGCAGATTGTATAGAGCCTTGCACCCAAAATCATAGGCTACACGCAGTCTCCACATGCATGCTTTTCTGAAATTACGTCATAATTGTGACGCATACACGGACGTACAGACGGAACGAAATTTGATTACGAAATTAGGTAAAGTGATTATTCAGAACTTGGCCAGGATCTTCCATTCGAGGCATATACCACAGGATTGTTAAAACGGTTACGAAGAGGGCGGTGTTCCTAGTCTTGATGTTACCTTGGGATCGAAAACTTATGTCTCAAGCAACATATTTGTGCAGCTGTTTTAATCAGTTGTTATTGGACACGCCTCGGTAGTTATTGACTCTGGCGCCCTCTTCCTTGGACACGCCACTGGCCAATCCTTAAATAGAATTTGAAAGAAATTTTGCTTATTCCCAATCGCAATTTTGTTTCAATCTGAAAGACAGCGAACACTTTTTCCGAAAGTACTGAGACGCATTTTGCAGCAGAAGCGACGAGCTTTGTGAGGTGCAAAACGCAGCAGAATTTAACGACAGCAAATTGCACATGCCAGGGCATAGTTTGCTGAAGGCGATTATGATCCACAGGTGTTTCCGGTATTCAAAAGTATTTGTTTGGCCGCATTGGACTCGTGCGAGTAAAATATTTCAGACAGGTGCAAACAACAAAGATGCTTTCATAGAAAAGTCATTTGCTCCACGAGAGGTGGAATCTACAGTAAAATAGGTCTGAATATGATTTTAGACAGCTCGAATGTCTCCTGGAGAAAATTCTTGCTTGATTTAATAGCTAAAATTTAAAATTAACCATTTTCTACATAACTGTTTTAGGATCTTCATAAATGCGATAAAAGTTTCATTTACGTAAGGATCTATCTTCCCCAAGTGTGGTTTCCATCAAAAATTATGTTTCCTATGGTACGTTTAGTAAGATCACGAAACAGAAAAGCTGATGATTTGATGTCTTTTTCCGTCCGTAAACTTTTTTTGTCTTTGAAAATAGCAAGAATATACAGACTTGAAAGATTTCGTGTAAACTTCATTGAGCAACTTGCAGCTAACTCCAGTAGCGGTGGCACCAAATACCGCATCTACCTCTTTAAGACACTGCGTCCATCTAGAAACATTCTATCGGAACGATTTGTGATATTTAAAATGTGGAAAATTTACTTTAGGTGAACTTTAAAACTTTTTGTGAAGGTGAATACAACGCACAACCAGCACGTTTTGAACTCAAAACATCAGATTCGTCCGGATGGGACACTTTTTCTGTCCCATCACATTCCGTGGCAACTTGTGACTGGCCCACCCCATGTGACCCCCTACCGCAAAACTAGTAATAAGAAGTGCATTATGCCGTGTGCATGTCTTGTGTCTGGCCTGTGCAGAACACTGGCTGAAACACTTAAAATTTCCAATTAGGAGGCCAATAACGATTAGGTGCCCTTTCAGTTTTCACCTAGAAAAGGGCCCAACAACTTTATTTGAGATCTCGCATCACTATGCTGTGGCGCTGAGCCTTTACATCTAATACGTACTATGCTGTGAGCATATAGTAATTGTATCTGATTTCAGAAAAGTCCTGACAAACGATGTAAAATTACTAATGATGGGACATGGAGTAAAGTTCAAGTCCACTGCCTCATACTATCCAATGTGGCAAATCACATGTGATTTAGACAGGTCTGTTAAACACAAAAAGCAAATGCTTGTTAAAAAGTTAGCAACAACGACATTTCATGCTTGCTGCGCGTGAATTTATTCTGACAATGCGCGCAAAGTTTGTTTTTATTGATGTCGCGTGTAGTTGCGTCTCAAGTTCGTGCTTGTTTGCAAAGTACCTCGCGCTCGAGGTTGATGCCGAATGCAGAAGTCCCAAAACTTTTCTGGTTTCAGCAAGAAACGAGGCACAGAGTGAAACGTGGAAGTCTTACGAAGTCGTGAAAGAAACAACAGCGTAACAACCAATAGTTTTTCAACTTTAAATGAAATCGTGTTGAACGTTTCGATAAACAAATGCTTTAAAAGATGAATCGTTGCTACAACGATGGAGGCAGCTGTTTTCCAAAACGCTGATTTCATTGTAATCGGAGGTTGTTGCTTTGTTGGTTCTCAAACAAGTTTGAATTTGCTATTCGGTGATCAAACGCTTAGCTTCTCCTGTGCAGGAATGCTGCAGCTGGAAACGCTCGATGCATCCCATAACGAGATTGACCTTTTACCGGAAGGAGTTCACACGCTCAGGTCTGAATTCACCAAACACTGTCTACTTGTTTAGTCGAGTTGATTTTTGCAAACGCTTGCGTACCGCAATTCGCGGAACACTCAAATGTTGGGCATCTGCTTCTTAGTTGACCTTTAGTTACCAAAACAACTCTGTAAAATTAATGGTGTGTAGTTTTGTTGTGATGCAAGGTGATGCTTTGGTGAAATTTCATGAGTCTTGAAAAATTTTGGGTCAGTTTTTGAAGAACCGTATTGAACACTTGCAACGGTGGTTTCTTCAACCGAGCTGCTATTTGCGGAAAAGTAGTGAAACTCGCGTTGTCAAGTGTGCTGCTGTGCTGTTTGCAGATGGGTTCACACACTGGACGTGTCGCACAACAAACTGGCCGAGCTGACGCCGACGATCGGACGCATGAAGACCCTGAAAAACCTGATACTGCATCACAACAGCCTGACCGAACTGCCGAAGACCCTTGGCGACGAGCATCTGCTCAAGAAGTTGGATGTTGGAGACAACGAATTGGAGGAACTCCCTGAGGATTTGAGAAAATGGCGTACTATCGAAGTGCTGCTACTGCCTCGAAATAAACTGTCGCAGATGCCGAAGACGTTTCGATTCTTGTCAATGCTACACACCTTCGACCTCTCAGGTTAGATAGATCAAGTGTGCAGTTACGTTTGTTTTTTACCCAATAGTATCGAAAGATGTAACACCAACTTGAAGAAAACTTTAGAAGAAATATTTTTGCAGCTCTTTAAGAGAGCATAAAAGAAAGTGATGCGTGTGAACTTTCGACAGTTGTGGAATTAGCGACGTTGCAACAGGGAACCACTTCATGAACGTGTTGTTGAATATTCTACAAAACTCACACGTTTGATCTCGGGCATTGGCGCCAAGTGAAGAAAAAGAGGTACACGCCCTGGGAATAAAGATCTAGGTGCAGTGGCGTATGCAGAAAATTTTCATGGGGGGGTTTTGGTTGAGGGTCATATGGTGGTCATTTGTATTTGGTGTTCGCTGTTTGTGACGTCACAATTTGACGTCATTTCCATGTTTCCAAACCAACGTTTTGGCGAAGTTTGTTGACGTAATAATGCGTATTTTTATACATCCACTCCCCTTATTTCATGTGTCATTGCACTGAATATAAACTATCAGCGCTTCAAGTTAGGCAATTGGAGGAAAATAAGCTCAACGCTACGACACACCAGTTCATAACTGCAAAAATATCAGGCTGCGCGTTAAAACAGGGGAGTGAAACACACTCATCCCTACGTCAGAGCAATTTGCAACTGCAAAATGAGGCTGCACAAAGGTCTCGTCAAGTACGAGCAGTTGAGCACTGAAGGTGTGCGGCTGAACTGGCTGGCGCAGACCCTAGTTTGCGAGATCGAATTTTACTAAACTACACTGGAATTGAGAATGCGCATAAAGTACGCAAGAAAACGTTTGTCTTTTGTGATGTATAGAAGTCCACAGGCGCGCAACCAGGAGGGGGCGAAGCCTCCTCCAGAAAAATTTTCGCCCCCACAGAAAAAATGTGTTGGACGTATTTTGAAACTATTGGAAATAGTTAAAAAAATGTCCCCCTCTGAGAAAGCTCATCTCCCCCCCAGGTGTTCCAAGCTGGTTACGGGCCTGGAAGTCCAGCAAACGATTGGTTTTCCTTCTTCCCTGCTGAGACATTATCAAATTCCTGAATGCTTCTATTTTAACAATTGCAGTTTCTGACCCTGCAACAGTTCTTATCATGCTGTAGAAATTGGTAATGTAGTCAATGCCGTCAGCGCTTGCGCTGATCAGCCTTAGCAGACGAAATAAAGACAATTGTTTCGGATAAAATGAACTATCACGGAGCACAATCTTAAACATGCGTAGTGGACGAAAGATCTGCAGAAAGTGGTGAGATGATTTCTGGACGCAGACGATAACGAAGATTCCCCCAATATCTGATTATTACTTTTTGGCCCATTTACAACTGTATTTGAAATTTGCATGCAAATTCATTCCGTAGTATTTGCATTACGTCGATAAATTAACAAGCAAAAAGTATGCGAAAACAATTAATCTCCTTTGCGCAGGTAATACAGTTTTCGTAAAATATCAAGCTCAAGGGGGAGTAACCCCAACGCCCCCTTGCGCACGCCCTTGCTGAATATAAACTATCAGCCCTCCAAGCTAGCATATCGGAAGAAAATACAAGCAACGCTACGATACAGCAGTTCATAACTGCAGAAATATCAGGATGCGCATTAAAACAGGGTAGTAAAACACACTCATCACTGCGTCCGAGCAATTTACAGCTGCGAAATGATGCTGCGCTGATGTCTTGTCGAATACGAGTGGTCGAGCATAGAAAGTGTGTGGCTGGACCGAAGTTTGCAAGATCGAATCTTGCAAAACTACACAGAATGCACATGAAGTACGCAAGAAATTTTTCAATTTTTTATTATGTATAGCAGTCCAGCAAACGTTTAGTTTTCCTTTTCCCTGCTGAGACATTATCAAATTCCTGAATGCTTCTATGTAAAAAAAAGCTGTTTTTGAGCTCGTGCAACAGTTTTATCATGCTACAGAAATAGCTAATGTAGCCAATTCCGTCAGCGCTTGCGCTGATCAGCCTTAGCAGACAAAATAAAGGCAATTGTTTCGGATAAAGTCAACGGTCGCGGAACACAATCTTAAACATGCGTATTGGATGGAGAGTTTGCAAAAAGCGGTGAGGTGGTTTTTGACGCAGACGATAGCCCGAATTCCCACCAAAACATAATTATTACTTTTTGGACCATTTACAATGTTCCTTGAAATTTGCATGCAAATTTATTCCATGGTATTTGGATTAAGTCGACAAATTAACAAGCAAAAAGTATGCGAAAACAGTTAATCTCCTTTGCGCAGGTAATAAAATTTTCGTAAAATATCAAACTCGAGGGGGGGTTTACCCCCCAAAAAAAACCTTACGTACGCCCTTGTCTAGGTGGCATGTTTAATATAAAGAAAAGCTTGGCGTCACGGCTGGGGCGGAAAAATAGAACATACGAGTATATTGGAGTCGGGTCACGCAAGCACTCTTGCTTCCACTGTTTAGGTGACGTGGTCACGAAGTCGTAAACTTTCGTGCGGATGCAGCTTCCTGACGCTTTCTCCCTTGCCTGCAGCTTGGAAAGAGTTTACGCAGCAAAAGTCGCTTAAAATACTCAGCAAAAGAATGCATTTACAGGTTAGATTAAGATTCACCCTGCACCTAGCCTGTTCGGTTACTGCGGTGTACTGCCCTGAATCACCTATTAACACAGCGCCAGAAAACGACAAATATTTGAAAGAGTCCATCAATGAAAAAACATAAGCTGACAGAGTAAATTAACACCAGTAATTGCTCCAAGCAATTTGCATTTGTTTTTGCAGTTGATGTCTGCAGCGTGTGTCTGTTGGTGCGTCTTTCACATCAGTGTTTTTATATATACTCAGGCAACAGCTTCGTGGCATTTCCATTACCTCAGGGAGCAGGAAATGCGTTGAAGAACTTGAATCTGGCAGGAAATCCTTGGCGATTGCCTCCGCTTGGTGGCGAAGACGTCAAAAGTGTTATAACGAGAATTCATCGGTACTCAACATGTTTTTTACGTTTGCGATGCAACAAGGTTTTTGAAGTATTATTTTCTTTCCTTTTCTTCAAAAATGCAATCGCGTTTTTTGTTTTTGAGCAGGTCGATGTGTTCCGTGTGCGTGTAAATTTAGGCTTTTATGTGTTTTCTTTGAGTTTTCTTTTTCTAGCTGAAGTGTTTTCCTGACAAGCAAACTTACTTATTCGCAGGGAGCTCAATGTTATCTTGACCTCGCTTGACCTTTCCTCTGTAGAACTGGAAGAGCTGCCATTGCACATCTGCATTTGCCGGAATTTGAAAGATCTAAAATTTGCCCGTAACGAGGTCAAAGGTAAAAGCCGACAACTCGTGCATTTCAAAACTCGAGTAGTTGAAATTCGTGACTCAAAATTCTGATATATTTAGTGTTCCTTCGTGATACTCGTAAGCAGATGGAAGTGTTGTTTTGAGCTTAATCTAGTATTTATTTTTAGTAAAGATTTTTCCTTTAAGTTGACTGCAAGAGTAAGTGTTAAAGTGACTAAAAGCAACGTTGATTGCAATAGCTCATAACGCCGCTGAACTTCTCGTTTTGTTTTCTCTTTCGGACGTCAGCACTGCCAGGAAACATCGGCCGTTTGAGGGCGCTAGAGGTCCTTGACTTTTCGAGCAACAAGATCGAAGCGATTCCGGAGCAAATCGGATCGTTAGGACAACTTCGTGAACTTTACGCTCAAAACAACCGAATAGAAGTATTCACGGAAGGCCTTGTCAAACTGAGGTTCGCACATTTTTCTTTGCTTTACAAATATTCAAAGAATATTCAAAGTTTTCGTTAGTTGTGAGCAGGTTTTTTAAGGTATGACATTGGTGACCGCTAAGACAGTTTGAGAGACCGCAGCTATTTTATCTAAATATCGAGATGATCGTAAAGCGGAGATTTTAGTGTATGTTGGTGGTGGTAGTAAAGCGTGATCGTTTCAGTCTCTCAAACACCTTAAAAAACACTTGTTATGAGACAAAAACTCATTGAAGGTAATCCAATTCTCGGTTAGTTCCACAAATGCTATTCTTACCAACCTTGAAAAATTTCGCAACCGACAGTGGACCAGGTCGCTGCTCTGCATTGCAAAAGAAACAGCAAATGCGCTTTCTTGATGTTGTGCCATCAGAGTTGATATGATGATAAATAAAGATACATCCAAAAGCTTATGCGACTGCGTGCGCTTTGCCTCACATGTTCAGATCGCTGCAATACCTGAAGCTTTCACAAAACGCAATCAAAAAGCTGCCCAGCAACTTCGGCGAATTATCGAAGCTCATCAATATGGATCTGTCAGGTGAGTTGCTTACGAACAGACATATGTTTTGCAATATGAGCTGCCGGCCAGTTTTCAGAAGTTTTAAAGGGTTGAAAGCAAGGACAAGAGATAAAGGGCTAAGTTCATTTATGCCAAGGAGGGTAAAGGGGAACACTTTGATGTCAAGGCATTCCAAAATCATGGAGCAAGCTTGTATTGTTCCCTGCTTCATGTTTATTTATACTCTACTACAATTCATCCTCGTGCGCAGAATTTTCCTGGACTGGACGGAGTCGCCACAAACAGAATACGGCGATGTGTTGTATACTCTACCTCTTGTCAATATTATAAGAAACATTACGTTGGTAAACACATAAAAAATTCACAACGCACGAACTTACACAAATTGGGTATGAAAGAAATTTGCACAATCGCATTCTATTAAGCAAATAAGGCTTAGCGTATGCTCGTTTCACCAAACGTAGCCTAACTACAAACCTGCACTGAAACGTAAGCAAATCAAATGATTAAGTTTTAAACAGGCAAGCCCACCACTGCTTTCAAGCAAGCATTTACAAAAATTTGCCCAATTTATCAACAGATATTTACCTTATACCAAAAGTAGAAAGTTGTACCAAATTTAGAAAGTTAAGGAATGCATGCACCATTTGCAGTTTTTCAGGGGTATGTTCTCTACTTCTGTATATACTCATAGTTTTGCTGGGATTTGTGCTTGCGATGCTTATCAGTATAAAAACTACTCTCCTATACTCTGCCCCCGCGGTCTTCTGTTTATCTCTTTGGCATCAACGACATGCAGTCAAACCTGATTTCGCTTTTAAACATTTCCACTTAAATTGAAAAAACTTATTGTTCAACTATACCGTTTTGGAAAAACCACAAATGTCGTATTTTCAAAGTTCCAAAGAAGCAGAAGGTACAAAGACAGCGAAAGGTACTTATCGCGAATTGATGCAATCAACGCGCGGTTTGCAGAAGTCAGAGCAATCAGGGAGTTAAAACAATTTAAGACAAAATTAGATTTATTACTCGCTAAATGTACTGTGTCTTCAATTTTTGTTGTAAACGTTGGTGTAGGAGCAGGCAATTTTTTGGGGGTGCAAGGATAATTTGCCCGAAAAACTTTTATGCGACAAACGTTCTCCCTACAAATTTTCTGTAGCTGTTGGTACATATATTTTCCTCTGCCATGTTGCCGTAGACTTTGAAATAGAAAAGTTGGTACTTGGATTTTGGTTCATAACCCAACTGAGAAAAGTACGCTAGGCTGTGCAAGAACGTTGTCAGAAGCCCTGGTTCAACACTCTTGAGCAACTGCCCCACAGCGCTGAAGTTAGGCGTTCCATTCACATTCCAGCTTTTTGCTGTCAGCAAGGAACCTCACACTAGCTGAGGTAGGCCTAAAGCTGCTTTCTTCTCTGAGTACATATGTGGCATATATCATGTTATTTATATTATGATATGCCATGAGCTACACGACGTCAGGGCAACTACGGCAACTACTAAAAGTTATAGTAAAAAACGAGCAATCTTCGGTACAAATTGGTCGAAAGAAAAACATGAAATTAGGTCAAGACTTGGGCTACCTCTCAGGTATAACTTGTTCTACCAGTATGTTTCTACAACGGTGGAGATTAAATTTGTTGCGAAAAGAATTGGCCTTTTCGCATTTTGGATACGTTTTTGCAAAAATTCCGAATCTATCATGAACAGACAGACACACACAATTAAATGTAGAGACCAAAAAGGGAGCGAGCGTGCTCCATGCAATCGCGCACTGGCTACCGCCCCGATGAGCCGATAGTTATGAGTAGGGCAACCAAAAGTCAATAAAGTCAAAATTTTTCTGCCGTTTTCAAAGTTCATGAAACGCCCACAAACTAAATTTCACACTCATACCATGGGGGAATACCGAGTTATTAGATAAAAAAAAAAGTCAAAATTTATCATTAGGTCAAAATTTTCTTGCAGCAGAGTTTTTTCTGTTCATCGATACTTTACTGAAACTACAACAACATATATTGATATGCTTTGGCAAGTTAGTTGCAATTCTGGAGTAATAGTTGGTTTGTTACGACTTCTGGCGTAATAATGCTGTTTTTTTGCCCACTACTGGACAATTGAATAGTATGTAGGATAGGCATGGTAAGGCAAGAAACGTGGTCTTACAGTACTTGGTTTGGTAAATGCTCAATCCATTATGCATGTAACGTTTCAACTTTGATGTTCTCAGGTTTGACTCTACTGTAGCTATGTATGTACTTATCAATATATCATCCCCAAAGTTAAACAACCAAATATTTTAAAAATTCGAAGCATAGAGTGCATGAATATGCTTCTTGGTTAACTCAACACCTAAGGCTGAATTATTTTGCAGTTGCAAACGCAGAAAATTTGTAGGTCAAAATAAAGTCAAAATTTGCAAATTATAAAGTCAAAATTTTAAGTTGTTAGGTCAAAAAATTGGTTGCCCTAGTTATGAGCACTCGTGAGTTGATTGCGTTAGTTAACGCGCCGAATGTGATACAGTACTGATCACGGCCTTGGTTTTTCTGAATTTATACACGGTGGTAAGAGGGTGAGTAGCACGTTTTACAGTTTTATATTTAGTTTCATCACTGACATAAAATGCTGCCCGCATTTTGCATTTCAGACAACAAGCTGCCCGAACTTCCAAATGACAGGATTGATGTTATGGCTTCTTTGATAACTTTAAATATCTCTTTCAACCGAGTCAAAGCTATTCCAACTGACATGCCCTACCTTTACAGAATGCGGGTATGGAAGTATAAATTGCAGAAAGTGTCATTATTTCTTTGCAGTTTTGATGTTAAACAAAGAAACATTTTCCATATAATTTACTGCCTTTACTAGGATTTGTTATTTTCATAGCAGTGTCAGATGTTGTGCAGCTGTGGAAAACCTAATGCCTGTAGCTATACGTGCTGAGAAACTGACAAACCAAATTTTTTTGTGCCCAGAAAAATTTGTTTTAAACATTTAATGAAACCAAAAATCGTGCCCTCCTAAAAATGTATTTTGCCCCTCCAAACCTTAAAACCTGGCCACGGGCCTGTTTAGTCTTATCCAAGGTCTGTATTGAATAGACAATTTTTGATTCGCTGTCGGTGGGTGTGATGAGGTCAGAGGATGCTTATAAGAATGTTGATATAAGCATGCGAGCTTGCCGGATGATCCACGCAGTTGCACGGGTAAGTGCCGGATGTGTTTTTGGTGAGTGTTTAAGCAGAAAGCTGCACAATTATGCCTGACCGTTTTGGTGTCCCCCACAATATGCTTCTTGCAAACATCCGAAGGACGATGCTAAAATTTTCTAAATCCTTATTTTTTGTTAAAAGTGTTTTTTTTTGTGCAGATACTGAACCTGGCTCGAAATGATCTGGTCGCAGTTCCGAGCGACATTTGGAGAATGAAATCGCTGACGACACTGAACCTCTCTGACAACTTGATAGATGGTTTACCTGAAGGCATAGGAAAACTTCCATCTTTGAAAGTATGTCGAAGGCGTACGAGCACGAAATTTTAGTCTACAAACGTGCCCTAATTGTTGTGTGGCTTGCGTGCCAGATATTACGACTTGCGGCCTTGGCGCATCCGATGTCGCCCCTATAGCGCTCTAGCACTTGGAGGCATGGGCATCGGAAGGGAGGGCAGGAAGGGCCAAGGCGTCTCCCTGCCCTCCAGGGGAAGCACTGGTGGATTTTGAAAATTTTAGCAAAAAAGGTTGTTTTCTTAGTTTCGAGTGGGAAAAAACAAATTTCACCACGTTTGACCCCCCTAGAAAAACGGGAATAATCCAGCAGTGCTGTCCTGGAAAAAATCCTTCCGATACCCAAGCTTGGAGGAACTGTTTCTTGCGTTGGCGTTAACTGGTCGTGAGGCTAATCGCCTGTTTTGAGTCAAATGTGTTCGTATATTGTTTTGAAACATCTCGGGTGGAAGAAAATAATGCGAACTTGCTTTGGTCACAGATCACACGCGCGATGAGGTTTGCTTTGCTTTTCTCCCAAGTCTCTGCCGCTTAAACAACCTTGTCTATCCGTGCGATTTGTTGTCTTTCAGGATCTAGATGTCTCAGACAACCGTATCAGAAACTGGCCGAAGAGCATGATGACACTGAGACAAAAAGTAAACGTGAAAGAGGAAAAGCAATCCGAATCCAAAGTTCGGCCGCCGTATGAAGACGCTGAGCCGGAGCCTGAACCTGAAGGTTCGAACCTGCGCATGGTTCCAGTGTCTCGCTAGCATTTACAGGCTATGCACCGTTTTTGGTAATATTTTCATGACCAAATTTGGTGGCAAGCCATGGGCGTCGGAAGGGAAGGGCAGGGGGGCTTGGCTCCTTCCTGGATTTTGACAATTTTAGCAAAAGAAGGGTATTTTCTCGTTTCGAGCGGGAAAAACAAATTTTACCACTTTTGTCCCCCCTAGAAAAATTTTGGAAAAATTCCCATAGTGCCCCCCTGGAAAAATCCTTCCGACGCCCATGTGGCAGGCCTACGTTTGGCATGCCCCGCTCTGCAGGCCGCTGCAGTCAGTGTTTGCATTTTTGATAAAAGAAATGTTTCAGCGAGCAATTTGCGAACGGTAACTGCCTGATCCATCAGCAACTTTTAATAGGAAATGGATTTCACGTAACACTACGCATCCTCAGTCCTGACATCTTATTTCAAATGGAAATCAAATTCTAAAATTGCAAGCAAAAACTGGCTTCACCTTAACGGCAGATAATTGAATCTGTTCGTCCTGCGGTTGTATTTTGGATCATTTCTCGGTGTACTCAGCATCGTTACAAAGGTGGTCCACTGTTTCATTCAAACCTTGAGTAGGGTGTTTCGTGACTAACTGTTGGATTGAAGTTCTACCAAGCTTTGCCGACAACTTGCATTTTATAAATCGGCGCCTGGTGCCGAACACCTGGACCATGGGATGAGGTTAAAGCATTCTCGCGTGTGTCAAGCAAAATTTTGCTACAACCGAGTTCCACGTGACGTGTGACGCGGAAAGTGATGCTGAATGTTCATCCGCGATGAAGAAAATGTTCTGCTTGTTTTTTCAAACGCATTTTACTTCAGTTAGCCTGTGCGAACACGTGACGCTCTGTGCGGGTGCACGACGCACGTGAGGCTTCTATTGCTTTCTGCAATTCAAGTTTGAGGAAAAAATGATCTTGTTTTTCGCAGAACCTAAGAAAAAGGAAAAGAAAGGAAAGTCGAGCCCGAAAGTGGGAAGAGGTAAATTGTTTGCAAGCATGTACTTGAAATCACTCTTGTACTGTTCGTGCGCCATCAGCCTAAACAGGTTATCAGCCTAAGACTTTTAACAACGAAACGTAAAGCGTCACATTACAGCCAGCGTGCTCAGCGGTTGCATAGCGTTTTTCGCTTCATTCTTGAAGTTGAAAACGGTTGATTTTTGAAGGTCCGTTGGGATTTAATTTCAATAACTGATTATCGCGTCGATGCTTCTTACAGTTTAAAATGCTATGGCCTTCAGTGTGAAGAAAATCAGTTATTCTTACACAAAATGAAACGGATCATTTAACCCTTCGGACATATCCCAGACCATGACAGCTGTCGCCAAGTGCATATGGTGAAACACTTTTTTGGCACGTTTGATTGTGCCGTAACTGTATTGCAATACGAATACAGTCTCAGCTTTGCTCTGCGTTCATGTATACGTGTGGGCATGTTAAAGAAGCTATGTGATCTCTTGCCTTAATAGTAGTCCCGAATAGTTAGTAAGTAATCCACGAAAAAAGGACTCAGGAAAGGCTTTTCACTCAGAAGTGAAAAGCCTTATAATCGATTGGAATTTAGTCATTTGATCGTCAAGTCAAAATATTTCTGATTTCTGAAGGTTGTTGCAAGATTTTAGGGACGTTTCGTCCTTTTTTGTTGAGGAATGCATTTGTTATACTATCGTAGCTTTCACGAACTTTTTTGAAGTACGTGTTAAAATGCGCGCAATCATAACTTCAGCCGCTCGGCCAAAAACCGCCACCGGTGCGTCTGGAAAAAGGAGTCCTCGCCAGTCGCCGAGGCCGAGGCAAGCAGGATTACAGTCGGCAGAGGGCGCTGAGGAGACGAAGAAGGAAACGGACGCAAGTGCAGAAAACATGCCGGCGTGAATGTTCGGCAGCGAGGATTTTTACCGATCGCGAATCTTGTATTGCGCTCGCCGTGCCGGGAAAAAAATTTCATCGCAATCGGCAGCGTTCATGAGTTCGTCACGTGTTTCTGTAGCTTTGCTTCACGGCTAAGATTACGAAGGCTTGAACGGTGCAAATGTTTTTTCGTTCATCACATTGCATGCAAGCTGCGCTTATGAGTTAGAAGCTTTGCAAAGCAATTTTAGTGAATTAAATTCGTTTCTGCTTCGAAAGATCCTTCACGGCCGTCGTCGTCTGTGATGGATGCGAGATTCTCCGTAACGTTCCGCTTGATTGACTTGCAATGCAGTATGCGATATTTAACCGTGATTGGTTGTTTTGACAGTATTCTTGGTCTGTTGTGAAAAGCGACGGGTATTTTATGTTCCAAGGCACTTGGTTTGAGACATGCACGTGGTCGGAAAGAAAATGAAGGGAACGGCATTTATTTTAAAAGTTCAAAAGCGGTAAATGCTGCTCGAGCGTAGATTTCGCGCAGGCATTTATTTTGTATTTTTGGTGAAACATTAATCCTAACAACCAATTTTTCGCTAAAGGACCTTGACCATTTTGAGAACGAAAATGTTTTATATTGTTTATAAAAAGATCGGATTGTTAAGAAAGGGGTGAGAAAAAGTTTTGGTGCCAAATCTAACGAAGGGTTATGATGTTCACAGCGGAGCAACTTAAGGTGTAACTATAACAAATTGGGTCATACTCATTGAATTCTTGAAACTTGAACAAGTGAACAATTAGCTTCAGTGGTTGGCCGTAAAGTTGCTCAGCAACCAAGGAATGCTACCATACTTGCAATCTGGCAATGCTCTTTTGCATTAGAAAGAAACATCTGTGTTTTGAAAATTTAAAACAGTGTTTCGACCTTGCTGAACAATGGGCCTAGGAACATTTTTCATTAAATTTGAATCAACATCTGAGGTTCGAGATTTTGGACTTATTTTAAAGAAAACATTTGCTTCTCAAGTACGTGTTCCTGAAATAAACAATGAACTTTTGATATAATTTGGTAGTTTTGAGCAGAGAGTGAAAAACTAAGTAACTAAAAGCAGAACACTAAAAGCTCAGTAACTGAAAGCAGAAAAACTTTAGAAGAATAAGAGTGATCACAGGCGGAACCAGGGGGGGGGCTGAAGCCCCCATAAATTTCTTCAGATACGTTTTTTGATCGATGGTTTCCCACACAGAAGCATCTATTTCGGTGATTTTTTGTACAACCTTTAAACAAACCATTTCTTGCACAGGAATAAGGACAAAATATTAAATGCAAAGCATATTTTGATCAATTTGGGCAGTCCGAATGTGTTTATTTCATTATAAATGAAAGTTCTGATAAACACGTTTTTATATTTAAAAAAAATGGTCTCAATGTCATATAAGTACGTAAGTGTTTACATGAAGTATTTGCGTTACATATACGTTAATAAACCTTACGTACATAGGCGTAGGCAGGGGGAGCAGGAAGCCATGGACCTTCCACATTTTTTAGAATATCTAGTCATTTCGTGGTTTCGGAGGAAGTATCTCAAACAAAATACTGTTGCTCGCCTAAAGTCAAACATTTTGACCCACCCAAAATTTTGGGCTGGCCATGCCACTGCGCACGTAAGTATGTATATTCTTGTTTCATTGGGATAAGATTGGGCTTCTTGTGGACAAAAGATGAATCAGCAGCAGACTCAGAACCGTCGCTGGAGAGTTTTCAATGGGGGAGCTTTGCGTTAGTGCGGGAGGGCTTGATATTCTAAAAATTCACAAAAACTCCACTAATTTATAGTGTTTCACGTTTCAATTTGCGTGACTTGGAGCTTTGTTTGGAGGGTTAAGTCCACTAAAGCCCCCGCCCCCATGTGGCGACGGGACTGAGCAGACTGCGGACAAAAGTTGAATAAGCTGCAGATCATACTGTTGTTTCCTACAAGCTTTTATGAATGAGTGCAGCTCATGTTATTACTGTAGTTAAGCGAAGGCATTAAAATTACGCTGCAACGAACTTATAATGCAGTTAACTAGAGGTTGGATTAGAGCGCTCAGTGACAGCGTAAATTCCAAAACAGCAAATCTAACCGTAAAACGTAGCCTACATGTCAAGGTAGGCTTAAATGAAGCGCGCTAGATTAGCTGTAGGCTATGCCAAAGATGACTACTGATTAGCATCAGGCCTGCCAGCAGGGGTGTAGTGGGGTGGTAACGCGTGGAAACGACGTTCCCACAGCTTTTTACACTAGTAACGTTACTTGAAAATTGAGATTTTTCAATTTCTACGTGTAGCGCCTGAAGCAGCATAAATGAATAAATGACAACTTATCTCGTGTATACCACCGTATCAGGAAAGTGAAACAAAAAGATCCAGTGTGGAAATTCTCATAGGCGAATCAATCTTACTTTATGTTTGGTGTGGGAACGGCGTTCCCACACATCTTTTTTTAGCAATACATTCCTGCCTGCCAGCAACAATTTTTGGACAGAAGTTCAGCTCAGCACGAATCAGATGCTTTTTATCAACCAATATTCTGCTGTTTCTAATAATTTGTTTTCAACTTGCTGTTCAGTATTTCTAAAATTGCGTTACCGCGATATTGTTGCGTTTCGTACAAAAAATTGAATGGACGAGAATTTGGTCATTGACTCACTGCAAACTTCACGTTTCCCGCTGTGACATGGGCAAATATTGTCTGATCATTTTCAATACCCTTGTGATGCAGTAAACACCTTCCAGGGCAAAATACCAGCATAATTATTGCTTTCGAGTTTTTTGGTATGTTTGTCTCTGCGCGTAGCCTGGCCCAGGCATTTTTTTGGAGGAGGAAAAGTTGTGCTTGTTTTCGAAATATCTTTTCTTCGACCTTCAAAGGTAATTTCTATGGTCAAACGACTTCAACAATCAACAACATTTTGTTTTACAAATTTTGTGAGTGATAGTTTGCCACCGATGGGCAGGTATTTTTGTAAACAAATTTCGCCATTTTGGCTAGATGGACAATCGTGATGTGCATTGTGCAGGGACGAAACGAGGTTAGATGGCGCGTGGGGCAAGAAACAATTTGACGCCCCCATGTTCGAACCTGAGGTATTTTGGAAGCAAATGTACTGTTTTGAAAAAAGTGTTTATGACTTGGGCCTTTTTGCCCCCCCGCAGTGATTCCGCGCCCGGGAATTGTGCTCCTTGCCCCACTGGTTACGTCACTGGTGTTATGCAATAAAAATTGCAAAAATTTTCCGAAAACACACAAGTTTTCAAGTCTGAACATCATGAACATCTGCAATTTTCGAAAACGATAAATGATGGATCTTGCACAGACTGCCAACAAAGGTTACTGGCGGCATTTCAGGTTTCTTCGTGTAGTTTTGTATCACTTCTATGCCTGCCCAACGCGTTTTTTCAGCGTGGACCTGTGTTTGTTTTGCTAATAAAACTTTTCGGACATTCAACAAGTCACTTTTTAAAGGTTAGATAAGTTTGAGAATAATTTCTGAATTGTTTTGGAGGCCGCTTCTGCTCCGTAAACGTTCCAGAAATCCTTTATGATTGTAAGAATGCAATTTAGCCAAAATGTGTATGGTTATCAACCGTGTTTGTTAAAAAAAAGTTACCTGAGCCGTTGGGTCTTCACTGCTATGCAGTCAGTACACGTCCGCATGACCTCGTCCTTAGCACACCCCTAAAAAAATTCCTGGATCCGCCTATGGTGATGCTCTGTTTCTAAAATAAAGTACATCATTTGTTAAACTAACTTCACTTTCATGAAGCATTATCGCGTTCTTCAGTACCCGGACTGCAGCCACCTGGACAGCGGACAACTGCCATTCGAACGAAATTCGAAGATGACTGCGTAGAAAAAGGCGTGCGAAGGCGAAATTACTGTAAATGCGAAACAATGCAAACAAAAAGACCACCAGGGGTGTAGTGTGGCGGGAACGCCGTTCCCACGTATTTTTCATAGTAATCTGCCTTGAATATGCATTGATATTCAGATTTCCTTATGTATAGTCCAGGACGTCGCATAAATGACAAGTTTTCTCTTGCGTAGCAGCCTAGCATCGTTTGTAATGTACTAAAAGTGAATACTGGATCAAATAGTGATTTAAAAATGAGCATGAAATGCTGTTGTGAATGGTTAGGTTTTTCAGGTGCGCTCCCACACTTCTTATTTTATAGCACTACACCCCCGCTTACCACACAAACACATCGCCGCTATGTCACGTGATTAAGGCGAAAGCTGTTTCAACGGTTGTTCCAGCAGGGAGATTCAAGGAGCAGTCTATGAAAATAAGATGGTTCTAGTTCGTATGTGCTTGTCCATATGCAAACTGGGCCGCTAAACTCACGCTGCCCTTGTTATGTTTTCAAAGCTGTGAACCAAGAACGGCATTTTCGCGACCAGCAACACACAGACATGGTTGACAGGGAAACGTTGCGCTTAAGATTATGCTTGCGTGCAACTTACTGTCAAAATTGGATGCTTGTGTGTTACAAACTGAAGAAGAATTGAAACAGTCCGTCATCGCCGTATTGACAAATTTATTTTCGGTGCGTGAATTCCTTGTCCTTAGAAATTTGAAATTAGACTCGACATCATGTTCTGCGGCAGGCAAGCACCAATGACTCGCTGTACAAGCGGACCGTGACTATCGAATAGTCCCATTGAAAATAAGGTAAAGTCAAAGCTGATGTCGAAAATTTAAAAAAATACTCCTCGTAAGTGTTGCGGAGCATCGTTGCTCATGCTTCACTCAGGTTCTCATCTGAAAAAAGTCAGTTGTAGCAGTACGTTGTTTCAAACTCCAGTCCCTTAATTGTTTATGATTTCAGCTTAATCAATTTTTGTTTTGACCTAGCGTAATATTATTTAAGTTTCTTATGTTTAATTCTAGGCCAGTGGTTCCCAAACTGGGGGTAAATTACCCCCCAGGGGTAATATATAATTCTTCAGGGGGTAACGCAGAAACAAAACCACAATGTTGTTCTGTATTATTATTTTTATGACGCAAAGTATTGAGGGTAATAAGTCATAATCGCTCCTTGATTTGGGTAACGGCTCAAACAAGTTTGGGGAACACTGTTCTAGGCGAACGTAATAGAAAGAAAACCCGATGACCTATTTTTCATTTTATGAAGATCAGTTCGTCACCTTTGGCTCTTGATTGAAACTAACGTAAGTTTTAATCGTTCGAAAATAAATATAAAGTCAAAACAAGCGATAGGAACTGAAACGTTCAATCGATGTTGGCAGCACTTTTTTGAAATTTGCAAAGAAAAGACGGTATAGCTTAAAATTTTGCATCACAGCAGAGCTACTTCCCAGCAACAAAGACGTTTTTGCATCTTCATTCAACCGTCCTTCTTACATGCAAAAATTCGATCGCTCGCATTTTGTTCCATCTTAATTTTTTTATGACATCCTGTGATACGCCTGAAAAGCTTTTAGCGCCATAATTGGATTTACGGATGTGCTTTCTTCCGCACACTCACGATTATGTACAATCGCTTCCTGTGTTACGTATCAGCACAGGTAACGTACAAGGCGGTGGTTCCAGCCTTTATATTGTATGTATAAACGAGTAGATTGAAGTGGTCCAAAACACGTGAATCATCAAATGTGGGCATGATTTGTCACAAAATGTTATAAACCATACGGTGTGGTTTAAACAGTATGGAAGTCTGACGTCGCATCTAACACAGTAGTTATTGACAGATGTGCTTTTGAGAGGTGCTGGTGAAATCAAGAGGTGAGTGTTGTTAATATTAATGATGCTTCAAATCTTTCGTTCAAACAACACAAACTATCAATCGAAAATTCTCACAATAAATAAATTGTTGGAAACCGCAACCGTAGGTAAATATACAAATGAAGCCATTGATTAAAACAAAAAGTACTTGATCTATGTCTTGTCGCGCGGTGCTCGGGTCCATTTTCCTTCGCTGTACTGTACGCCAACTTATGGACTAGTGAGTGCTATCAAAAGCAGTGGTGTAGAAGAGGTAATGTGTCTTGGTTTTGGAGATGAATTATGGATATTTGTGTTAATCAATTCTAAACTGTTAGTCTATCTTTAGCTCAACTAATATAGATAAATTCTTCCGAAAACGTACTAACATTTTGGTTATACAGTTCATCTCAACAGCGTAAAAACACGACTGGAACCAATTTTGTTTTTACTTCTGATGAAGATAAGGTGCGAAGCCACCAAGGCGTCGGTACGTTTCCAGAATGTTTCAAACTTTGTCTACACCCAGTTTTTTTTAGGTTTGACCTTGGTGACGGTTAAGATATTTTGAGAGACCGCAAGTACTTCACCAGAATACCGAGATAGTTGTAAAGCGAGATTTTAGTGTATTTTGGTTTTTGGTAGTGGTTATGCAGTGAGTTTGTATTGAATTTTGAGAAATCGTTGGAAAAATTTGAGCTTAAAAGAAACACATCAAAAGAAAGAATTACCTCACAAGAAACACCGTCCACACGAGTGGCGTAACGAAGTTAGATGGCGCCCGGGGCAAGAAGCAAGTTTGGCCCCCCAATGTTCGAATCTGACGTCTTTCGAAAGCAAGTGTACTATATTGAAGAAAGTACTTGTGACATTGTTGGGACTTTTTGGCGGCTTCCGCAGTGATTCGGAACCCCCGGCAGTGATTCGGTGCCCGGGGAATTGTGCCCCCCTTGTGCCCCCTCGTTACGCTCCTGGTGTACGCCAGTTCAATTTTTAATAAAATGTAGTTTGTATTATGTTGGCATCGTCATGGATGTATAAACTGTTAGTGTTATTAACAGTTTATAAAAATTCTCTTCCACACCTTACTTTACACAAAGTTTCAGATTTGGTTTTAGATCAGGTAGAAAATACGAACAATATTTTTGCATATTGCCTCTGCTGCCTTGTCAGGCGAAAACAATGGCTGTCTTGCATGCAGTTTTGCTTACACTTATTTCTGTAGCTTTCTTATTTTTTAGCAAAAATATATTCAGCAATTCAAACATTGCTTTTTTCTGAAAAATGAAACTAACTTATCCTAGATGTTTTCCACAAACCTTTTCAAGATGCATAAACTTACATACGCTTGCCTTTAGCAAGGCGAGAACGTGTATAAGAGTTTTCTTTCGAGGCCGGGAGTTCCACGAAGCTAAGTGACTTGTTAAATTCATGAAGACAAGATTTTTTAGAGTCAGCCATAAATATTTGTCCGGACGTTTTATAATTATCTGAAAAATAGTGTGATGCTAAGAGAACTAATTTTTTCATTCAAGTCTATTGATCAGACTCATTGAATAATTCTGACTAAATTTTGTACTATTGCGAGCGACGGAATTTGTTTTAATTAAATAAAACATTCAGATTTTACTCAAAAGTTGGCTGCTTTACTGTTTTTGATATACTTTTTAGTGAAAAACATGCAATAATTAAATGCTTTAACTTCCTCAGCTACATCGAAGACAGATACCAGTGGCCAGTATCTATCTGTTACCAACAAATTTGTTAGAGATAATAATATCTAGATAAAATTGATTTTTACTTTACACTCTGAAAATCATGTTTCATTCCAGCAGAAAATTGAAGGACAAAAACTAGCAAAGCAAAAGCAGCACTAAAACACACTTCAAATTACAAAAATTAATCAAAATTAGTTTTTTTGCAAAAAGTTGCTCATCACCAGACAAAATAATGGAAAACAATAACAGTTCATGGACACAATAACAACTAGTTGGATGGAGGTTATATAACAATTCCGAGAAATATTTTTCATATACATGTACTTAGAGAAACCTTTCATCAAAATCTTTACCAGTTTTTACAATTCTTTTATAGATTCTTACAGCAAAATTGAGCCTGTTGAATTATTTGGCGTATTTCTAACGGTAAAACAATTGTTTTGACAGATTTAATTTGAAACATCAAGGGTGTCGGTATTAATGTACACGTGGTTGTTAGGTCTCTAATGACACTTTACAATTCGAATGCTTTAGACTTAACTATTGCTAATACGTGGGTTCGATCTAGCAGCTAAGTCAGGGGGGAAGCTCATAATTCTCAGATTATTTAGTCTCCCCAAGCTTCTGATCTTCCATAGAAACACTCTCAAAACACCAATAGTATCTTTATGTAAGTTTTTATTTCACCGAACTTCACATAGCAAAGGCAGATGCACTTACCAATGATATATCATTGGAATGGTAGAATAGTTTCTCTCACTCTCGACACAGTCCAACAGAAACGCAAGGGAACGCCCGACCAACAACAGTTCAACAAGTGCTCAAACTAACTAGATGCTTGAACTGACTGATTTCTCATCAAGTATCAGACTTTTATGGATTCACGTTGGCAATCGTTTTATCTCCCGCTCTTTAGGCTACTGTCTTTAAGACAGGATGTTATGATGTAATAGGTCCCTTCTTCTGTTATTTCCTGAGTTAATGCTCGGTGTGGATTTGATTGACATGACAAACTTAGATGGGACTTTAGTATTAGGTATCATGTTTTGATGATAGCATTCGTGCTGTCAGAAATCGAATGCATCGTGTCTCCCATTCCAGTTTTTTAAGTGATTATTCATTTTTGGGGTCTTGGGCTTTTCAAAAATCATTATGCGTCTTGGGCCTTATAAAACAATATGTCGGATTTTGTGGGCATAAATTAATTCGTGAAATAGTCTAACGGGGGTTATGTGGGACAAACCAGTTTATAAAACAATTTGTCAGGGTGTGTCCCGGACACGCCGTTTTGTGAAACGGAGTGACAGAACTTCGTGGGGTTAGTCACAGCTGTAAACTAAAAATGAACTTATTTTCATTTTTAGCTTGAAGGACTCAAGCCGTTGGCTATAACAGGACTTACTCCTGATATTGAGCGCGGCACTCACAGTATTTCGGAGGCAGAGTCTTCGGGTTTTTGTCTCTGATGTCTGACCAAATTGGGCAGGATCATCCGAGGAAGAGTGAAGCCGTCAGGAAGGACTTGTCCTTCAGGTGATGCTAGCAGCACTCTGACCTGGGCGTGCAAATCCAGCCCCTTTTATAGGAAAAAGTCACGCCTTAGGCGCATGCCTTTACTTAAATAATTTAACAGCCGTTTCCCAGGTAACTTACATGATCAGAGCATGATTGGTACATACTTTCACAGGGAAAGTCCCCGTGTTTCACCTAAAGGTGTTTGCACTTCCTGGGTTGCTAAGCAACATTGTCATGCTTGTTTACAAGCTTTCAGTTCAGTCGCTTTAGAAGTCTTTATTTGTCTCTGACGTTTTCCATTGCTCATTGTTTTCGGATTTCTTTGGTTGAGGCTGCTGTATTTCCAGCTATTCAGCAGCTGTGAACACTGGACATTTTGATTTATCCGTAGCATTTATTTTTTGCATTCTTGTCCACGGTTTCAGGTTCTTTTGTATGTAGTAGAGATTCCTTTTGCTCTGCTACATTAATGTACTCTTCGTCTTGATCCCGCAGTGACTACCTGATCATTTGTTTTCACGTTGGGCTTTTTTGTGCACCATCTTTTCGTTTATTTTTTCAACAGCTGGCATTTATTTTTATTCTCATCTCCAAAATGTTTACTTGCCTGGCATGTGCCCATCTCACTGCAGCTGTTGTTGCTAGCGGGAGCCTTCGCGTGGATTTTGCGGAAAAACATGCACACACACACAGCAAGCCTATAGTTGTTAGGAAATATCTGTCAAGTACAAAGGTCAGAATATAAATTTCTTTATTGTTATTTAATTAAGTGTTTTGCCTGGGCTCAAGGTCCATATCACAATGGTTGGTAGCAGTACGTAAGAACACAAAAACAGTTTATCACTGCACAGCACGGAGGTGGAGTTAATTGGAACGCGTAGGCAATCCCAAAAGAGAACAAACATTGAAACAACCCACCAGAAACTAATAAAACCTCTCATCTACACCCAGAAACGTTGCACAGTGCGATAAAATGAACAGATGTATAAAGTATTGGACAAGCGAGTGGCTAAAAAGGTTAGACGAGGATGCACACCTTTGAACAAATGCTTAAAAAAGGAATCCAAGGTCTTGACAAAATGGTTGACCTGAAACAAACATACCCTTGCATTCTTGAGGATGTATTACAAAATTCGGTAGGCATTTTTATAGGCTGAGCAAGACGTTTTAATAGCAGTTTATGTGTACCTGTTGCACAGTGGGCAGGGATATATTGGCATGCATTGAACACACAACAGATTTTTAATTGCAGTTGACCACTGGGCGAATATGCCACTGCTGAGCCACTTCTCTGCGCAGCGAAGCGGCTTTACTGCCCCTGAATATCGTGGTCATCCTTACACAAATCACGAAGCAGCACTCCATAAACACTATTTCATTGAACCGTTGGTGCTCCAGGTAGTTTATACTTCTTTGGAGGAAAACTGTACAAGTTAAAAACAATTTCGTGTTCGCAGCACAATTTCAACAAATATTCAGAAGAGGTTGAAGATGGCTAATGCTGGGCCAAGCAGACGTAGATCATCAGTACACAACGGGTGATTTGCTATCCTATTCCCAATAGTGATTCCCGATCTGTTTGAATACACCGAAACTGAAAGTTCACCAGGGTAAACGGCAAACAGATATGGACTTAAAAGTTTCCTTACACTGTTGGTCATAGTCAGGCCCACAACCAGGGGGGGTCAACCGGGCAATTACCTCCCTCGAAATTGTCAGAAATATGTTTAATTGTAAGGTTCCACAACAACCTACTATCATTTCCCTTCGCAATCATCAGCTGGTTGCGGCTGCGGTTACAGTCCAGGGATCCGAAAAAGGCGATTGTCCCATTTGATGTACATGATGTGATTTTAATGAATGAATTAATTTATTTGCCAGCAGACACTCAGTCCAAAATACAAACACACACTCTCTGCACAACGCATGTTGATAAAAACAGACAAAACCGATCATTTTACAACAGCATTTCTGCACAAACTTACCAATAACGTGCTCGAGACCGTAACCCCCGATATCTGGACCGAGCCTTGGTTAAAACGTCAAGATCGGACAAAAAACGATGCTCACGATCTGAAAATTTGTTGTGTTCGCCAACATTTTTTTTGAAATATTCAAGAAAAATTTATCAGTGCTTCCGAACTTACATTTTACGGAATTTTACGCGTTTTGGCCACCCTCTTTGTGTTTCCTTGCTCGAAGATATGACAGATTGCGAACAGGTTAACTGCGAACACTTTTCCAAATCAAGATTTATCGATGGAACACATAAATTCTCAAGAGAATAGGCTCAAGAGCGAGATTTGCAGCTTGGAGACGTAGACGGACAGGAGAGCCCGATAAACAATAGGCCTATTACCCTTGTCAATCCAGCAAAAGCACACCTTTCTGGCAGCGCAGTGTTTTTCATTCAGTCTCATTTCATGCAGCAACATATTAGGACCTGCTATTTCGGGAGAGACAGTCGGAAAAAAGGACGCAAAAATTTAAGAGTCATCGGCGGTATTTTCAGAGGCGCCATTTGCGGTCGTTTGCGCCATTGATCCGCCATTGGCTCCAAGTCTGGGATTTGATATTTGGTATGTTTGGCATCAGTCAGAATGGTACCATTGCAATTGCGTAAAAATACATTTTTATTACATTGTAATTGTTCCAACTTCCAGAGCTCAAAATATAGTACCTCCAACAGTGGTGCATTGAGCTAGACAAAATTGGTATTGGCATGACGTTAAAGGCATAAATAGCGTGTAGCAACAAGGTATGTTTTTTATTTTCAGAGGGAGACCCCGTCCTACACCTCCCAATACGACGCTCAAGGCTCAAGCTATGCATTTGATTGCCACCGCTCCTATAAAATAAACCACTCCGATGTAGTATGCGAAAAGACCCATCGTAAACGATGCCTTTCTGTGAAGGAAATTAGCTCTAACTGGTTTTGCTCAGGATGAGAAACACCATTATTTTTTCAGTAACCAAGCATGTAAATCTAAGGCAAGAACTTACAGTTCATCGCAGCATATCCCTTTCAACGCGAAAGCGCTTGAAGGGACCCTCGTTTCAGACGATCACACCCCATTAAGTCACATAACTATGATTAGAAAAAAACTTTCTGGCTGTTTATTTGTCACAAGGAAATGGTACCAAGTGCTGCAATTGTAAATTTTTAGAAATTAAGACGTTCATGACTTTTGCGATAGGCAGTACAATTCTCAAGACTGCAAGGCTCTGTTCAAATGAATTTTTCGCAGTTTCAAGGCCTTGAATCCTTCTAGCTTTTTATTTCTATGTTGAAAACTGGTCAGTTGTCGGGACTCGTAAATCACTGTTTTAGTTCAGCCATTACCAACTTTTTCCATTCGTCACCCAGACTTGTCTGACGCACATCTTTACAGTTTGGAAATGGAATATCCTAGCTTTTGGGCAAATGGTTCAATGCCTTTTTCATAACGATACTGTCATATTGTAAACAATCATAAGGTGTTCATAACGAAAATCAACTCGATTAAAAAACTGTTTCAAAAGAGGAGCTTTGAATAAATTGGAGGGCTCAGAAAGCACTCTTCAGCTTATGGTTACCAGAAGGTGCGTCAGAAGAAAAAATGTTCTATTTTGATTGGTTTTCAATTTCAATATTTACAAAGTTGAAGCTTCAATTGCATTGAAGAGTTAAAAACAGTTACTATTTGATGGTAAATACTTTTGCTTTTTTAATGTTTGCAAGCACTTCTCTATGTGTAAAAAGGTAACAAGGTTACATTTCAATCGGAGCTACACAATTTATTGGAATTTTCGGATATAATATTCCAATGCTTTTTAAATTTTTTATCTTCAACGTTGAAGTATCAAATGGTTACAAATTGTGTGTTAATTGTTTCAGAGTTTGCATTTTTGCAATACATGCGGTGTTTCAAGCATTTTAAAAAAGCACAATTATATACAATCAAATAGTAACTGTTTTATAGGCAAAATATTGCAAATACGGCTTATAAAGACAAAATCCTAAAATGTACGTTTTTATTTGTGTTCCGCATAGTCTAATGTTCGAATATGATAAAAGAAAGGCTTGTGAGACTTTTTCGATGATTTCGGTGGAGTTTATGTGATATGCTTGAGCAGGGATAAGCTTGTCCAGGCTAGCACCGGGTAAATCCGAGTTTGATCGAAAGCAAAATATGTTTTGTTACGCTGCGTTTTTCGCTCATTCTGGCCTAAAAACAAACGTGATGGATTATTGTGTGTTTGGTAGTGGTACTAGCATGCTTTTGAGTGTTACAAACTAATGTGTATGAAACGATTTCCAACATGGTGCTTATTTCCACGTTCACCATTATTTTTCAGAAACTGTCCGACCGATTTCATGGATAAATAAAAGACATTAAATATTTAAGGCTCTTGGCAGTTCATAAGTTAGCTGTATATTGAACAAAGAATATTTAAATAAAAATTAGAGGCAACGCTAATTCCACCCATAGTGTGGTGATTGCGAAAACCAGTAGGTTTCACGGCTATTTCAGATTGTCATGGAGAAAATTATTTTTGGAAACTGACCTACTACTCCCCGCTCAAGTCATATAGTCAGCCGTTGCAACACAGGTACCGTTGCATCTCGGTCGCAACGTCACCAGCAGCTAATGTTGCGACTCGCCGACGCAAAAGCGTATGACTTCCGCATTGCGCACTCCGAACTTTGTATAGCTACGCACGTTCCTTGGATGAAGAGCACCTCACTGACAGAAACAAATCAGTTACAACAATCTGCGTCATAATCAAAGTGAAACAACTTCTTTTATTGCTCGGCACACTTTGCTGGAAGTTGTACCAGATGCGCGAAGGCGTTGTGCGTTGTAGAGATAAAGTGAGCTGAAGAATGGTGTAGCGACCCTGCATGTGAAGGCAGAGCATATAGATTTTAAATATTAACGCTTTATCAAAAACAAACTATAAAGCAGTAAAGTATGCTTTAAATCAAATCATCAGATGCATCAAGAAGGAACATGGTAACTTTGCATGCAGAGAAATTACTCAGTAATGAGTGCACTGACAGTAAAAATATTGGTTGTCTGTAAAGTCTCTTTACAATCAAAAGAAATTTTCCAATACAATTTATGAGATAATTCAATTAGATTTGTTATATGTACTCTGTGGTTATCACAATTATTAATCACATTGCGTGTGTGTATTTTATTTTAGGTAATTCGTCGTTGAAACTGGCAGCATTATATGAACGCCTGTAAAAAATAGCCTTTTCTCAAGAGAAGGCACAATATGCTTTAGGGTTTTACTTCCCCGATTTTTTCTGTGGAATTATGATATAGATGTCGCGTACTAAACAAAGGTACGGAATAGCACAGACCTGAAGCAAAATGTCACTGATGCAAGGGTAACCACTGATGAGGCTATATTACATGACGAACATGGGAAGAAGTAGGTTAACGTCTTGATGTGCTTCATCCATGTAATGGTGCTCATATAGAGGTGCGTTGCAAAGGCAATATTTACTCTATTTTTGCAATAATTTCTCCATATTAGTCTGTTCATTTGCTACAATCTTTTAATTGCAAACAGAGTTTATGCACATCCTTGCTACTGACAGAAAAAAGGGCTATTTAGAAACATTTACACAAAAGTCAAGCTCAACTTTCTATATTGCATCTTTTAGTTGAAGGGACGATTTTCTGAAAAAAGTAAGACTTGCAGATTGGTTTTAAAGGGAAGCCAAAAGACCAAAACCGGGCTCATAGGTTTACTCAAAGAAATTTCAAGCCAAACAGTGATTGGTGACGAACAAATACCTGGGTGTAGTTATTTGGGGTAAGGGCAGCTTTTTCTGTGTTGCTAATAAAATTGAACATAAAAATAATGTTTACTTTAAATATGTAAGGGCGGCGTCATAAAGAAATTTCGCCCAGGTATTAGCTTGAGAGGAAGTTAAAGCTCCACGGAACAAATTGAACATGACACTTTCGTTTGCAACACCAGCATCTCGAAAAAGTATTTCGGTATTTGCAAACCACATCGGCAGTTGGTGTTCATCAGGACTGTTGAGTTTTAA